>WNFQ01000545.1_pt2 | contig 17432 bp, 22 predicted proteins | sample 5400171 | NCBI WGS metagenome assembly WNFQ01 (sample SAMN13153356, study PRJNA577476) | soil metagenome | isolation source: 20 cm soil under Madrone tree | place: USA:California | collected 2016-06-14 | reverse complement strand
GATGGACCTCACCTCCGTCGCCCAGCCCATCACCCTGCACACTCGTCGGGTCCCTGCAGGGTCAAAGTAAGAGCAACGATGACCCTGCTGTCTGTGGGCTACGTATCCAGTTACAAACCTACCTCGACGAGAACAAGCTCGCGAATCGCATTGTCACTATAGATAACGCTGTCTCACAGTGCGCCGCGCAGAAGGGCTTCCAGGGTTATCCCAGCCCTGAGCTGGGTGGTACCTTCCACCAGTTGCTCACGCACGCGACGATGCTTGACTTTGCATCTGAGCAATCCAGTTACGAAGGTATATCCCAGATTGTGCGGGGATTGGACAGAGGGATAGAAGAATTCCTGGAGAGTTTAGACCAGCTACCATTCGAACTTCGCAACATGGATAGCTTTATTTCGTCCACGTCGGATATCTTACGGGCCAAGTCTGCACTTTTGGGAGCTGCCGGTCAACTCACTACCGAAGTGGACGCCGATACCTTGCACCGCACTGTAAAATCCTGTCAGCATGAGCGCGATATGCTGCTGAGGGCTATCCGAGTATTCTTTGACATTGCGGATTTCGAGTCGAGACTACAAGCCAAACTCTTACACAAACGTTCGTCCTTATTTACTCTTCTGTTTTCCCAGAAGTTAAGGCTATTTTCCTGTCATAGCGAACAATGGAATGGGACCTTCTCCGAAAAGGAAGTTCAGATTCAAGCTTCCCCGCCGCCAGTCCACATACACTCAGCGCTCAAAGCTTCCGCTCGCGGAGCCACCACCTGTTCCTAATTCGGGCAGGCCCGAGACCGATAGCAACGCCACGGGCGAAGAGGAGGACGACTACGTCTACCATGTCTCGATGGTTTCTGACATTCTGACGCCACGGGGATCGGACCAATACTGGGGGGTCAGCATGCCTGCCCCACGGCTCGACGCTGCGGACGTTCTTTTGTCAGAGGAAACTGGCTATATGGAAGGCGCAAGTTTGGAATCGTTGGTATACATGCTCACCGATCCTCAGCCAAGTCGTATTCCCGCTGGCATTGACGTTGATGACCTGCTTGACACATTCCTACTCTGCTTCCGCTCTTTCTGCGATCCCGTCGTTCTCGCCAAGGCACTCATCTCGCGACTTGAGGAACAGCCCGAAGGTCTCAACAATTCGCAGAACGAAGCGTGGCCTCTATACCGATCTCTGGTGAAGTGTGGCGTCTTGCGCTTCATCAATACTTGGATAGACCAGTACTGGATACACGAAAAGGATCGCATCGCCGGTCTCCACATCAAAAGTTTCTTCTCACCAGCAGACGAGCAGTTCGAGCCCGAAGAGCGGGGTAAAATTGTTCGGAAGCTAAACGGACAACGTGAAGTGGCCATTTCACTTGCACCCTCTGGTGTCTCGACGGACCAATCTCAGCCCGAACTGACCGTCAAATCTTCTATCCGTGTCGCGTGTCGCCAAAAGCCAATTCAATATAAGGGCAGGCTCCAGGCTAGAGTAGAGAGGCTTGTCCGAAGGGTACGTCAACCGACGCCGACGGATGACGAAGTTCTATCTGCCAGGGTTCTGGACGACCTTATCTCCAGTACCGACGAGGGGATGCACATCCTTGTCTTGAACTCACACGAGCTATGCCAACAGTTGGCCCGTCAACTGGCACTTTTTATGTCCGAGGGCTACCTCAGGGTGGTTCCTGAGGACTTGTGGTATCGCTTTGGTCTGGGCTATGACTGTGACATAGACATTCCGCGTTCCACTCAGCAAGCATACGAGAGTGCGTTGTCTACCTGGGTCACGGGGACCATCTTGGATCAAGCAGAAGCGGACACTAGGGCTGCCGTCGTGACCTTTTTTATCGCCCTTGGACTAGTACGTTCTGTCAGATGACGCATTTTACCTCCCACTAATACTTACTGACAGCGATCCCATGAATATCACAACTACAGCGCGATGCGCAGCATTTGTGATGGCCTGACGCACCCATGCCTAGAGTCTTTATCTGAATTTCGCCTGGTCGGTCGTTTCTTTCGTCAAGGCGGAGCCAGAGATTGATTTATTGTCTAGCCTCTCAGTGAACCTGCGCGATTGGCACTAGACAGATTGAGTGAGCTAAAAGAGAACGTGGACGAGATTGCTCTTGAAGGCAGGGGAACTTCCGTGTTCCCTCGACCGGCTGTGCCAGCGATTGGTACGCTGATTTCAATGCGTGTAAACTAGCCCCCCTCTTCTGACGCCTTGCTCGCTCTAGAGTGGTATTTCAACAAGCTAGGGACTGCGATCAACGCCAAACCGTTCATAGTATCCCCCAATTTCATACCGATCCCCAACGTGGAGAGATGCTTCGATGTCACCTATATCATCCGCGGTAAGACAACGTCTCTTGTGAATCCTCTGGGCGAAGCTGATATACGTTTCCCGCAGATATGGAGCATTGGCACGTGCCATATAACTACCCTCGAGCCGATCATGCCCAAGCGTGGCTTTTGAAGTGCTTGGAGGGAGCTATCGCCCGTGACGCCGAAAGAGAAAGCAACTGGATGTTCAAACAGGGGTGAGCTGCGTTAACACAAATGCTCAAACGAGAGAAACTCACCATATGCGTAGTGAGGTCATCGAGCAGACTGGTCGTCCAGAACCGTCTAAACAAAACTTGAAATTACCTCGGCTTTCCAATCCGTTCGGGAAAAAGAACACCAAAGCGGAGCGGAAGGATGCCACAATCTTTGAGCTCATCCCAGAGTTGAAGCCTTAGGTAAGTTGGGTCTGCGTCCTCGCAACACCGGAAATCCCTGGTACTCACTTTGTTGCGCGCAAACCTCTTAGTTACCCTCTTCATTGAACGTTCATCCACTCCTAGACAAACCACTCCTTGCGCGCCTCTGACACGATTATCAGTACTAGTGTCCAACCTCAGCTGCCTGTTCGTTCACGCATCACGTCTGGATCTGCACTGTTGACCACTTTCTTTATATACATATCCAACTATCGGTGCTTGGTGACCACTGCATGCTCTACACGTTCCTTTTGCTCGTTTCATCTCGATCTCAATTCACCTCACCCCTTAATGGTTCATCTGTATATGTAGGTTATAACTGTCTCCTGCTGCGTAGTCCGCTGCTTGTATGGCCTGTCTCATGATGAGTGTAACAATAAGTGTACGGTGTTTCTTTATCCATAGACATTAGCGTCTCATTGATTCCTCTTTAATTCCTTTATCATTCAAGCTTGAAGCTTGAAGGATGAACCAGGGAAAACCGAGTAAAGTTGCGGAGCTGAATGACTAATGCTGGAATCTGCGAGGCATGCAGTGGGTGTGGGATTGAGTGTCACACATTGTATATGCGTACATAAAAGCTGACACGAAAGCTCAACATCAAGGCCTGCGCACATACGAAACGGCTAAGAATCAAGCCCGTGCGGCCTCAATATGCCGCCTCGCAATCTGTCGCCGGTTAAGGCCAGTAAAGGATGTTGCAACCTCTTTATCTTTGCTTCGCTCTACCTCTTCCTCAGATGCTGCAAGGATGATTTCTACGTGACAGGGATGACCCTGGTAGGGGTTAATGCGACCATGGGCGCGGTATGTGCGACGCCGGGTTTTCTGTTATTAAGGTAAGTGAGATTGAGAGCGGGCGAACGTATGACGAGCATACAGGTGCTTGCTGAACAACGATGTTCTTGATTACCAGATTCTCGAGCTCCAAGCTCTTTGCGTCGGCATTTGACTCTGCGTTCTTCAAGAGGCTGGTAATAAATTTTATCGATTTCTCAGGCCAGCGACCTACGAGATAGCGTAAGTGAACCTGCACTAATATCGAGAAGGCAAATCGCACCTTGTGTCGCCTTGAACTGCTTCGCTTGGCTGGCACGGCCAACACCACCATTGAATCTCCGGAAGGGAATAACCTGCTTGTGCTCCAGGACGTTACTGAGGTAGGCATACGCTTTTGGGAGTTTAAGGCCTAGGGAATGGCATGTGATCAGTATACTTGAGGGTTGCCGGAAACACCACTCACCTGTCAATGCGGCAGCGACCTCTCGCATATTTTTGAAGTGTGTGCGCAAATACTCTCCCCGCGCACGGGAGGCTAGTCATGGTGGCAATTTAATAATATTATACGGACGGCATGAACTAAACGCACTCTTTTCGGGGTTTGTGGCAAGGGCGGCGGCAGCGTAACGAACTGTATAAAATCAGTCGAGCCATGAAAGACACGGGACAAGATAGCACGCACCCATGTTGCGTCCAAGTGTTGAGATTTGTGGACGCTCGGTAGTAGACGAGGTGCGGTGGCTTGAACCTTAATGGGTTGTGTTATTACAGTTTCCTCGGACGAATCCGAGTGCGGCATTAGTTAGCCGAGAGATAAGATAAGATTGAATGATCACCGCCATCCCACTGGCGGCCCGGGAGCTGTCTGTTGCTAGATGACTTCTGATCGCTCTCATGAGGCCGTGCAAGACGCGGGTGGTTCAACCCATGTTACTCCTAGTGGCGCTAGCTCTTCCTCAAACGCGCTCGACACAGTTTTTGATTTCTCCCAGCTGGAAGGGAAAGATGCAGGACAACAGGTACGTCAACATAACAAATCATGATGCTGCGTGCCTTATGGATGAATACATACATTTACAGCTGGTCATCCTCAACCATATGATGGGAAAAGCTGTCAGTATCAAGGAGGGAGCGGAGGCAGTACTGCACGCGAATGCCGCGCAACTCACGGTACTACTCTTTCGATAACTCTCTTCATGGGCTAATGGTCACTCTGTAACGTAGGAGGCCCTGCGACAGCAAGTCGAATCGGAGCTCAACATGGCGGAAGGAAGGATCGAGGATATTTCTCATAGGTTAGAGCACCGTGAGTCTGCTTCATTTCGTCCATTATTGTTCTGATGACTTACACTGCACGGAAGACCGTAGAGCGGTGGATGACAGAGGTACATCCACCTGTCCTAGTTCCGCCCTGTCGAACTAATTGTTTCAAAGATGATTTCCGCACCATTCTCCAGCTGGCCCGAGGACATCTCAGAACATTGATATCTGTTTCTCGAACAGTCGCTTCCCCTCCCACCTCACCCGATTCCTCCACAACACCTCAAGCTACCTCCCTACACGACCCCGAGGCGACTAGAACACGAATTGATGCTATGAATAAGCTGATAGGGTTGCTTCAGCGAAACTTGCGAGTACAATATGAGTTAAACGTCATCCAGGTTGTGCATGCGTAAGCCATCCGTGTCTTACTTCTCGTCGTTTCCAAACCTGTTCTAGCATTTTCCCTGCTCTCTCTAAGCGCTCCACTCAGTTCAGCAGAGCAACCGCTTACCGTCTCATCCGACACATGCTAGTGGACATAGAATCAATAAAACGCATCAACGAGCAACCTTTGGACTGGTTTCTTGTTAGGCACGCGTTACATCTCCACGAATAAGTCATTGCTATATCAGATGATACCAGATCTCTCGCACTAGACATCAAACATACGGTAGAAAAGGAGCAAGCAATTAAGCTCATACGCACAATTGCCACAATCGGATCCCAGAAGAGAGGTTCACCTCATGTCGCGTGCCTTGGCACAGTCCCGCTATCGGAACGTGTTATGCGTGCATTTGTAGCCGTTGCTGAGCAACCAGATGACCCCTTCAGGCCCATAGTCATTCAAACGTTGACTGAAATAAGTATGGTGTGATTTCCATGCCCGTTGTTGTGGCTAATATAGGGTTAGTGCTCATTGATGTACAATGTGTGGCCAGAGCTGGTGGTATGCGAGTCCTACTTCAGATACTCTCTGACGGCCCTCCTGCGCTCGCTTCCCTCCTCAGTCCGGTATTCCTATATACCATTGACTCTCCGTCCACAAGGAAGCACTTTCGCCCCGGGAAAGACTTAGAGGTGCGCAATATTGATAGCTTGTCTGACTTGCGCTTAAGCCTGTCTCTACTCCCAGATTGCGCTCTCCGTGGTTACAGACGCATATGGTAAAGACTCAGAGCACCAACAGCGTCTCAAGGATATCAGTCGATCGATTGTGTGCATGCTGCGGACTTGGAGTGGTATGTTTGTCTATTAAGTAGATTTGATTGTACTCCAACTTACCAACTATCAAGGCCTAATGTATTTCTGCATGGATGACATGCGTGCAATCAGGTCTCTCATCGACACACTCCGAATACCATCTCTCGAACCTAGGGTAAAGACACTCTTACTGGCCCCTACCACAAGATAAATCTCTCTCTCTCAGGAAATCATTTTGGACATGTTCTTCGAACTTTTGAATATCAAGACTCCAGCCTGGTACAGGGCTTTCATAAATGGCCGACGGCTGACTGGTATGTCACACCATGCGAAGAATGTGAAATGGTACGAAGTCTTACACATGAATCTGACAGTCTATCGCAAGTCCGGCCATGCCTCAGAACTTAACGCCAACGACACGGACGTTCAGCAACGACAACCTGAGCCTCTCAGATTAACCGATCAATATATAGCATTACTTGTGCTTATTTTCACAAAGGCGGGACTATTGGAGGTTGGTTACTGATGAAGTCGCCTTCGCGTAATCACACACGTTTTTGTAGGCTTTGACTAGCATGTTTCAAGAGACAACGACAGGTTCAAATCTGTCGAGGAAAGGAACCCTCCTCATGGCAGAGGTCTTGCAACTTGCAAATAAAGTCCTTCCGTTGTCCTTAGCAGCAAAAATTCAGGTCAGTGCTCATTGTATGGGTTTCTGATGATGCTGAGTCAAACTTTTATTTCCAAGTAGCTTGTCCCAGATGTCTTTAAGCTTGCCTCAGACTACAAACGTGGAGAACACAGGATCATCGGTACATCAGCGCTGTCCTCCATCGACAGTTTCAATCGAAACCGAACTCGGTTAGAAACTACTGTGGTAGCTGCGGGTAACAGGCCAAGGTTGTCTTATAAACCCTTTCTCCGTTCGAAAAGCTGATTCTCGGAAGAGCAAACTCTGTCGAGGATGCCATTCGCCGCGGTCAACGTCAGGTAGAACAAGTCAGAATCAAGATGGGCCTTCAAATGGACGACAAAACGTTCCAGGCAGCACTACTGGAGACTCAGGTAGTTTGTTCCCACGGAAGGACTTGCTGAAGCGCTAAGTGCAAGCAATAGGTTATGTTAACGAAGGATCACAACAAGTGGAACTTTGAGACGCTACTGGATCTCATTGAAGGTCCTCTGCTGAATCCGAAGCGTATGGAAGAGGCCATCAAGCTCTCAAGATTTCTGAGAAGGCTTATGAATTTCTTTCACCCATTTAACCATCGTTTCTCTGACCTCGAGAGAAACAAAGTAAGTACGGAGAGGACTAGAGGTTACTAATCGCAACTAATTATTGACAGACAAACTTGCGCTGGGTCAAGCTGGGGTGTACATTACTGACGACATTGTTGGCGAGCCCTGATGGACGACGTTTTTTGGCCTCAGAGGACGATCTTTTGAAACAACTCACGAGGAGCTTTGCTCAGCTAGACCCTGTAGGATCTCTCATTAGAGGCATACTTTCCTTGACCTATAGATCTGTAGTTTAATGGCGCTCCGGAGTCTGATCCCATCTTCTCGAAGAAGCGGGTATCCGAAACGTTGACTTACGGCTACCTTGAAATGTTGGGTACGCTCAGCAAACACAAAGAGGGAATCGTGTACGTATTTATCCTTGCGTCTGAACCACGATAACCTCACAACGAACCTCTAGGTTGATGGAAGAAGCGAAACTGTTCACCGCCTTTTATCACTTGAGCGAACTACGCAGTCGGGAAGATCTCATCAAAGGCATTATTGAAAACATCGATTACTCTATGTTCGTTTTCCTTCTATCCTGATACAAATTATTCATGGGTCCCAGTGATGGCCATCCACGAATCGTCCTATCAAAAGCACTTACGTCCAGTTACAAAGTATGCAATGTCCATTACTAAAGTGCATTGATTATTCATCTGGGGTCTTAGCACATAAGACTATATGCCACGAGACACCTCGGCGAGATGATCCTCCACAGTCCAACGGCAAACACCTGGACCCTCCGATTGTGAGGAGGCCTGCGAGTTAGTAGATATCCTGCAGTTAGTGGTTGCGATGCAGCCGACGCTGGACCACCTCGGTGAGGTCGGACACGGTCTACTTTTAAAGTGCGTCAAGCGGAGATTTGCCATCTTGTTTGTTGGAGCTTTTGCTTGCAGGTTTATGTCGACCCCCGTTGGCTTCCGGTATCTATTTGACTCGGGCTACATCGACCGGGAGATGGACATCTGGTTCCACGTAAGGGTGTTTCAATCCCATGACAAGCTAAGCGCACTGAATGCACCTCCATCGAAAGGAACGCAACATCCACTACGTCATTGAAATTGAGGTCTGGCTTGCGAAGACAATGGAATTCATCCCGCTGGATGACGAAGATGATGTACAGTGAGTTGCTGTAGCAACTGGTTGTTATCGGTCGCTGAATGACTGTTAGGTCCTTCGAGGGCGTGGTCCCACCTCATTTCTTCGGGGAGATGGCCAAGACAGAGTTTGGATGTCAAACCCTGCATGAAAAGGGCCATTTTCCCGAGTTCGCCCTCTTCATCCGTCAGCACGGACACGAGAAGGAAGACCCGGAACTCATTCTCAAGCTGAAAAGCATACTATGGACAGTGGTACGTCGTCAGCCATAGAACTCTTCCCTGTGCCTTGCTGACCTTGTATAGGGCAATATCGGTTCTTCTGGCGGTGGGCTTCCGTTTTTGGAGGAAGAAGATATCATCCCTGTGATTCTTGAAATTGCGGAACAATCGCAAGTCTTGTCTGTGCGAGGGTACAACAGTGTTAAATTGCACATGGCGTTTTCTCACTGCGCTGTCCAGAACATGTTTCTACGTATTAGGCTTGATATCATCTACTCCTCAAGGGGCAGAGATACTGAGCGACTACGGCTGGGAAGCAACACTGTCCCCGCTCGGCTTCCCGACTGGCTTATGCGTGCCGTTGGAACTGGATAAGTTCCTATCAGTACGTGGGACTCAACAGTAAATTCCTAATTTTTTCACTCCTGGTACCCTGTCTACAGATACCACCATGGGACTCTACTCCACCTCGTGGTGATGGTGACCGACGCCTCATCCCTCCAGAGTCCCAGGCAGAGATCGAGGTTACTACAGCTATCTCGAATCTATCCAACACTGTCATCGCGGCCACAGCGTCTCGCTCCCTAGCCAAGTCCGTACCCGACCCCCCTATTTCATCTACATTCTTTTTTGAACCACTTTTCAGGCTAAAGTCCCGACCCGAATACCAAGACGTGTTCTCCTCCGTGCCGATGTTCTATCGTGCGTTGCACATGATCTCGACGTCGCGCTACCGCCTGCCTGTGCGGCGTTACGTCTTTGACCTGTTTGACATCGACCTCGACGCGGAGGTGCTGCGCCAGCTCGACGAGTCGGCGAAGGCGCTCGCACTCCCAGCCTCAGAGGCAGCACCTCCGCAACAGAATAGTCGGGTCGTGAGTGTGCTGTTCGCAGCGCCGCGGGCGCATGCAGCAGAGAGCGACGAGGAGGACGAGGTGCCGCCCGTGCCGCAGCACGCACCGGTGATAAGCCTGCGACCGAGGAGCACAGTTGTGGGCTTCGGAGACGAGTGAGCCTGTGCCGATTTTTTTGTATAATTATCTTCTCCACCTATACCACAAGCTGTGGGAGCACCTAGTTCACTTCTGGCGGACTTCATGGAATTATTTGCACTGTCTGTAAATTCTCTCCTCATTTGTTATGTTGTACTTTTCACGGGACGGTCTCACCACTAAAAGACCCAAAGAACGGCGCGGATACACAAATTAACTGACCGCCAGTGTTAGTGGAAAACAAATCATGCGCGGGCTCACCAAATGGTAGACAGTCGGGGTGTCATCACCACACAGGGCAGTCAGGCCATTGGCCATTCCTCGAATGCGCCTTGCCCAAACCTGAAGAAACTCACGGTGCCCGCATCCACAACGGCGATGATGACCGACTTATTGCCCTGGCGAAGAGCCATGAACGGGTTGATCTTGACCGTTGTTGGTCCCGATGTGGGCGGTAAAGAGTACAACGAGAAGTACGACAACAATCTAACCAGGAAAGATGGACGGGAGTTCGTATCATGCCCTTTGGGATGGGAAGGCTTTGGCACGGGAATTGTTTTCTCGGGGTGAGGATTACGTTTGCGGGGGAGGGGTGGTGGGATGATAGGGAGGCCCTCATACATGTGTGTTAACTCTGCAAGTGTGGGCATCGGTGTCGTACGCGCACTTGGGAAGCACCATCGTCAATCAGTTATCTTGGTCTATTAGAGCTTGGGGTAAGAGAGCAAATAACTCACTCGACGACCACGATTGAAAAGTCTGGTGGGGGAGGCGCCGTCTTGCGATACGGGGTGTTCGGCTTGTGCAAGTGGTAGAATATCTCGTACGCAGGTGGCTTACTGTCATTATCGTCGGTCGCGGACTTTCGAGGCTGGGACTGGAGTGGGACGGAATGACCTGCAGGTAAGAACCGGAGGGTTCTGAATATCGAAGCTTTGTTGAAGGACATTCGTTAGCCGAGAAATAGGGACATGCAGGTACAGTATGAAATGGTGCATACGGTAATCCATGTTATGGTGAAGCCATCGCCGATGTACGAGAGGCCGCCACCAGGTAGTTGACGGCATTACTAACCAGCTCAAGAATCTGCGTACAGGTGAGAGGAACGCAGCGAGAAACTTGCGAAAAAACGAAGCCGTGGATGACTGCTGTGAAACTGGATATGCAGCAGGAGCAGGATAGGCAGGGGATGGAGGTTTTGCTCGGGTTACTATGTAACCAAGGCGGCGAAGGTAAGCGAAAGTCTATGCAAAAGGCGGATTGAAGGTCGTTAGAATAAGTGCAGGGTGGATAGATGCACACTAACCTGATATCGGCCCAAAGTCAAATCCTCCGTTCCAATCATCTCCACATACGCCTGTTGTACGCTCATCGGTGCACCCTGGGATGCCGAGTCCCAATCGACGACGTCCTCGCCCGGACCGTCGTCGCAAGTCGCCTTCCAGCAGAAAAGTGCGCCTTTCTCGACAAGGTAGAGTGCTTCCTCCGGCAAAAGCTCCAGCCTTTTCTTCAGAGATTTCCCGGAGGCCGCCGATGAGGATGAGAACAATGGGTGCTGGACTGAGTGACCCATAGAGATGAAATGGACGCCGCGAGCGACGGTCACATGCGCGCGGGCAAGGTTTGGGTACCAAACTCCGTAGCTGACAGACTTGCTATGTGCGTAGAGGGTCGGTAACGGACGCATTCGGGTATAGATGGATGGACACACCTCGATACTGTACGGGTAGATCTTAGTGCATCGAACATGGCTGAACGCGCTCTCTCGAGGTTGTGGTGTTGGAGGCCAGATCCGACACCTTGTGCAGGCTCAAAGTCCTTTTCACCGCGCTTTGGGATGACAGGACGTGCGGCGCCACTCCCCGTACTACAGTCGAAGGCGATTATGCTACAACTAATCAAGTGGGAGATGAACGTACGGGAGTTTGGTCCAGTCAAGCCCACCACCTTCATCACCGGAAGAGTCCTGCTCGCGGTCCTCGTCCCTTGTGCTGGAAATATTGAAGTTTGAAGGTTTTGGCTGTTCTAAAGTGTCGTCCATGTCTTGTTCTACGTCGCGTCCGGCCCGAGTTAGACGGGCCGACTGGATCACTGACTCGGATGAATGGGCCGGACTCGAACAGCCGGGTACCCTCCTTCGACCCTATGCTATGTCTTTGCTATCGGCTATTGAAGTAACGGTACCTCCAAGGAGATTCCCGCCCGACTACGTAGATGGCATCCGTCCCAGCCACCACATGAATGATGCTAAGACCAAGTTCGCGAACCCTTGCGCTTCTGGGGGTCCATCCAGTTCGTTATTTAGATAAACTTCCGAGGTCCTCGCCTACCGAAAAATATCAAGGCTTTGATACATAAACAGACTCCCACCTGGGGTGCGGCCTGGAAATGAGGGGAGCGTCAAGCCTACTTGGCTAGGGTATACCATTCTATTGGGCCGTGATGACAAGGTTGGGTCATGGTTCATGGTTCATGGCTACCTTTACAGTCACGCGTGCTACCTCGTTGAGTTCCCTACACCCCCGGGCGCAGCACGTGGAGTCTGTATCATATTCCCCGGTACTTTCGAAGCGCTGTTCGCCGTTTCAGTGGTTAGGACCTGCGCGTTACATCGGTATGAGCGTCGCGCAGCTGGTTTCGTTCCTCATCTTGCGACCAATCTCTTCCCCAGACCCTCCTTGCAAAATTGAAGAAGTTCCTGCAGTCGATGCTATTGTCCTTTCGGTGTGACCGTTTTTCTCACACGAGTTATCGTCGTTGATGTTTCCACCAGCATAATCATTATGACCAGTATACATAATCTCTTTGTCATTCTGACAAACCGTTCATAACATCCCAACCAACTAGCACCGATATATCGACACTTCGTTCCTTGCTCACCGAGCCTTCATCCTCTCCCCATGTATTCGTCCCTCTGAATAACGCGAATTACCTTTCCGACGCTCTCCGCACCCCTCTCTCGCGCTTCCACAGCTCGATTGGTGGGAAGAGCGTCTCCTGCAGGTTCCCCTCCCATCTAACACCGACAGCCCTGCCCTGAACGCAGAAGTGCGACTCTCCTGCACACCCTCGCAGCGTATCACTGGCCGCTCGATATTTGACCGAATTCACGCACTCTGGGGATCGTGGGTTGTGGATGACCTTCACTCACACAAAAATTTGTATTTTGCTGGCGACACCGCGTACCGTACCGTACGTGACGGGGAAGACGAGGACAAGGTTCCCGTTTGCCCTGCGTTCGCAGAGATAGGGAACGTTTTGGAGGCTTCGACATGACATTGCGTCCCATTGGGTTCGTATCGCACCTTGTCTGGAAACACCTCTGGATGACCCTTACCTGGTGTTTCAGCGCATACTCTCCATGCGATGTCATGTCCACTATGCATGCCTCCCCTGCAGATGCAGTACGCATATTCAAGGACGTGGAGGCCAGGAAAGCACTTACCATGCATTGGGGGTAGGTTACACTGCTCTATATCTACTCTTTATCAGCTGAACTTTGCCGAAGAACTTGGATCCTCACTACAGAGCCAGTACTCGAACCTCCCGCGCTTCTGAGGACGGATTGCGAGAAGGCGGTGCTTGGTCCAAATGACTTCCTCGTTCCTGCGCGCGGAGAGACCGCCTTCTTCTAAGCTGAAACGGTCGTACAGGTCATCGCGATGACCAGAAGCTTTATGTAAGCTTTCTTGGTGCCGCTGTGATTCGTCATTGCTTTCGCTTTGTAATTTTTGTTTAAATTGATGCGAATATTGGATGGACTCAATCTAACTGGGTTTCGACAATATGGCAATCCCTTAGCCTGCCGCAGACAATGGATTCCGTACTGTATGCAAATCGCGTCCAATAATTGTCGCCTCACACACGCGACCTAAGGCACACGATGCGATGTCGTCGTTCCAATTTATTCGGGTCAAATTTCATATACCGTTGCCAGGTGAGATCGGAAGTAAGCCTGGTGGCTGACTCAAACATCGTAGCTGCTGCTGGATGACATGGGCCAGTGATATCGTGAAGAATCAAATTGCGGCTGGGTGTCAAAGTCATGAGGCTGAGATAATATAACTGGATAATATAACTGAAGTCGCCTTCCGATGTCTCGCCGACAACCGTGTCCCAACAAGCATCATGTCGCCTCCAAGCCCAACCTACATCGAAGTTACGGATTCCCCGAGGAGGTTTCCACTCAGCAGTAGCGTAGATGGTGGCCGTCCCAGTCACCATTTGAACGACAGCAAGACCTTGTTCAGGAATCCCTGGCCATCCTTCAGGTAGAAAATGACTTTTAGGCACCCCGTCGCTTTGGTTCACTTTAGTGGCCCCTCTTCCTAGGTTCCAATCGTCCCTCCAATGGGCCTCCGTGCGTGGCTTCCTCCGGTGTCGCCTATGAGTGATATATATCTCTTAAGCATTATTACGCCATCTAGTTCTTCATCGGGATGTGGGTTCGGAACCCTCGCGTCCCAAAGAACGTCAAGTCGTTAGTTCCCACACAAACTCCTACATGGGGTGCGCAGCGCGGAAATGAGAGTAACGCGAAAGCTACTTGGCTAGGGTACGTTCCTGGTAGAAATGGTCTTCGATGCTAATACCTGAAGGTTATGTGTCGACAGTCATGCTTGCTATTTCGTTGAACTCCCCACCCCCCCTGGTGCAGCGCGCGGTGTCCGTATCATTTTTGACCCTGTATTTTCCAAACGTTGTTCTCCATCCAGCTTCCTAGGGCCGGCACGCTTTACTGGTAAGGCACTCGTACCAGATGCACGAGTACGATCTCACTTTCAGTGCCACCCTCTCACGCACATAAGATCCGCCTTGCGAAGTTGAGGACATCCCTGCCGTCGATGCTATTGTGCTTTCGGTATGTTTCCTCGTTCCGATTGTCCTCTCTCTAGATCTGCATCACTGAGTTCGCCTCTAACAATAGCATAATCATTACGACCAGTGAATATATTCCCTTCGATCTATTCTGCCTCCAGGATAATTTAACGTTTTGACCAGCACCGATGTACCAACTGTCCGCGCGCTCCTTGCCAATCCTTCGTCCTCTGCCCATATATTCGTCGGGCTGAACAATGCGAAGTACCTTTCCGGCGTACTCAATACACCCCTCTCACGATTCCACGAACTCGACTGGTGGGACGAGCGCCTCTTGCACGTTTCCCTCCCTTCCAATGCCGGGGGCCCTACCGTGAATACGGAAGTGCGTTTATCCTGCACGCCCTCGCAGCATGTCTCTGGCCGCACAGCATTAGACAGATGGCAGGCGCTTTGGGCGGCGTGGGTCGTGGACGACCTCCAAACGCATAAGAAGCTGTATTTCGCTGGCGACACTGGATATCGTACGGTCCGCGACGGCGAAGACGAGAACAAAGTCCCGGTATGCCCTGTGTTTGCCGAAGTTGGAGAACGCTTTGGCGGCGTCGACGTCGCACTGTTACCCATCGGGTATAGAGCTTTACGTTCTGTATCGTATTGACCCTTCTTTGACTGATGTTGTGTAGTGCCTATCATCCGCGCGCTATGTGGTCAAATTTGCATTCCTCGCCTGCAGATGCCGTGCGAATGTTCAAGGACGTGAAGGCCAAGAAAGCTCTTGCCATGCATTGGGGGTAAGCCGCACCTTAATTACCTCCTTACTTGGACTCAGGCCAAAATGCGTGTGTCTAGGACGTGGGTCCTGACTTCAGAGCCCATACTTGAGCCCCCGGAGCTTCTTAGAAGGGAATGCGAGAAGGTGGGTCTTGGTGAAGATGAATTCCTCGTTCCTGCACTCGGGGAGACCGTTTTCTTTTGAGCCGCGCTCGTTGTGCTTAGACATCTCGGGCACCTTTCCACTCTGAACATCAGACATGCCAAACACGAATCATGCCTATTTGTGTTACCTTTTCTTTTATACCTTACCAGCGGCTACTACCAGACGAGGGACCGTGGGTGCGATGGGGTTTCTGTAACGAACTTGATACCGTCGACACCTACGAGCATGGCACTACCCTACTATCCTAGATGCAATAAGTCCGGTCATGGCCCGGGTGAGTTCGTACACAGCATTACAAGTCAACTACACATAGAACGGTTACTTCCCACATATCACCGTGAGACCCGGACGCTCGTGGCGAGAGGTTACTTCAAAAACCGCGACACTCTCAGTTGCAACGCCCTGTACGGGCGTTAATTCACCCGAAGGATGGGTGTAGCAGTGACTCCTAACGTCCCTTTATCAATCAAACATTAGCGCACGTTGCTATCCGCCGGTATCCATAACTTGAAAGTTGCACAACATCTGTACATCCCAGGTTTTACTGTTTTAATACAACATTGGGCTGCTGCTATAACACAATGACGGAGTATTTCGTACAGTACTAATGTCTACCTTTTTCTCACTTCGGCCATTAAGATTAAGAAGACCCACGCAGGGGTTACACGACGGCAGTTCGGTTGGGCAGCCAGCAGACAGGGTATGAGTACATCACGTCAAATCATAGAGTCCTGCATCTTTCACGGCTTCATGTCTACTTCAAGGTAATCCAGTACATCAAGGACGATGTATCCTGCCAGCGTCAAGTCTCAGGACGTGGACCAACTTTCAGGATCACACGCGGAAGCTTCTTCGCGACGGCAGCAGCAGGCGGAATTTCGGGGGTCGACTCTGGTGACGGAGCCGACGACGCGTCGGCGGTGGCAACCTCGCCCACAGGATGACCCTGATTAGCCGCTTCCTTCGGATCTGGCGATGCTGTGTGATCAGTAGCCGATGACGACGTTCCCTGGCTAGCCGGTTTGCGTGTGCGCAATGTCATAGAACTAGGCGGGATAAAAGTGTTACGACCCGATGATGTTTCCAAGCCGCGCGGATCGAGAAGGGCTAGTAAAGCCGACGTGCGATTGAACCACGGTGGACGTTTGGCGTCCGCCGCGTCGAGCGAAGACCGTGGTCCTCCCCGACGCTTCTTGACCAGTTTTTCCAGCTATTCAGCCGAACAGGCAAATCAGTCTTTCCAAGTTCTTCTTTAAAGCTGAGGTCTCTCACCATCTGAACGTTTTCAAGGGACCACCACTGTTCTCTCGAGTTATTAGTATCGGTATCTTTCCCGGATACTCTTCCTTCATCTACTAGGCCGGTGAGGTGGGCCATCACTCCGCTGAGCAAGGCTTTGTCACTGTAGCCGCCTTCGAGCACGCTCACAATTCGACCTTGGGCACACTTTTTGGCAAATGCACATACATCTTGCGTGAAACGATAGAAAAACGAGGTAGGGACCTTCCGGTTGTGCCGAGACATTGACGGTGTTTCATGCTCCGAGACGTCAAATCCGGCGCTGAGCAAACCCTCAGAATCGGGGGCAATGAATGTCCGAAACGAACTTGCCTGATGAACACTAATATATCGTCTGATGCGCCACCAGTGCTCTTCACAAAGTCTTCTGCCTTGCTGAGTAACTTGCTGTAGGCTCTGGGGTAATGTACATTCCAGAACTGTTCTTCAGACTCAAATGACTCGAGGTGGACGTTCTCAATATACTGGCCATGAGGACCATGGATCGAGACAGATGCCGCTTGAACCATGTCCGGCTTGCCATCCTACGAAATTATAAGCTACAGCTCTGAGATTACCGGACGGGTGTTTGTTCACCTCGCACGGGAATGAGAGTATGTCATGTACAGAGCCGTAGTAAACAGAAAGACCAGGCTTATGCGGGGCGCCTGCTTGAGCAGCTAATCTAGCTTGGTGTGCTTCCTCGTTGATTTGCCAGACGATGGACTGTGTTCCGTTGCCTGTCAACAATGTCCCTAAGATGAATAGGCCGAGGGTAATCACCACACACCGTG
>WNFQ01001585.1_pt1 | contig 17439 bp, 6 predicted proteins | sample 5400171 | NCBI WGS metagenome assembly WNFQ01 (sample SAMN13153356, study PRJNA577476) | soil metagenome | isolation source: 20 cm soil under Madrone tree | place: USA:California | collected 2016-06-14 | reverse complement strand
ATAGAGCGGGTGCTCCGCATAAAATTTGGCACCTAGCAATCCCGCTTCTTCGGCTGTCGTTGCCATGAACAACACTGACCGTTTCGGCGGCGGATTCACTTTCATGAAGGCGGCCGCGAGTTCGATGACGGACGCAACGCCTGACGCATTGTCGATGGCACCGTTGAAAATCTGATCGCCCTGCAATTCGGGATGTCGTCCAAGATGATCCCAGTGCGCTGTGTAAATGATGTATTCGTCACGTAATTTCGAATCGCTTCCTTCCAGTTTGCCGATGACATTGCGCGACTTGAAGGAGCGAATCTGTTGTTTGATTTCGACATTGGCTTTGGCGTTGAGCGTCACTGGCTGAAAATGCTTTGTGACTGCCGATTTTTTCACTGCATCGAAATTCTGACCGGAATCGGCCAATATTTTTTTCGCAACATCGAGCGTGATCCACGAACGCGCGGACACGGCGTCCATGTTCTTGTTCGGATTATCGAGCTCGAAGTTTTCTTTGCCCCAGCTCGACTTCCCTACCTGCCACGGATAAGCGGCAGGTTCTGTCTCATGGATGATGATGGCCGCTGCCGCACCTTTTTGCGCTGCGATTTCATATTTGTAGGTCCAGCGGCCGTAATATGTCATCGCTTTTCCTTTAAACATTTTATCGTCGAGTTTTGACGGATCTTTTGGATCGAGAACCGGCGGATCGCCGATCAACATCAGCAGCGTTTTGCCGCGTACATCGACATTTTTGTAATCGTCCCAGCCGTACTCCGGCGCGACTACGCCGTATCCGACGAAGACCACATCCGATTTTTCGATCTTGATCTCCGGCTGGAGACGCGCCGATGAAGCAACGAAATCATCCGGATATTTCAGATCCATCGGTTTGTCGCCAATGACGAAGGACATTCGCGGTTCACTTTTGATCCCGGCGAGAGGAACTTCCTGCGTGTATGTCCCGTCGGGATTTCCCGGCTTAAGTCCGATCCTTTTGAACTGATCGGTGATGTATTTGACCGACAGGTCTTCGCCTTTTGACCCCGGCGAGCGCCCTTCGAATTCATCCGATGCGAGAACTTTGATGTGTGCGAGGAGACCGTCCGGCGTAATCGCCTCAAACGCTGGCTGCAAACGCTCCTTTAGTTCATCATTTCCAAGGACTGACGGCGCGGCGTAGAAAAAGATCGCGAGTAACAACCACGAAATTTTCATGCCCGTTCTGTAGCGGCGCTTCGCGACAGCTGCAAATCAGTAACTAGGGAACGGGCAACTCGCACACGGCTTTTGGACGTGAGAAACTAGCGCGCATCTTCGGTACGGTAGTTAAACGCATTGGACTAAGGTCCAATATACGGCTGTCGGGAGTGCTGGTAGAAATGTCTTGGATTACGCGTTACCCGACGTTTCAACGCATCTTCGGCCAGACTAATTGAGTTCGGAAGCCGCAGCTTCGCTGGGACACCGCTTAACGCGATCTCCAGATTAAATCAGCGAAAACGTCGACCACCAACTCCAATGGCAACGAAACAGGGATTTCTTTCGCGAGTGATTGGGCATCTGGCGGTTGAGGAACGAAGGGAAGAGTTCGCGCAGCTTCAGGATCTGCTTTCTCGCTCTGCATTTCCGGAGGAGACGCGAGACCTGGCCGGCGGCAGTTTTTCTTTTGAAGGAGCTGACCTTTTCTCCGTGGAAAGAGTCGCGCGCGTGCAGAGCGAAGCCATCGAAAGACTGGCGCAAACGAGCGCGGACCCTGAGTACAGATTATTCGTCAGGCAAGTTCCCGTGCGGAGTACGCAGTTGCACGGCTCGAATCCATCTTGGGCGAGTGGCGCAACTCCGGAGCGAAGTCTCGGGCCATTCGTAAACCGCGACGGCCGACGCTTCTGGTTCGACTTCTTCCGGATCGAAAGGCTGGTTGCGCTCTACGTGCAGGGTGTTCCCGAGCCGGCGTTGCTCTTTAAGATCAGGACCGGTTTCCAATTCATCGACATCAATCTTCCGCTCGCGGCCGAGGTTGCAGCTCGCTATCGACTGCACGCCGGGAGCATCTGGATTAATTCCCGCCTTCTCGCATCGAACGCCCCGCTCGGTTTCTTCACCGGCCTAACGATTCGCAGCGGTGAGATCGCGCTCAGCGCGGCGCCACAGGTGATCGATGGCCGCCTCACGATCGCGCCAAGCACCACGGTACGGGTGCAGTTGCAGCTCCAGCAGCCAGCGGTGAGCGACGCCGACCCGGCGAGCGCATATGGCAAAGATGCGCGCGCTGCGCAACTCGAGCTGCCGCGGGAGTTCTCTTTCCACTTTGCCGGCGGCAGTCACGCGATTGATATGCTCGGCCGTACGTCATGGCGCATTTACGGACACGACGCGGCCTTCAATTGGCGACAGCAGCAGGCGACGACATACGATCTAGTTCTGAATCGCGTTCTGATTCCGATGACAGCGTCGACCGAAACATTCGAAGTCGCCGAGAATCAATCGCCCTTTCATACTCTGAGCGGCAAAACGAAAATCGCGGCGAGTTTTTGGGCCTTACCCACAGCCGCCATCGACGTGGCGCATCCATCTCCTGCGGAGGGGATCGGTGCGTTGCTTGTGCGCGGCGAGAATGGGCTGACGTCGAACTGGACTGCGCTGAAAGGCGGCCCGGTAAATCTGATTCACCCGTACGTAATGGCCGCGCCGGGCCGCATCGCGATTTCCGATCTCAGCGCGGGCAGCGCGTCGTGTCAGCAGGATTTTGAACTCTGGAAGGACAAACTGAACGCCTACGGCACGACGGCGAAGTTTCAGTATCTCTCAGCGGCGCCGTTTTTCTTCAACACGGTGGCGAATGGCGTCGAATTGATCTCGACGCTCGGAAACGCCGACGTGCGCGCGGATCGACCGGTCACCGCCAAAGGCGAACCGCTCGAGATTCGCTCGAAGAAATCTCTCCTCATCATCGCGGCAACGAGCAGCTTCCGGTTCGTCTATCTCTTCGATGACAACATGCTGGTCGATAATCTCGACCCGACAAAGAAGCCGCCGCAGTTCCCGAAACCGCTCTCGTTAGTCCTGAGCAACGCGCTCTTCAAAACGACACCGGTGAATGGCTGTCTGCTCTTCGGAAATCTGGCGGAGGACTTCGTCAAAGTTGAACGCGGGTTTCTTTTTCTCACCCTCGGATTGCATGCCTATCTGCCGACGCTGCCTGATCCTTATGCGGCGAACGTGGAGCAGCTGAAGTTTCAATTTCGCGGCGCGTTGGAACAGACCCCGCTCGCTTTCTATCAGCCGAGTGTTGGGTCGTTGCTGGTTTGCCAGGTGAAGTGGGAACCGGTGGCGGAAGAAGAGGACAAGGTCGAAGTCTCCTTCCATTTCGCATCGCTCCCAAATCAACCGCAGTGGGAGCCCGCGAGCATGAAGGAACTTGATTTCCTCGAATTTACCCGCGCTGACCCCAACGTGGGAGTTGAAGCGCAGTCGCACGGGCCCGCTCCTCAGTCTCTCGAGGTATTCTTGCCACCGCAGCCTCTGCCGGACTATGGCGACCGCTGGAAGGAAGCGATCAGTGTTTTCCCGGCCGATCAATTCGCGCTCCTGGACGTGAGCACGAACGCCGATTTGCTCGGCGTCAGCTTCGGTTCGTTTGCCGGTCAACGCGTCTTCATGATCACGACGCTTCAGGTGAAAGGGATGGAGGTGGTGAGCCAGGGCATGAATGTGCGGGCGTTCACCGTGCCGCAGATTTCGTGGGAGCCGGTCATCAATCTTACACCCCCTGCTAAGCCGATCGAAGGCGATCCGCCCTTCGGGCCGAATTACTACCCGAACGATGGTGGCCCGACGCGTCTGCTCAACAACAGCGCAGATCAGGTCGCGCTCGCGCCGCTTCCGTTGACGGATTTCCTGGTCGAAAACTTTGCGACGAAGAAGACCTTCGCCGCGCTCTCGCTCTTCACGTTGCCTTTCGGCATGCGCGCGCTCGCCTTGCTGCAAAAGAAGTACGGCTCACTCCGCGGAGCAAATCTCGGCTTCAACTCAAAGACGTGGGCCAGCGGCGTAACGGGCGGGCGTCAATTGCAGGTCGATGGTGGCAAGGCCCTCCGGGACGGCGAGAGCGACATGTTCGCGGGCAGCACGGTGCAGGTGAACAATATCCTCAATCTTAATGGCGATCAGACCGGAGCCAGCACACTCGGCAGCGAAGTGACGCCGATTTTCAACAACGAATTCCTGCTCGAACCCTTCCAGATCATCAGGCAGCGCGGCGTGCCGCTCACACGCATGGATCTGAGCGGTTACGGCGCGAGCATTTTTAGCAACTGGCTCAATCCTAAAGCCGCCCTCGCGGAGACGAGCCAGGCGAAATTCGACGTCTTTGTCGGCCGCTGCGCGCACGAGATCATTCAAGTGGTCAGCATCCTCTACCCATGGGGGATCAAACTGGTGCGAACGATCACGCTCTTCCGCGAGAAGAGCGGCTATTGTTACCGCTTCGACACCGGTTGGCGGGCGGAGAGCGAGGGGCTCTTCGATTTTACCTACTACGTCTATGTCCCGAAGAAAGGCGAACCGGGCACACTCGTGCCCATCGCGAAGGATGCGGGCTACCCCATTCACCCCGGCGTGGTGCGCGGTTTATTTCAGGTAAAAAATATCCGCGACACCACAGAGGTCGAGCCCTTCTCGGGCAGCATGAAGTTTCCGCCGTCGGTGGAGAAAATTGTAGATGAGAACGGCAAGGAAATTCCTAACGACAACCGAATTTTTCCCTACGAACTGCACCCCGTTTTCTTTGACGCGGATGTCGAGATCGAGAATCCGGTGAGCGGATTCATCACCAAAGAAATCGGCGGCGCAGAGAAGAAGCTCGTACCATCGAAGCGCATCCTGGGCTTCGTCCAGATCGCCCCGCGCGGCATCCCGCTCACGGTTGATACCTTGAAGGCGTTGATCGCGCGACAGGGTGGAACAATCGGCGGCCAGATCGATTGCCTGGTCGATATCGCCGGGAGCGGGCAACAAATGCGACTGAGCCGGTTCGATGTCAGCAATTCGTTCGAGGCGAATGGTGCCGCGCCCGCGTTCGCCGGTACTGGGCGTGGCAGCGTACTCCTGCCAAAGGACGGTTCGTGGAGTCTGGTAAAACATGAGTTCGGGACGGGCGACGTGAGCCCTGTCCCGCAAGATTTGAGCGCGCCACTCATCCGAGCAGGCCGGCTCAGCAAGGTGGGAGAAATTCTACAGGTGCTGCCAGATCCAGCGAACCCACTTCTTCGCATCGCGAATCCGACCGAGCTCCTCCGCCAGCCGACGAACGACACAGTCAATTACGGCTTTCTGCAATCGACCGATACGCAGAAAGCGCTCTTTCTCACCCCGGCATTTCAGAAAGGGGTGGCGACGCTCTTGAGCAAGACGCCGCCGCTTTTCGCGGATGCATTCCGGATCGTGAACTCAAAAGGGATTTTCCCGAACATCGGCAATAGGGTCACAACTTTCGGCGATGTGATTTCGCTCTTGAAGAACGGGAACGAATTCAAGAAATCGGGCTTGAAGGATGCCGGGACCGACGTGCTGGAGCTGATGCAGATTCACGACGGCGTCGGTGCCGCGAAGAAGGAAGGCTACAAGCTGCTGAAGAAGATCGCCGGTCCTTTCGCGCTGCCGACGGCGCCGCGAGATTTGATCAACCTCGGCGGTATCCGCATTTATCTCGAATACAAGGCCGACAAAATCCAGGGACCGAAAGACCCAGACCATCCCGACGCGCCGGCGCCGACCAAGAACGCATCGGGCGCGCTCGATTTCGATGTGAACTCTTTCGCGGGCGACGTTGCGGATCAATGGAAGAGCCGCATGAGCAACGTGGCGGTGGTGGTGGACCTCGGGCCTATTGACCGCTTGATGACGATCAAGGGCAGTTGGGATGCGAAGAAGGGTGCGGAAGCGGAATACGGCGGGAGCGCGACAGACCCCGACTTCCCGTCGCCGCAGATCGAGTTCGCGAAAGAGTTGGAGCCGGTCATTCAAATCCTCCAGATCCTGCAAGATCTGCAGAGCGCAAATTACAAGGATGCATTCAAGAGTGGGCTCAAGCTCGCCATGAGCAACAAAGCGGGAAGCTGGGAATACAAGCTCGAAGCGTCCAAGGAAATTCCGGTGGTGAAATTCCCGATGCCGCCCTTCGATAACGACCCGAATGCACCGCTGAAACTGGAGGCGGGTTTGAAGCTGGGCGCGTACTTCAATGCTGCGCTCAAGGTCACCTCCGACCCGAAGGATCTCCTGCCGAGCGCGGGCGCGTTCCTCGATTTTTACGGGCGCCTCTCGATCATGTGCGTCTCGGTTTCGATTGGGACGATTTACGCGGTCGGGCAGGTGACGCTGGACATCGCCGCCGATTCCAAAGCGGGGCCGACGCTGCACATGAAGTTCGGCTTCGGCGCGCAGATAGTCATTGGTCTCCCGGTCGTTGGGAACGTGAGCGTTCTCTACATGGTCGGCGTCGAAATGTACACGGACTCGACGCACCTGAACGTCTCGGCCTTCATGCTCTACCAGGGTCACGCTGAGATACTGGGCGGCCTTATTGGCGTTACGATCACGATCGAAGCGAAAGGGACGATCAACCGCCTAACCGATGCCGCTCTTCCCGGTGGTGGTCGGACTGATCTCGAAGCGCAAGTCACCTTCGGGTTGGACATCAGCATCTTTCTCGTCATCGACATTAACTTCAGCACGTCCTGGAGCGAGGCGCGGCAGATCGCGTGAAATATGGATCCTAATAGAAGACTTTCCATTCTGCCCTTCCCGCAGTTTTTCGACGGCGCGTCCCTGGCGTTGAACATTGTGGTTCTGCCGCGCAATCAGAATCCCCTGCTCGCCGCGATCGAAGGAGTTCCCACAATTCCAAAGGCGCCCGCTTTTGCTGACGCCGAACTTTCCTTCGAGGCGCACATAGTGAGTAGCCTGGCAGGTTTTCCGCACAACCATTCGGCTAATCGCGTCACGACTGCGCCGGTGAAGCATCCCGCTAATGTGCGCGCATTGTTCGAAGCGCTCCGCAGCCAGTTTAAAATTACGGATCGGACCAGTAACGGCAGTCTCCCGATCGGGGCGGACGCACCCAGGACGGCGGAGTTCCCGGTTCGGAAATATCTCCCGCATAGCTACCGGAACGCTTTCAATTTCACCACCCCGCGCACGCGAGCAGCGGTCACTGACGACAGCTATCATTGCGCGGTTCGCAACGCCGCAACAACCCCGGGGTTTGTCCGGACTCCGGATGAGATCAGTTGGGGAAAAGTCTTCGCCTACACACTGCGGCAGCCGTTGCTGGCGCGTGAGTTGGGGATGATTTACAGCACCAAAATCGATCTCGATGCCAGTCTGTACGAACACGGTGGATGGCTCTTCGTCGATCTCGCGGAAGGGAGCGCATTTCGCGAACAGGACGAGGCCGACCCCACTTTCCTGAAGAAATATGCGGCTCGTATTCCTGCTCTGCGTGAGGGGAAGGATCGGTCGTTATTCGCTCCAATTTTGTTTCCGGTTTCGTTCAAGAAAAACGCGGGCGATCCCGATCCGCCACCGCCCCCTGGAAACTTCGATCAGTTACTGCTCGAAACGGCGGAGTATGACGACGGCTTTACCAAGATCGTGCATGCGATGCAGCCGCAGAGCCGCAACTTGCTCGCGGAATCACCTGAACAAGGAAAGCCGGTCAAAGACGCGGGCATTCGGCTGGGCTGGGACGACGAGCAAATCTTGATCTGGTATCTGCGGCAACTTGGACTTGATTCGGATAATAAGCGGCTCGACGCGCCGCTCGGAGTTTTTGGCTACGCCGTTGATGTCCGGGAGACGGCCGCGGTGGCGAAGCCGTGGGAGACGTTGAACAAAGTGCGTAGTCGCGCAGTGCTCACCGTTCCCGCAGGCACGGACGAGCCAATCACGCTGGACCATTTCAATGACGACCTGCCCTATCAGGTTTATCCGATGCAGCTGGATGGAAATCCGAACGGAGATTTCTGGCTGCCGATGTATTTCGCGCACTGGACCGGCCACAGCATGGTCCTGCCGGACCAGGACGCGGCGGAGATTTACCACACGAACGCGGCACGTCCGACGAAAGACCCTGGCACGGGGGTGGAAGGCTCGGCGCCAAATCAACTGAATGAAATTTACGAAGCCGACGGTTTGAAGACCGCTCTTCGTTACGGACTTGAATATGATTTCCGCGTGCGGCTGCGCGACTTGAGCGGCGGCGGCCCAAAGCCTGAGAAGAGCGCCGCGGCGGTGGAAAGCGCCTCATCTATTGGCCAATGCCGGTTCAGGAGATATGTGGCACCGAATCAACCACGCGTGGCCGATCTCCCGGGTAACAGCGATGATCTCACTGATCCGGACAGCCTCTCGGTTACGCGTCCGCTCATCGGCTATCCGGCGGTCGTCTATACTGGCAAGTACGCGGATGCGGTCGCTCTCTTGAAAACTGCCGCACGTGACATGACCAAGCTGCCCGCGACCGAGCAGGAGGCTTTTGGCATTCACGATCCGGACGTCGATCGGATCGAGATCACGGTCGAGGTGGAGACGCTGAAGATGGACAACCTCCAGAGCGACTCAGGCAAAGATAATTACGTTTTTCTCTACCGGACTACACGGTCATTTCCGGTAGTGGCGACGGAGGATGATTTCGCTACGGCATTGGAAATTCCACTCGTCTATCGTGACGTGAAAGTACTGCACACGGGCGCGAAAGAACTGAACTTGCCGGCGGACTTCGGCTTTGCCGGAGACATCGATGATCTCGACGAAATTTTTCTGCCGACCGCACGGGCGGTGCGACTCACCCTGCGCGCAGTTTGCGAGGAAAAACCAGAGAACAAGGATTACTACGGCCTGATCGGCAAAGGCCGCGACCCTGAGCAGGACAGCCGCTACGGCCACCCAATCGAAGTGCGTCTCTATCGTCCATCGCGCGACGAGACGGATCTGTTTGTCGACACAGCACCGGCGCAGCGGTTGCAAGGAATCTACCTGCAACCGGACCAGCCTCTGGTCGCCGACGGAAAGTTTACCACTTACCTTTTCGGCAAAGAAACTCCCCGGTTCCCGGACATCGTGCAGCGACTGGCGAAGCAAACTCAGCTCGAGAGCACTGGCCTCACTCTGGTGCCGAAGAAAGGCGAGCGCGCGCAATTTTGCTGCTCGAGTCGAATCCGGCACACCCTCGCGCCCGATAACTCGTCGCTCACCTTTTCGTCGAAAGGCGACCTCGCGAATCATTGGCTCTGCTGCGTGCAGTTGACCCTCGATCGCGACTGGACCTGGAATGCGCTCGAAGGCCGCAGCTTCGTGATCAAACGGACGGTGCATTTCACCCACGATGACGACGACGAAAGCGAAACCGACCTCATCGTAGGCGAGATCGAGGTGAAGCGGACGGCTTCCTTTGAGTCGTTGCACGATCCCCTGCGCAACTATACCCGGATTGTTTTCATCGATGCGGTGGAACCGAAGAATCCTCGCACGCAGAAAACAAATCCAAAGGAGCCGCGATTTCCCGACACGATCAAAGTGACCTACTCCATCAGTACGCAGTTCAAAGCGAAGCATGCCGATCAGGCGGGGGAGAAGGATGACGATGAGAATCTCGAGATCACGTTGCCGATCACCACGCCGCCGGCGCAGGTGCCGAAGATCGCTTCGGCCGGCATTGCTCTCTCACCCTACGTAAGGAACGACAAATACTCTGCAAGCGAGCCGCGCCGGCGTTTCCTTTGGATCGAATTCACTGAGCCGGTGAAAGATCCGAAGGACACTTACTTCGCTCGCGTGCTCGCCTACGCGCCGGACCAACTCATCAGCGACAGCCGGCCCGAACTCCTTGCCGCGCCGGACGATCCGCCGCTGCCGGTCGACCCGGAACCGATTAGAGTCATTATCCCCGCCGGGACGAATGATCTTTCCGGCTTGACCGCAATGCAACCGATGGAAAAAGCGAACGACAGCGACGTGCACTATCTGCTGCCGTTGCCGCCAGGCTTGCACGCGAACGCCGACGAGATGTTCGGCTTTTTTACCTACGAATTTCGCCTCGGACATTACCGCGATCCGAAAACGGAGGAGGACCCGTCGCCGCCTATGGTTTGGACGACGGCGCAGGGAAGATTTGGGCGAGCCTTGAAAGCCACCGGCATTCAACATCCCGCGCCTGCGCTTACCTGCACGGTCAACCGCGACGAGGACAAGTTGTGGGTCGATGCGCCGTATGCGGTTGCGGTTTTCGATGGCAAAAATGTAACCGCCGATCCGCCGCGCACACAGCTCTGGTGTCTGCTGTACGCGCAAGCGCGACAGGCCGATAATCTCGATACACGTAATATTCTTCTGGACGACAAACAGCTCGATTGGCGGGTGCAGATGGAAGACGTGCCGGACCGGAATCACTTTCTCGAGTACGACGATCAGCAGCGCCGAACCTTGAAGAACCTCACAGTGAGAAACTTCAAAGACGAGATCAGCTACGCGAAGTTCAAGAGCCTCTATAAATTGGCCGAGATCGAGAAGGTTAACAAAGACGCGACCAAACGGGGAACGGTCGCCTGGAGCAACAGCGAAGTCAGCCAGTTGCTCGCGCTCCTTGGTTTACCGGAAGATTCTGCCTTGAGCGTGCTCGTCGTGGAATTCCTTCCAGTCATCACGAAGATAGTCGAGGCCGTGAGTGACTTAGGAAAACGGGAAGTGAACGACCAGCAACTCCAAATGCAGCGAGATGTGTTCAGTCCAAGCCCGGCCAGCGAAGAACTCGGTCAACGCCGCATCCTGCGCACATCACCTCTGACAGAGGTGCCCTTCGTTTGCTGTCCGAGCAGCTAGCGTTGGATCATCAGCAAGCACGGAGTAGCAATCCGTACCCACACGATGGAGGTATTTTGCTGTTGCCGTGCAGTTGCCCCAATGAGCGGTTTTGACCGCGATGCGATTATTGTTTGTTAACGACCATCTGCGGCGCAGGACGGGTCTGCCTGAGTAGCGTGGCGATTCATCATGCCATGCGTCTGTCTCCGCGCGCTGGGCGTGTTCCTGCTCAGATAGCATCACGATGTTCGCTATCTGCAAGGACGGCATTTGCCCGTCAACGCGAGCAGCTTGTCCACAGCGACCCTCAAACTCGGTTTTTCAATGGCGCTGAGCAGCGGCAGGAGAGGTTAAGTTAAACCTCGCGCAGGTAGCCCCAAGTGTGCAGCTTGTCGTGATCCTCGAACCACCGCTCGCCAATATCATCGCGGTAGTACATGTCCGGGATCATAATGTTCCGGATGCGCGAATAAGCCTGTGCTTGGGCCTGGCGCATTGTCTGTCCCACTCCGCAAACCACCAGCACCCCCCGACGTCCCGGCCACGTACCATTGTCCGTTCACCTGCATGACGTCCTCAATGTGCACCTCTTCGGGGATGCCTTTCTTGAAGAGGATGGCCGCATGCTTCGATACTGAAAAAAAAGTGGCGTCATCGTCGAAGGGGAACGGCGAAACGACCACGCGCACGCCGATCTGGAACCCGCTCTTGACCTTCAGCTTCGGGTTCCCGCCTGCTGCGAGATCAGCGAGGAACTGGCCAATGGGCGTAGTCATGCCTTCCTGCTGAATGCTAATCGTGGGATAGCCGAAACGCGCCGTGAACTCGAGGGGGTAAATGCCGTTCCCATTCACGATGCAGTTGAGATCGATGTAGCCGACGTACCCTTCAGACGCGAGCTTCGCTTCCATCTTCTTGAGCGTGGAATTGAACAGCTTGTTCGGACCGCTCCAGAACATCGCCGTACCCATCTCGCCCGTGGACGGACCGATGTTGCCGGGGAAGAGCTTCTTGTGCTCGAAGTTTACATTGAGCGGATAGATGAACTCCTTTCCGTTGAAGAACGCGCCGACCGCCACCTCCACACCGGTCACGCGGCGCTGCAGTTGGAACTGCCTGATCTCGTCGGGAAAAGATTTCTTGTACGCCTCGAGGACGCGGATCACATCCTGACCGTCATCCTCATCACCAACGAACAGGCGACGTTTCACGTTAGCGGCCGTCCCTGAAGGCTTGATGACGTAGCGCTCCGGATTTTCTTTCACGTAGGCGATCGCGTCCTCGAAGTTGTCGAAGTCGCGGTAGTGCACAATGTTGATGCCCTCCTTCTTGAGCTCCTTTTGGCCGAAGGAGCGATCATCCTCGAGGCGGTCGGTGTACGGCGTGCCTCCGACGACCATATTACCCTTCGCGCGCAGCGCCTGAGCTTTTTCGCCCTGGCCGAGCGTGTCGTCGAACACGATGACGTCAGCCCAGTCCACCTCGCGCTCCCAGTTGCGCACTTTCGGCACGAAACCATCGGCGATGTCGCGCTCCTTCTCGTCCTCGATGCAATAGCGCACGTCGTGACCTTCCTTCGCCACCTGCCAGGCGATGTCGCTGATAAGCCCGGTTATCGAAACGAAAAGAAACTTGCGCTGGTCGCCGTTCATCCGGTCCCTTTCGCCACAGCGGGATTATGCATGAGGCGGCGCACCTTCACCTAGCTTCGGCATGCCGCGGAAATCGTCGTTCCTTTATTTAGCCGAAGCGACCGGTGATGTAATCTTCGGTCTGTTTTTCGCCGGGGTTTGTGAAGATTTTCACCGTTGGTCCAAACTCGATGAGTTTGCCGAGATAAAAGAACGCGGTGAAATCGGAAACGCGTCCGGCCTGTTGCATGTTGTGAGTGACAATCACAATCGTGTACTGCGTCTTGAGCGTCTGGATCAGTTCCTCGATTTTCGCTGTGGCAATCGGGTCCAGAGCCGAGCAGGGCTCGTCCATCAACACGACGTGAGGTTCGACGGCGAGCGCGCGGGCGATGCACAAACGCTGTTGCTGGCCACCGGATAGTCCGTACGCGTTGGTTTCCAACCGGTCTTTGACTTCGTCCCACAACGCGGCTGACCGCAAACTTTTCTCGACCGCTTCATCGATGCGCGAACGCTTTTTGACACCGGCGACGCGCAAACCGTAGGCGATGTTTTCGTAGATCGATTTCGGAAATGGATTCGATTTTTGAAAGACCATCCCTACCCGCCGGCGCAAATCGACCACATCCAACCCGGGTGAATTGATGTCGACGCCGTCGATGTGAATCGCGCCCTTGCTAATGCGCGAGCCGTCAACGAGATCGTTCATCCGGTTGATGCAACGCAGCAGAGTCGTCTTCCCGCAGCCGGATGGTCCAATGAAAGCAGTCACAGCGCGGGGCGCCATTTGCAGCGAGATGCTGTGGAGGACCTTGTTATCGCCGTAAGTGAAATCGACCTCGCGCACGTCGATCATCACCTGAAGTTTCTCCGTCTCGTTTGCAGCCGATCCAAGAGGTTCCGGTGGGGTTTGTGGCCGAACTGTTTGTGGCGGTTCCATTACGTTTACCATGACAAGCGTCTCCTTTGTCTCTCCCGCAGCACAATGGAGGCTAATGCAATCAGCATTACGACTACCAGAAAGACAAAAGCCGTTCCATACTGAACGCGTTCGGTGTATTCGTTCTGCGGAATTTTCGAGCTAACTACATAAATGTGGTACGGGAGCGCCATGACGCCCTGGAAAAAGAAATCGGTCCATTTGGTCACCTGCCACGGCATTTCGTCGCGCATCGCATAGGCGGCCGTGAACATGATCGGCGCGGTTTCACCTGCGACGCGGGCGATGCCGAGGATCGAAGACGTCAAGATTCCCGGCATCGCATAAGGCAGGACGTTCTTGCGGATGGTTTGCCAACTGGTCGCACCAAGCGCCAGCGAACCTTCGCGCAAACCTTTCGGCACTGCGCGCAACGATTCTTCGCTCGCGGTAATGATCGCCGGCAAAATCATCAACCCAAGCGTGAACCAGCCCGCAAGCAGCGAAACGTTCCAGCCAAAGAAGATTACAAACAATCCAAAACCGAACAGGCCGAACACGATCGAAGGCACGCCCGCAAGATTTAAAATCGCAATGCGAATAAAGCGAATAAAGCGCGTGTCGCGGCTGTATTCGCTCAGATAGATCGCCGCACTGATTCCGATAACCAAGGCAACTATCATTGAGCCGAATACGAGGAGTGCCGTGCCAACAATACACGGCCAAATTCCGCCGGCAGAATACGCGATGCTGGTGGCATCAACCGGTTCCTTGTGCGTTTCCTGCCATTTCCGGAATTCGCGATCGCTCAACTCCATTTTTTTGCCCTGATAGTCGAACACGTAGAGCGTTTGCGGCGGCTCGGTGAGAAATTTCACATTGATGAACGGCGCGTGATTGGTGAATACCGTCCGGCTTCCCTTTATCGCAATGTTGAGAAAGATGTAGGTGGCGCACGCCAACACGAAGTACGTGGCCAGACGAAACGTCCAAAACATGAACGTTTGGACAAAGCTGCGGCGGCTATTGGAAGAGGCTGCGACCATTTTAGCCAATGCTCATTCGGTAGCGCATCACGAGCTTCTGCGCGCCGTAGTTGATGGCCAGAGTGATCGCAAACAGCACCAGGCCCACCATGAACAGCGCGCGGTAGTGGATGCTGCCGCGAACGACCTCGCCCATTTCCTGCGCGATGATTCCGGTCATGGTGTGCACCGGTTGGAAAAATGCGCCGAGTCCCTGTGTGAAATCAGGAATAGCGATCCGGTTTCCGGCGCAGAGCAGTACCACCATTGTTTCGCCGATGACGCGGCCAAGCCCGAGCAACACTGCCGACACGATCCCAGACAACGCCGCGGGCACGAGCACGCGCACGATCGTCTGAAGTCGATTCCCGCCCAAAGCGTAGGAAGCTTCCTTGAAACCGCGAGGCACGTTGCGAAGCGCATCTTCGGCGAGAGTAAAAATCGTGGGTACAGCCATCAGCGCGAGCAAACAACCGGCGGTAAAAACATTCAGCCGCTCGCTGATTGGAAAGAACGGCACCCATTTCATGAACGAGGCACGTGAGATAGCGCGGATTGTTTCTCCGAGCACGGCGATGCCGAAAAAGCCCAGCACCACCGACGGGATCGCCGAAATGAATTCGATGTATGGCTTGATCAGGCTCTTTTCAATCGGTGAGGCAACCTCGCTTACGTAAATCGCTCCACAAATTCCGAGGGGAACAGCAATTACCAGCGCGACGATCGAGACCATCAGCGAACCCACAAGCAACGGGATGATGCCGTACCAATCCTGCCAAAAACTTGCCGTGATCCACTGCGTGCCAAACAGAAAAGAGGTGATGGCGCGATACGCGGGCACTGGTTTGTTCGGGTCCCACCCGCGCAGTTTTTCGACAACTGCGGGAAGCTGTTTGAGATACGCTTCGACTTCGGCTTTCCATTTCGCGAAGGCTTTGCGCTCTTTGGCGCTGGTCAACGACGGAGGGGCTGCCAGCAGTTCATCTATCTGCGGCTCCATCGAATCGGCAATTTGCGCGAACTTGTCCGTTGCAGAACGAAGCGTGGCCATCTGCTCGGCTTCGCTGCCAGCGGGCGTGGCGGCGGCGGCGCTGGCTTCATCCTGCGATTCGGTCTCGATCACAGAAGCACCAGCATGGCTGCCGAGCTGCAGCATTGTTTCACGGAGCGCCTGCGCCTGATCAGTCGCGTCCGAGAGCAATCCGTTTAACTGTTCGCCAAACTTATTTGCAAACTCATCGAATTTTTCCAGCGCCGCCTGGTCGGCTCCGGCTCGCATTTGTTGCAGCCGGATGTCGCCGAGTTGACGCGACAGAGCCGTCTGCTTTTCGGCTTCCGTCCGAATGATGTCCACGTATTCGAGGCCCGCCTGCCGATACAGCCGCAAATTCGCCAGATTCTGACTGAAAAAACCGAAGCCCTCACGAAAGAGGAAAATCGTAATCAACGCCAGTACGACGATGGCAACGAACGCGTTGCTGCCAAAGAAAGCTCGAATGGCTGTTCCACACCGGCGACGATGCGAAACAGCCGCGAAACCAGCAATGGAATTAATGTTACGATTCTGTGACAGAAGAGTTTGTAGCGTCCGCTGTCCTCAGCGGAGAACTTAGGGCAACCGTGAGCGTTTTTCTCCCGGCACCTGTTGGCGTACCGGCGTCGCGTCCGAGAGATCCGGAGGAGCTTCCGCAGCTCGATAGACGGTTCGGCCAGGGTCTTGTCTAACAGCCTCACCCGATCCGAAGAGGCCGCATCCGGCAATGGCAAGCGCCCCTGCCATGATGCATGCAGCGGTAAGTTTTTTCACTCCGCTACATCATTCAGGCGCAAACGGGTCCTCGCAAGTGAGAGCTCGCGTGCTCGCGGTGAATTCGCAGCGTTGGCAATAAGATGTCACGAGTTTTTTTCGCGATCGCCATCTGGTTGTCACGGCGCCGTGCAACGTTGATGCATGCACTCGAGTGAGTCGAGTCAGCCGCGGAGAATTTTTGGAAGCAGAGGTTAGGTTAACACAGATACGGCCAAAGTCGGGCGCCTTGGATTGATCTTTTCCGGGGCGCCCGCTCATTTTTGCAATCAATCATTCATTGTACTTCGAAATTGCGGCGGGCAGAGGACTGCCCGCCCTACCTCTGACGCGGACGGTAGGGCGCGGCACTCCGTGCGCGCCGAACACAACTCTCGAGGTCGTTTTGCCACACAAATGTAACGCAAATTGTTTTGCCGATTCGCCTGCCGATTCGTACGTTTGCGCCTGATCACGCATGCCGGCGTTGACTCTCCCCCGACGCGATTCAGCAACAACTATCAACGTGCAACAGCGTTTCTCGTTTGGTGGATCGCGACAGCAAGTTCCAGGACCGAAACGCTATCGCGCCGCTTGGATTTCCGACACGCACCTTGGCACGCGCGGCTGCAACGCCACTGCGCTGCTGAACTTTTTGCGCGAGACCGACTTCGACACGCTATACATCGTGGGAGATCTGATTGATATCTGGTCGTTGCGGCGCGCAACTTACTGGCCACAGCAACACAATGACGTGATCCAAAAAATTCTGCGCAAAGCCCGCAAGGGCACGCGTGTAGTTTACATCCCGGGAAATCACGACGAACTGGTGACGAGCTTCTGTGGAACCTATGGGAATATCGAGATTAAGGAGAACGCAATCCATGTGACCGGCTCAGGCGAGCGGATCTTGATTATTCACGGTCACGAACTCGACGTGGTGGTGTCCGGCAGCGGCCGGATGAAGTGGCTCGCGTTCGCGGGCGACATTGGCTACCAATTTCTCCTGTCGCTCAATCCGCTAATTAACTTTGTCAGGCGGCGTTTCGGTATGGGCTATTGGTCACTCAGTGCGTATGCCAAGCGAACGGTGAAGGACGCCGTGAGTTTCATCGGTAAATTCGAGGCCGCTGTGGCTCATTACGCTGAACGCTACCACGTCGATGCCGTGCTATGTGGGCACATCCACAGCGCAGCGATCCGCGAATTCGGCACGATCTCGTATTA
>WNFQ01001331.1_pt1 | contig 17439 bp, 15 predicted proteins | sample 5400171 | NCBI WGS metagenome assembly WNFQ01 (sample SAMN13153356, study PRJNA577476) | soil metagenome | isolation source: 20 cm soil under Madrone tree | place: USA:California | collected 2016-06-14 | reverse complement strand
AGCCGAGATGTCGATGGAGAAAAGCGTCGATTACATGGTGCACGAGTTTGCCGCGGTGCGCACGGGCAAAGCTTCGCCTGGCCTCGTGGAAAACGTGGACGTTCACGCGTACGGATCGACCATGAAACTAAAGCAACTCGCTTTGATCACTACGCCCGAGCCGCGTTTGCTTGTGGTTCAACCGTTCGACGCCGGCACAGTGCAGGATATCGAGAGGGCGCTCAAAGAGTCGAAGATCGGCATTACGCCTGCGGTTGACGGCAAGATCATTCGATTGCCAATCCCGGAATTGTCAGAAGAGCGGCGCAAAGAACTTGTCCGTTCCCTTGGCAAAATGGCCGAGGAAGCGCGTGTGCGTGTCCGCGCGAACCGGCACGCGGCACTCGACGAAGCGAAGAAGCTGAAGGCCGCCGGTGAACTAACCGAGGATGGCTTTCGCGATGTTCAGAATGAAGTTCAAAAGCTCACCGATCGCTTCGTCAAATCAATCGATGACCATCTCAAGCACAAAGAAGCTGAGGTCATGAAAGTGTAGTTCAGCCCGCGCTTCCTGACTCATGCAACGTTTCACGGCGCCGCATCTGTCATGTTGAACGAAGCGAAACATCTCTAACATCTCTGGTTCGTCGCTTCCACGACACCGGTCAGATAACCAGAGATTCTTCGCTTCGCTCAGAATGACAGCGAGTCCCCAGGCGAATCAAACCGCAAAACTCTCGCCGCAGGAGCAGTGAGCCACAGCGTTTGGATTGGTGACTTTGAACCCGCCCTTTTGCAGATCTTCGCTGTAATCGAGCACCGAACCGCTGACGAAAAGCGCGCTCTTTGGATCGACGACCAGGTGAACATTTTGCGTCGGCACGAGAATGTCGCGCTCCTTTGGGCCATCTACCAAATCCATCACGTATTGCAGGCCTGAGCAGCCGCCTCCGATCACCTTGAGGCGTAAGGCCCCGTCCGGCTTGCCTTTTTCTTCGAGCAGCGACGCCAGTTTAGACGCCGCTTTTTCCGTAACGCTAATCAGGCGCTCATTGCCAATCTTGTAATTAATCGCGGGTGTTTCTGTAGTCATCAGCAGGTTACGTTTGAATCTTATCAGGTTTTGCCGCTCCGCGAAGCAATTGCGCGACTTCGTTCTGCACTGCGTCCAATTCATCCAGGCGCAATTGCGGCTCGGGAACCACGAACACGTCTCCTGTTGTGCCCTGTTCGTAAATGAGAATCCGATTCCCGCCATCGCGGGACTCTGTCTTCACTTGTTTTAAGACGCGTTTGCGTTCGAGCATCGCGGCGAGGACGTAGCAGGGGTTTGCCGGGGGATTGTTCGACGCCATCAAACGGCGAAAGAGTTGCTCTGCATTTTCTCTGGGCACGGGTTCGGCCGGCTTTGGCGGCAACGGCTCGTAACGCGATTTCCAAAATGAAAACGGCCGAATGTTTTCATTCCGGCTTTGCCACGCTTCTTCGCTCAAATCCTCGCGGCGGTAGCCATCGGCACCGTGATACAGCAGGGTGTAAAAATATTCGCCTGGTACAAAGGGCCGTTGCGTCACGGCGCAGAAATCCGCCCGATGCTTAATCGCCCATTCATTTGGGAGAGGGTTCATTGCGCAACTATACGTCGCGCAGTGAAAAGACGAAAGCTAGGCGGTTCGCGATTGGAAGCGCGCAGATATAACAAGTAGAGACCAATGGCCATGAAAAGAATGTTTGGTGTCCAGGCGGCAATCCATGCAGGAACGCGATAGCCTTCGCCAAGTGCAAGAAAAAGGTGCACAAGAAAGTTCATCGAAAAAACAAGAAAAACTGCAGCCGCGACACTCGATAAAACGCCGCGGCGCGAGTAGCCGATTCCCAGCGGGGCCGCAATGCAAACAACGACGAAACAGGTCCACGGCAAGGCGAGGCGGTACTGCAGATGAGTGCGAAATGGCGCGAGCAGTGTTGCGGGAAAATCCGCATTAAAGCGCAAATACTCGCGGAGTTCCGGCAGGCTCAGAAATTCTGCTCGTTCATTTGCGCTGCCTAGCCGGAACGGCGTCTCACTCCAGTGCTCAATCTTCAACGAAGGAAGAAACTGCTCATCGACGATGTTCCCAGACTGGTCGTAATGGACGACTCTGGCATTCTCCAACTCCCAGGTTTTGGTTTCCGGGCGGTAAACAGCGCGAGCTGCAACATAATTTGTCACGATGTTGTCGTTGGCGTCCTGTTGAAGCACCTGAACGTTATTGAACGTATTGCTGCGCTGAAGAAAATTCTGAACGAACCACGTGCGTTGGTCCGTCCGGTTACGAAAAATTTGTCCCTGGATGGTGCGACCGGGACGAGACTGCGCTTCGGAAATGAATGTTTTCCGCGCCAGTTCCGCGTGCGGTGCCAGCGAATAGTTGAGCGCCATGCTTGCCGCAACCGTGAGCAGGCCCATGCCGATCAATGGCAGGAGAAGACGCGGAAGACTTACGCCTGCCGTGAGCATCGAAACGATCTCGTTGGCACGCGACATTCGGCCGAGAGCGAAAAGCAGCGACAGCAGCAGTGATACCGGCAGCAAAATGATGAATACCTGCGGGATCTGCGTGCCGTAATAGCGAGCGACGAGGGCCAGTCCAATATGGTTGTCAATGAAACTCGAGATATTATCGCTGACGTCGAAAATGAGCCAGATGGAAATGAATCCGGCGATGCAGTAAAAGTAAACCTGCAAGAAATTCCCAATGACGTATCGATCAAGAAGTCTCATTCTGATTTGGGCTGGTTGCCGGCCGGATCGATATTAGCGTAGTCACAGCCAGTTCGCATCTGGTTCAGGGAAGGAATGACGAAATCCGAATGACGACGCTCGAAAGAATGACGAATGATCAAATACCAAACGATTGCGATCTCCCTTTTTTGTCATTCGGGCTTTGTGCTTCTTTCGTCATTCGTCATTCGTGCTTCGTCATTTGTGCTTGGCTGTCATGATCGCGCTGAAAGATGTCGTAAGCAGCGAATTTGTGGAGCGAGTCCACGCTTTTTTTTCTAAAAGCGGCCCTTTGTCTAAAGCCAGGAACTTTGAGTTCCGACCCCAGCAACAGGAAATGGCGGCGGCCGTGGCAAAGGCGTTGGAAGAAGAACGCCATTTGGTCATCGAAGCGGGAACAGGCGTTGGCAAATCGCTGGCTTATCTCGCACCGGCAATCCTGTTTGCGCTCGAGCACCACAAAAAGGCAATCGTTTCTACGCACACGATTAATCTTCAGGAACAATTGGTGCATAAAGACATTCCAATCTTGAAAAAAGTGCTGCCGGTCGAGTTTGAAGCAGCATTGATGAAAGGCCGGCAAAATTATCTTTGCCCGCGCCGGCTCGAGCGCGCGTTGCAAAGCGCGAAGGAACTTTTCACCGGACCCGAGGCGAGCGAATTGCAGCGACTTGCCGAATGGGCAAGCACGACGCGCGATGGATCGCTCAGCGATTTATCGGTGGAACCCGATCCAAAGGTTTGGACGCAGGTTTGCAGCGAAGCGCACATCTGCACTCAGAAGACCTGCGGCCAAAATCCGCGCTGCTTTTACCAGCAAGCCCGCAAACGTTTGCTCGCCGCCGACGTAATCGTGCTTAATCACACCTTGCTTTTCATCTTGCTCGGCTCGCCGGATGCACAGGAAGAGCGTGAGAGCGGGTTTCTTTTTCCCAATGACTTCATCATCTTCGATGAAGCGCACACGGTCGAGCAGGTCGCGTCGAAGCAGATCGGTATCGGCGTTTCGCAATACGGATTGCGATCGACAATCCAAAGACTCTACAACGCGCGCACGCGCAAAGGACTGTTCACTGTAATGCGCGACGCGGAGGGTGTGCGACTCGCCGCGGGCTTGATTGATGATGTCGACAAATTTTTCGGCGCAGTCGAGTCGAAATCAGATTTTCGTAAAGGCCGCGAGTTTCGTGTCCGCGACGTCGATTTTGTTCCGGATACGATTACGGGTCGATTGACTGTGCTTCAGGCGCGTGTAGCCGAGGCGGTGAAACGTGCCGATGACGAAATTTTGAAGGCGGAGCTGCAGGAATTCGGGCGGCGCATCCGCGACGCTCGGGACGGCATTGCCATTTTTCTCGAGCAAAGCGCGAGAGAGCACGTTTACTGGGTCGAGCGGACGGGCAAAACCGAGCGTTTCCTCGCTCTCAACGCCGCGCCCGTCGATCTCGCGCCTGTGCTGCGGCAGATGCTCTTTCGCGACAACTGTTGTTGCATCATGACGAGCGCTACTCTGGCAGTGGGGCGACCGGATCTCGCCTATTTTCGTGAGCGTATCGGCGCGACCGAAGTAGAACCGTTGGAGCTCGGCAGCCCATTCAATTTTCAGAAGCAAATGAAAATGTTTGTCGTTCAGAAAATGCCCGACCCACGCGACGCCGGTTATCAGAAGCAACTGGAGCATTGGATCGCGCATTTTGTGGAAAAGACCGACGGGTGCGCGTTCGTCCTTTTCACAAGCTACCGTGACATGCAGCAGTTAGCCGGAGCGATGCAGAAATTTTTTGTAGAAAAGAGGCTGAACCTTCTCGTGCAAGGAGCCGGCGCCCCTCGTAGCAAGCTCCTGGAGCAATTCAAATCAACCCCGCGCAGCGTGTTGTTTGGTACGGACAGCTTTTGGGGCGGCGTAGATGTTCCGGGCGAAGCGCTTTCGAATGTTATTATTACGCGCCTTCCATTTGCCGTGCCCGATCATCCTCTGGTCGAGGCAAAACTCGAATTCATCGAGGCGCGCGGCGGCGATCCGTTCACTGAGTACTCGTTACCGGAAGCGATCCTGAAACTTCGCCAGGGTGTCGGTCGACTGATTCGAACAAAAAGCGACCGCGGCATCATCGTCATTCTCGACAATCGCATCGTGACGAGGCCGTACGGCCGGGCCTTCATGCAAGCGCTGCCAAAGTGCCCGGTAGAAATCATCTGAAGAAAGTCGGGGCATGTATGAGACACGGCGCCTGGGCAATCGCGATCACATTGGGAGCGCACGCATCTTGCGTGCTGTGTTCCGCATGATGCGGGACACTTCTTTGGTTCGGCAGGATGCCGAATCCCGAAAGCTTTCGGGACTGAAAGCGGGCGCTATCAAAATGTTCACTTGAACATATCTCCCGCCTGCTGTAAATTGCCTGCATGGAAGGGCAGATGGACGTCCAGGAAATCTTAGCGGTTCTCCACAAATGGGGGATTCACACGCTGGGCCAGTTTGCCGCGCTTGATAAGGAACAGCTTGCCGCCCGGCTCGGTCCCGAAGCAATCGGCATGTGGAAGCGCGCAAATGGGAAATCGCAACGCTTACTGAAGCTGGTTCGGCCGCCCGAGTCGTTCGAGGAAAGCTTTGAATTCGAAAATGAAATTGAAACAGCCGAGCCGCTCCTATTCATGCTCCGCCGCTTTCTGGAGCAACTCGCAGTGCGGTTGAGCACAATTTATCTGGTCGCAAAGGAACTGACGCTGCGAATCACGTTCGCGAATAAGCAATGTTACGAGCGTGTTTTCAAAATTCCGCAGCCGACCAACGATGTCGATCTTCTTTTTCGCATGCTCCAGACGCATCTGGAGAACTTTCGATCGGAACATCCGATCGTTGCCGTAGCGCTGAGTGCACAGCCAATCCGGCCCGTTTCGCAGCAATTCCAATTATTTGAAATAGCTTTAAGAAATCCGCATCAATTATCAGAAACGCTCGCGCGTTTGGTCGCCCTGCTTGGAAGCGAACGCCTTGGCACGCCAGTTTTGGAAGAGACGCATCGACCGGATGCATTTCGCATGGAGCCGTTCGCGTGGGCTGTAGCGTCCGACTCGTCCGCCGTAGCCTCGGCGAAGGAGGATGTCCCCAGCGGACAAAACCGCAAGTCCGGTTCGGACTCCCATGCGCTGAGGACAGCGCACTCTACACCAGCTCTGCGAAGATTTCGCCCCGCAGTGTCTGCATCACTTTTGTTGGATGAAGATACCCTCGCACATGTTCGCAGTGCGGAAATTTCTGGAAAAATCATCGAGCAACGCGGCCCGTATTTTCTTTCCGGAAATTGGTGGGACGAAAAATCCTGGGCACGCGCCGAATGGGATGTGCAATTGGAGAATGGTGAACTCGTTCGCGTGAACGAAAGCGACCCGCCTTCGCAGAGCTACGGCGTGGCAGGGAGAACTTGGAATGTGGATGGGATTTATGACTGAGATTGTCATCTCGAGCGAAGCGAGAGATCTCATAAAGCACGGTCGAGCACTCTCAGTCTCCAGCGTAATAAAACCTTCGTAGGGGAGGTCCTTCGCTTGCGCTCAGGATGACATGCCATGCCTTACATCGAACTCCATGCATCCAGCGCGTTTAGCTTTTTGAGGGGCGGTTCGTTCCCGGAGCAATTAGCTGAAGTCGCGGCGGAACTGGAAATGCCGGCGCTCGCTTTGTGTGATCGCGACGGCGTTTACGGTGCACAACGATTTTCAGTCGCTGCGCGCGAACATGGCATTCGTCCAATCATCGGCGCGGAATTATCGATGGAAGACGGCAGCATTCTCCCGGTGTTGGTCGAAAATCGCACCGGCTACAAAAATTTGTGCCAACTATTGACGCAGGCGCATTTGCGCAGCGAAAAAGGCAAATGCCCAGTGCGCTGGGATGAACTGCCGGAATTCGCAGAAGGGCTCGTAGCATTTCTGGGGAGCGCACGCTTGCAGCGTGCTGGTTTCGGCATTCTGCCGAAACGAACTTTCCTTGAAAGCAGATTCACAGACCAGATTGAGCCCAAGAAAAGTTCGGGAATGCAGAATCCATTCGCCAGCACGCTACAAGCGTGCGCTCCCCAGAATGCGGCAGACCGCGCTGAATTTCTGATCCACGCTTTCGGGCGCGAAAACGTTTTCGTCGAAATCCAACGGCATTTCATTCGCGGCGAAGAACGAATCAATCGCAAACTGATCGATCTGGCGCATGCGAATCGATTGCCGTTGATCGCCACCAACAGCGTGCAATACGCGAAGCCGTACGGACGTAAAGTGCTGGATGTTTTCACCTGCATTCGCGAGCACACGCATCTGGATGCTGCCGGAAAACTTTTATCACAAAATGCCGAGCGACATCTAAAGAGCGACCGGCAAATGCGAGAACTTTTTCATGATTTACCAGAAGCGATCGAAAACACTTCGCGCCTCGCCGAGCGGTTGACGTTTTCGCTCGAAAATCTCGGCTACAAATTTCCTGAATATCCGGTGCCGGCCGGGCACACGATGGATTCGTTTTTGCGCACCATCGTCTGGTTCGGCGCACAACAGCGTTATGCCGCCATCAGACCAAAAGTGAAACGCCAGATCGAGGAAGAACTTATCCTTATCACGAAGCTTGGGTTCCCCGGGTATTTTTTGATCGTCTGGGACATCGTCAATTTCTGTCGCGAACACAATATCATGGTCCAGGGCCGAGGTAGCGCGGCCAACAGCGCGGTCTGTTATTGCCTGGGGATCACTCCGGTCGATCCCGTCGAAAATCATCTTGTCTTCGAACGTTTTTTGAACGAGAGCCGCAAAGGCTGGCCGGACATCGATCTCGATCTTCCCAGTGGCGATCGCCGTGAAGCGGTGATTCAGGAAATTTATCGCCGCTATGGCAAACATGGCGCAGCGATGACCGCGAATGTGATCAGTTATCGCGGGCGCAGCGCGGCGCGCGAGATCGGCAAAGCGCTGAATTTTTCGCCGAGCATCATCGATCGTTTCTCGCATCTGTTTGCCAGCGGAGATTTCCCGCACACGCTCGAACTCGAATCACAGATCGAGCAGGCCGGTTTGCCGAAAGATCATCCGCGCATGCCGGCATTCATTCGTCTGTATCATGCGATCTACGGGTTGCCGCGTCATCTCGGGCAGCATTCCGGCGGCATGATCATTTGTCAGAACAAGTTGAGCTCGTTTGTGCCGCTGGAGAACGCATCAATGCCGGGCCGCGTTGTCGCGCAATGGGACAAGGACGATTGCGAAGACCTCGGCATCGTGAAAGTCGACTTGTTAGGCCTGGGGATGATGTCGGTGATGCAGGACGCGCTTGAGCTTTGCGGCCGACGCGGCCGTCCACTCGATCTCGCTCACATTCCGAAAGATGACGCCGCAACATATGAAATCATGCAGCGCGCCGACACGATCGGCGTTTTCCAAATCGAGAGCCGCGCGCAAATGGCCACCCTGCCGCGGATGAAACCGGAATGTTTTTACGACGTCGTAATCGAAGTGGCGATCATTCGGCCGGGACCGATCCAAGGCGACATGGTGCATCCGTATCTCGCACGTCGCGCACGCAAAGAACCGGTCACCTATTTCGATGAACGATTAAAACCGGTGCTTGAGCGCACGCTCGGCGTTCCGCTGTTTCAGGAGCAAATGCTCAAGATCGCAATGATCATGGCTGACTTTTCCGGCAACGAAGCAGAGGAATTGCGGCGCGCGCTCAGTTTTCATCGCTCCGAGGAACGCATGCGCAAGGTAAGTGTGAAATTACGCGCAGCCATGGAACGCAAAGGCGTCGCCCCCGATCAAATCGATAAGATCATTCACTCTATCACGTCGTTTGCGCTGTACGGATTTCCGGAATCGCATGCGATCAGTTTCGCCATTCTCGCCTATGGCAGCGCTTATCTGAAAGTGCATCGCGCTCCGGAATTTTACGCGAGTCTTTTGAACAATCAGCCGATGGGCTTTTACACGCCGGCGACAATCGTGAAAGACGCACAACGGCATGGCGTGAAAGTTAAGCCAGTGTGCGTGACCGAATCGGACTGGCGTTGCACCGTCATCGATAACAACACGTTTCGTCTCGGGTTGTGCGTCGTGAACGGATTGCGCCAGGAGCACGGCGAACAAATCAAAGACGAACGAAAACATCGCGCATTTAAGTCGCTCGATGATTTCAAACGGCGTGTTTCACTTTCGAAAGCCGAATTGCGCACGTTGGCCGAACTCGGCGCATTCAATTGTTTTGCCCAACACCGCCGCGCCGCGATGTGGAAGGTCGAAGAAACGATTTACGACGATCTCTTGGGGAGTGCGGGCGCCTCGCCCGCTGTGTCACGCGCCTCGCGGGACACTCATCGGGAGGTTTTCGGCGGGGGCGCCGAAAAGAGCAGGCAGGGCGCCCGCGCTCCCCTTCCACCAATGACGTTACCAGAGCGTGTACGCGCCGATTACGACACAATGAACCTCACGACCGGCCCGCATCCGATGAAATTACTTCGCGAGCGTTTGCAGAACGTTTGGCGTGCAATTGATCTGACGAAAGCGAAACACGGCTCGATCGTGCAAATCGCCGGAAACGTGATTTGCCGTCAGCGACCTGGCACGGCCAAAGGATTTGTCTTCGTCAGTCTGGAAGACGAGACCGGCGTTTCAAACGCCATTGTCGATCCTGATCTGTTCGAACGATTCCGCCTGTTGATCACCGAAGAAGATTTTCTTGTGATCGAAGGCGAAGTGCAGAACTCGGACAACGTCGTATTGATCAAAACGCGTCAAATCAAACCGCTCGCGCACGGCGAACTCGTCGGCAGCGAGTCGCACGATTTTCGCTAACGAAAAATTACCTGCTGTAGTGTCCGCTGTCTCAGCGGACCAGCCTGCGCTGAGGACAGCACACGCTACAGTTACTCACCCGCGTGATGCGGCTCGGGTGTTTTTGGTTCGGCAGGTTTTTCGGCGGACTTGTGGTCTGGCTCGGTCCATTCCGTGTGAAAGACGCCAGGCTTGTCGATGCGCTCGTACGTGTGCGCGCCAAAGAAGTCGCGTTGCGCTTGCAGAAGGTTTGCAGGTAAACGAGCTGAGCGATAACTATCGAAATAGGCAAGCGACGCAGAAAACGCGGGGACCGCTACGCCATGTTTAACGGCTAATGCAACAACGAGGCGCCATTTGGGCTGCGCCTTTTTGATTGCCCTCGTGAAATATCGATCGAGCAGAAGATTGTGCAGTTCCGCGTCGCGCCGATATGCTTCGACGATTCGATTCAAGAATCTTGCGCGAATGATACAGCCGCCTCGCCAGATGGTGGCGATATCGCTGAGGTTGAGGTTCCACTCATATTCGGCACTTCCCGAGCGCAGAAGCTCCATTCCCTGCGCGTAAGAAACAATCTTCGACGCGTAAAGTGCATCGCGCACCGCATCGATTAGGCGAGCGCGATTCCCTTTAAACTTTCGAAGTCTCGGATGCGGCAGAATTTTCGAGGCAGCTACGCGTTCGTCCTTTCGGGATGAGACGACGCGCGCCTCAACAGCGGCGTTGATTGTTGAAATGACGACATATTGCCGGATTGCAGCTTGAAGCGTCCAGATCCCCGTTCCTTTTTGTCCGGCTTTGTCGAGAATCATGTCCACGAGCGGTTTGCCGGTCTCAGGATCGATCTTTCGAAAAATCTGCGATGTGATTTCGATCAGGTAACTCTCGAGCTCGCCTTTGTTCCATTCTGTAAAAACTTCAGCGAGCTGTGCGGCGTCCATCTCGAGGATGTCCTTGAGAATGGCGTACGATTCGCAGATCAACTGGATGTCTCCGTACTCGATGCCGTTGTGCACCATCTTGACGTAATGGCCGGCGCCATTGGGTCCCATGTATCGACAACACGGTTCGCCATCCACTTGCGCAGCAATCTTGCGGAAAATCGGCGCAATGACTTCCCACGACTCGCGCGAGCCACCGGGCATGAGCGAAGGGCCTTTGAGCGCGCCTTCCTCGCCGCCGGAAACGCCCATGCCGACGAAATGAATTCCTCTCGCTGCCAATTCCTTTTCCCGCCGCTGCGTGTCAGTGAAAAGAGAATTTCCTCCGTCGATGATGATGTCTCCTTTCTCGAGTAGCGGCGAGAGTTGATTAATTACAGCGTCCACCGGCGCGCCTGCTTTGACCATCATCATGGCTATGCGCGGTTTTTTCAGCGCAGAGACGAATTCCTCCAGCGTGCGCGTGGGCTGAATGTTTTTTCCTTTGGCGCGTCCGGCCGCGAATTTTTCGGTAACTTCAGTTGTGCGATTAAATACCGCGACCGAAAAGCCTTTCGATTCCATGTTAAGGACGAGATTTTCGCCCATAACGCCCAAGCCGATCAGGCCAATATCACATTGATTCGTTGTCATTTTGACATCTCCTTTTTGACTGAATTAGAACCCATATCGTAATTGTATTGTCATGTTGAGCGAAGCGAAACATCTCTGTCTGCCGATGTGAGAAAACGGTCGCTGATCAGAGATTCTTCGCTTCGCTCAGAATGACATTTATGAGTAGGTTTGTAAACTGGAGACGACCCATTGTGGTGAAGACTTGAAGCGCATGGCAAATTCCGTTTGCGAAATTTTGGTGACCGAGGCGCCTTTGGAAGCGCCAAAGGAACGCGGCACGTTCAGCGCTGGAGCGGTCCTCGATTTCTGGGGAATTGTGCGCACACTTGAAGATGGACTTGAGATCGAAGGAATCGAATATGAAGCCCACCGGGAAATGGCAGAGCACCAGCTGAAGCGCATCGCCGAACAAGCCGCAGAAGGATTTGAGCTTGAACTGGTTCTTGTTCATCATCGGATCGGGTTTATTGCAGCGGGCGAACCGTCGCTTTTTTTGCGGGTGTGCAGTCCGCATCGGCAAGAAGCGTTTCGCGCCAGCCAACGGATTGTGAATGAATTGAAGAAAAAAGTGCCGATTTGGAAGAGGCCACGGTTTAAGAGCGAGGTTTCTCTAGCCGGCGTCGTCGACGCCGGGCGGGGATCAACGCTCCCATTTACAGTATGAACTGGGCGAATCGGATTACTCTTAGCCGGCTTGCATTGACACTGGTGTTCGTTATCGCGCTCGATTCCTCGTGGCAATATGCGCGCACCACCGCACTTGTGATTTTCCTGATTGCGGGCCTGACCGATTTTATCGATGGCGAAATCGCCCGGCGTTATGGGCTGATCACGAACTTTGGGAAATTAATGGATCCGCTGGTGGACAAGATCATGGTGGCTGCAGCATTCATTTCCCTCGTGCCGCTCAAGGCCGTGCCGGCGTGGGCAGCGACCACAGTCGTCGCGCGAGATTTTTTGGTTACCGGATTGCGTATGATGGCTAGCGCCAAAGGACGGATCCTTCCAGCAGAGAGTTTGGGTAAACAAAAGACTTCGTGGCAAATCATCACGATTATTTTCTTTCTCGCGCTTCTTTCAATTGCGGAACTGCGGTATGCGAGCCAAACACCGACTTGGTGGCTGCGAGCCTGGCATGAAGCTGGTCCAGTCCTCGTGTGGATTACTGTGGCACTAACGATTTACTCAGGTCTCGGTTTTACCTGGCGTAACCGCGAACTGATCGCACCGGACCAATAGCGGCCAACGGGACTCGAATCCGTATTGGACATCTCCACTCTTCGCAAGCGCGCGTATCATACCTATGGTGCAACAGCACTTTTCAAAGCCTCAGCCCGAGCGGTGTATCGAAAAAATCGCTTTAATCTTGCGTCCAAGATGATAATCTAGTCCGCGAAATGCGAAGCAAATCTTCGCAGCGCTACGCAGTGTTTGAACGGGAAGCGATTGCAAAATAATGGGGAAACGCTGCTCTCTTGGGCTTTTTTGTTTCGCGCTGTTTCCCGCATTTGATCCAGCCTTTGCTGCTCAAATCGAAGCCGTCGCTGACAAAGACAAACCCCTCATCAGAAAAGCTTCCGCCTCTCGGCCTGCGCGCCAGTATCCGTGGAAAAGAGAGATCGTAACCACAATCTTTTGGATCGGCGAACAGCCAAGCGGACACAATCTTGTCCCAAATCGCACAAGTGCGTGGGACAAACAATGGACAAAAAACTACGGCGGTTTCGACGACCCGAATCCTGGCAATCGGAGCAATTATATCCCGGTAAGATTTACACCGCGACAGAACCCATTTTATTGCGCGCTCCCGTACAATGACAAAGCACATACTGGCCACCGCCCGGAAGCACCTCGTGTTGTCCCGTGGTTTAAGGAGGCGTTCCAAGGCCCAGCTCTTTCCACTTGCAAAGATCGCTGGGTCGCGATCCGAAAAGGCAATCGAATCGCGTATGCGCAATGGGAAGACGCAGGACCCTTCCGGACAGACCATTGGCAATATGTTTTTGGCAACGAACGTCCGAAGCCGAGTCTGAATGGGGGCGCTGGCCTCGATGTTTCCCCCGCTGTGCGAGACTGTCTCGGGCTGAAAGAGACGGACGTTACGGACTGGCGGTTTGTGGAGTTTAGCGAAGTGCCGCCCGGGCCGTGGTCAACTTTGGGAGAAAACAACACGTTCGTCATCAACGGTCGCAAAAAGAGCATGAAGCTCGCTGAGCGATTAAGACGAAACGAAGTAGGCGTGCTTGCCCGATAATCGTCGAAACCACAGCGTATGGGTTGTATTGGCGTGGTGGATGCGAAACTGCATTGCAACAAGAACGCACGTAGCGTAAGCAACGCCTGATCCAAAGCCGTGGAAAACAGCGTCTTTTCGCCGAAGTGCTGATCGCCTAGGCAGCAATACAAGCGGCGGAAACTGCTGTGCGTAGACTTTTAGATACATTCGGTGTGAGCAAATGATGAATCGACTTTCACAATTTTGCGCGTTCTGCACGATCCTCATGATTTTGAGCGGCTGTAGCACCGTGACCGACTTGATCACGTCGAATTTACCGGCGAGTCGTTCCGGCCGGCCATCGATCATTGTCAGCTTGCGGGAGCAACAAGCCTATCTCTACCGCGGAGGGTATAGAATGGCGTCGTCTCGGATATCAAGCGGCCGAGAAGGATACCGCACTCCGACTGGTCATTTTCAGGTGATTCGTAAGGACGAACATCATCGCTCCAGTCTATACGGTGACTACGTTGATGACTCAGGCCAAGTCTTGAAGGCCAACGTCGATAGCAGGCGTGACCCCCAACCGTCGCATTCGCATTTCGTGGGTACCTCGATGCCCTATTTTCTCGAATTCTCGCCGGGCTACGGATTGCACCAAGGTTACCTGCCGGGGGTTCCCGCATCACATGGATGTGTTAGGATGCCTTATTGGAAAGCCCGCCAGTTTTACAATATCGCTCACATCGGGACACCAGTGGAAGTAAAACCCTAAGGGAGACGCGCACGGCAGGCGGCTGATACGAAACATCCCTGGTGAAAGTACCGCTCCGCGCCATCGTAGTCTGGTTCGCGATCGCCACACTGGTCAGTCGGACTGATGTAGCGAAAGCAGGGCCCTTTCGAGATTTTTTCAGAGCGCTACGTAGCGCAATCGCGCAACCGAATGAGAAGCCGCGGCCGCACCGGAGCAGTCGGAGCAGTCATAAGCATAATGAAACGCCGCCTAGTGATGCTTCGAATAATCAGACCTCGCGCAGTCCAGTCCCTGCGCCACCGGGGCCAGGCGATGTCCGCGTAGCGAAGGCAGCCTTAGGCACGAGCCAGCAAAAAACTGAGCTGCCATATGGGACTCCCGTGCCCGGCAAACCAGGCTGGGTTACCAGTCCGTTCGCGCCAGATAGCGGTTACGTCGACGTCACCGGTTTTCCACCGGGAAGCGAAGTAGAAGATCCTTACACAGGCAAAATTTTCCTTACGCCGTAGGGACGCAGTGATTACACTGCGCGCGCGTGAAGTATTGTTAGTCGGAGACCACTGCGCGTAGCGTTCTTCCCTCTTCGGCATCGTGCAGGTCCAACCACGTTTGAATGTCTCGACGATCGCCGAAACCCGCTTCTTTCTTCGACTCGGCGAGTTCGTCGCTCGCTTCGTCCCGCCAGCCACGCTTCTGAAGAAAGGCGTTCCAGATGGAAATTTCCTCTTCGCTGGGCCGCCTGCCACTCGCAAAGCACCAGTCCAGGATTTCCTCATCCGATCCACCTTGCAGCGTTCGCTCCACAAGCTCATCGTAATTTACTCCCAGAAATCTTGTGCAACGGGCGTCGAAGTGCGTTGGATCTTCGACACCGGCAAAATATCCGGGTGACAATTTTCCCGCTGCTTTTAGCCGGATCTTGTCCAGCATTCTGGCAAAATAAATCAGGCCTTTTGTTTCAATGTAATCGGTGCACGGAGTTTGAGTCTGCATTTGAACGAAAGCTTCTGACCATGTGGTAAGGTGTCAACAGTCCACTTGGTGCGAAATGGCCAGACCACTTTCGATGGATATTTGCTCTTACTCATGCTCGCGCTCATGCTCTTGCTCATGATCGGAAGAAAGCGCCAAACGCCCAACGCCGAACATCCAACGCCAAATTTTCATGGGAAGCGACGTCGCCATTCGATACTCGCTTTTGAAATGGTCCGGCTGGATCGCGCTGCAGCCGAACCATTGCATCATCAACTTTACCGCCAGATACGCGATGAACTGGTCTCGGGAAGCTTCAACGATGATTCGTCCCGACTGCCCTCCTCTCGCGCGCTGGCCGCGGATCTTGGAATATCGCGATTCACGGTAAACCTCGCTCTTTCGAGGCTTCATGCTGAAGGATATCTTCGAGCTAAAATTGGATCCGGCACATTCCTCACGGAGGCGTTGCCTGAAACTTTCCTGAGTGCAGGAACGACAAACGCCGCACGACCTTTGGAGCGCCCACCGCGCCTTTCTGATCGCGTAAGAAATATTCCCGATACTCGGGCCGGAAAACAGTTTGATTTCGGAATCGCAGGGCCACCCGGGGTCTCCTTTGTCCCCGCTGTCGCGGCACTCGATGAATTTCCGATCGAAATATGGGAACGACTCAGAGCACAAGTTCTCACACAAAAAGGAGCGCATCTGCTCCAGTATGCGTCAAGCCGTGGCGATCCGGAGTTACGCAAGGCGTTGGCATCCTATTTGTGCGACTACAGAGGCGCGCGCTGTCATCCAGACCAGATCATCATCACGGCCGGAACGCAGCAGGCAATGATGATCAGCGCGATGGCACTGGTGAATCGAGGCGAGGTTGCGTGGATTGAGGATCCAGGATTTTACCAGGCTCGCCGAACCTTTGGCTTTGCCGGGGCTACTATTGTTCCAAGACCTGTTGACCACGAAGGAATCACAATCGCGCGGCCGTCGAAGCAGCGCTCGCCAAAAATAATTTACGTAACCCCTTCCCATCAATTCCCGCTCGGCATGACGATGAGCCTCGCGCGAAGAACGGCTTTAATCGATTTCGCGCGCGCCTGTGACGCTTACATTTTCGAAGACGATCACAACTCGGAATTTCGTTATACCGGTCCCCCACTCCCATGTTTGCAAGGCCTCGATAACGTCGGTCGTGTCATCTACTCAGGCACAATGAGCAAGATCCTCTACCCGTCCTTGCGGCTGGGTTACATCCTGGCACCGGAACATTTGGTCGAACCAATGATTAAGATTCGGGCGGTGATCGACCAACATTCCCCGGCCATCGATCAGGCGACATTGGCCCGATTCCTAACAGAGGGGTTTTTCCTCACTCACATTAAACGGATGCGAAAATTATATTCGGATCGAAGGGACTTTTTTATCGAGCAATTCAACAAATTGTTAAGCAAGTACTTCATCCTCGAAATCCCCGAAGCTGGATTACACTTCGTCGCCTGGGTGCGACAGAAACAACACATGCCGGTGATGACGCGCGTATGCACTGACATCGGTATCAGGCCGTCGCCGTTGTCGTCGTGCTTTATGAAAGTAGAGCCGAAGCCCGCGCTCACATTTGGATTCGCCGCTTGGTCGCGCGCGCAAATCCGTGAGGGGCTTAGCAAGTTCGCCACGGCGCTTAATTCAAAATTGAATTAAGCCGCAGCACTGATTCGCCATCCCTCTGCAGTCGCCGCTGAACTGGTCAGGTGACCATCTCATCAAATGGACTGTACGAAACCTATGAAGTGGCTCTGGCGATGTCTCGACGCGAGTTCCTAAAGTGCGGTCATGAAAATTCAAACAGAAAATATGACAGCACAGCTTATAACCAAAGGAGTTACCAAAACTCTTTCAATAGTCGTGACTGTTGTGTGCATCGGTTTACTTCCGGTGCACGCACAGGGACAGGTTCAGGCAAAGGCAAAAACACAATATAACGTGTCGACCCTCCCTGATTTTGGCGGAACGAGTACCGGGGGAAACAGCATTAATGACCAGAGCTGGGCGGCAGGCTATTCCAGGCTGCCGAATAGGAACCGGCATGCTACGCTGTGGCGAAACGGCGTGCTTTCCGATCTCGGCACACTCGGCGGCCCAAACAGCAGCATAACATGGAGCGTCAAAAATACCGCGGGAATCATCGTGGGTATTTCCCAAACCGCCGACCCGCAGCTCCTCGGCGAGAGCTGGAGTAGCGCGGCTTTCTACAGTACGCCTAACAACGTCGGCTATATCAACCTCGGGTTCGTTTGGCAAAACAACCAGATGAGGGGACTGCCCACTTTTCTTGGAGGGAATAATGGCTTTGCCACGGGAGCCAACAACTTCGGTCAGGTAG
>WNFQ01001329.1_pt1 | contig 17440 bp, 17 predicted proteins | sample 5400171 | NCBI WGS metagenome assembly WNFQ01 (sample SAMN13153356, study PRJNA577476) | soil metagenome | isolation source: 20 cm soil under Madrone tree | place: USA:California | collected 2016-06-14 | reverse complement strand
AGCCGTCGAGCGCCATAAGGCCGGTTTCGATCGTCAGCTTGGGCTCGCGCCTGCCGACCTCTTTGCGGAATTCGTCGAAGACCCTGCGGTGGGTTTCGGCTTCTCTCTGCGGATCGGCGATGCTCGCCGCGCCATAGGCGATCTGGGCCGCGCCGCAATCGCGGTGATCGATCGCGATAAGTCTTTTGATGTGATGCAATTGCACGGTTGTGGCGAGGTTGTCCCAGAACGCCGGCCGCCACGCCTCGAACTTGGGGGCAACGACGGCAATCGCCGCACCGGCAATGACGAATTGACTGTACTGACCGGTCAAGCCGCGCTGATCCATGTATTTGTAAACGGGCGTGACCATGCGCGGATCGATGCAGGAGAGCAGCATCGCCTCGTAATCGCCTTCGGCCGCCAAACTCAGCGAGGGCGACAGGGCCAGAAGCCCCGCACTCCCCGCCAGCTGGAAGAAGCCCCGCCGGTCGAGCCGAGTGCTGCAGCACGCGCCGCCCCCGCCGGGGAACTCAGGGAGCGCTCCGCCCCCTCGATCCTCCCTGCTAAGCAGGGAGGCTGAGGGAGAAAAATTGCCAACCGGCCCGAAATTCATCGCCTTCATTGCCAAAAATCTCGTTCTATCAGACACTTACGAAACCGCTTCGCCGGCACCCATCAGGTTCTTCAGGGAGGCGGCAGGGGAAAAGGAGGTCGAAAGATTCGATAGGGCTCGGCCCGCTCTCCCCCCGGCCTTGCCCTTATGCGCTTCGATCGTGACACCGAGATGGCAAAGGCGTTGCGAGTTGATCACCGACCCGCCCTGCGTGAAACGATCGATCCTACACACCTGTCATTGCGAGCCCACGGGTCGGCGCGATGCGGCTGGGCAAGAAACACCAAAACTTCTGTCATTCCGGAGCGCTGGCGCAGCCCGCACGTCCGGAACCCATGAACACAGGACTAAGAGCTCCTTGGAATTGCAGGTGTTCATGGGTTCCGGGCCCGCCCTTACAGGGCGTCCCGGAATGAGGGATTTTGGTAACCGGCGAATTCTTGCCCAGCCGCGATGCGCCGCCCGAGGACCGGCTCCGCGAAGCAATCTCGCGCCGGAATGGATGGTCACAACGGAGTTAACGGCGGAAATGCCATTATCGCAATTGTATGCCACATCAACCCGGATTTGTCAATCCGGAACGCCGATTTCAAACCGAGAGAGCGCCGGAGCAGCACCTCGCCAAGCGCCTACGCCCAGCTCGGCATCCCCTGGAACGGGAACATAAAGCCCGACAACAGCATCGAAGGGAGATAGATAGAGGAACACGGCCCCCTGCAGCGTCTGCACCTGGCTTTCGGCAATCGCCGGGAAGAAAGCCGGCTTCCGTTCGCTCGGCGATGCATGGACCGACACGACAACCGCATAGGGCGTTTGATGCTGAGCCTGCCCGGCGGGCTGGCCGAGTTCGAGCGCGATCCGATCCGCGCCCGCACCGGCGAGGGACGGGAGCGAGCGAAGGCGAGCGGGCAAAGTCTCGGCCGCAAGCCCAAGCTCACCTCATGCCGGCAGCGCGATCCGATCCAGCGCCGTGACCGGGGCGAGCCATTGGGCAGCATCGCCCGCAGCTACAACGTCAGCCCGAGCACGATTTCCCGCCTCGCAGCCTAGATTTCGTGTCGGCGCCTGCTGAGCAATCACGCGGCCGGCCGCAAAAGCGCGAGCAGCACATGGGCCGACCCTCGAAACTGACCGAAGCCCAGAAGGCCGAAGCGCGGGCGGCTGCCGCCGAGCAGCGGACCGCGGAGGCCCTGTGATCTCTCCGATGAAACTCCGAACGCCGCTATAACTTTCTGAACGCAACTTCAAGGCGGCGATATGATGATGAAAACCACACACGACAGCCCGATCCTCGTGACCGGAGCCGCCGGCGCCATCGGCGCCATCGGCCGCAACCTCAGCGCAATGCTGCTCGCCAAGGGCCACAAGGTGCGCGCCCTGGTGCGGCGGGAGGACGAGCGCGCCGACGCCCTGCGCCGGCTCGGCGCTGAGGTTGTGCAGGGCGACCTGACGGATCTTGCCTCGATGCACCGCGCTATCGAAGGCTGCGCGCGCATCTATTTCGGCATGTCGGTCTCGGCGGTCTATCTGGAGGCCACGGTCAACACCACCGCGGTGGCGCGCCATCACGGCGTCGAGGCCTTCGTGAACATGTCGCAGATGACGGTGACGCAGATGAGCATCACCGAGACCACCGAAAGCCCGCAGCACAAGCTGCACTGGCTGGCGGAGCAGGCACTCTCATGGTCGGGTCTGCCGGTTGTCACGGTGCGGCCGACAGCCTTCCTGGAAAACTTCTTCCTGCTTCTCGCCGCTGCGAGCGTGCGCGACGCCGACGAGCTGGCGCTGCCGATGGGCGCCGGCAAGACCTCGCCTGTCTCATCGGTCGACGTCGCGCGCGCCGTCGCTGCGATCCTCGACGACCCGGCGCCGCACATCGGTCACATCTACAATCTGACCGGGCCTGAATCGGCCGACCTGGACCACTATGCGCGCGTCTTCTCCGAGGCGCTCGGCCGGACGATCCGCTATCGCGACGCGCCAACTTCCGAGTGGAGCGAAAAACTGCGGGCGGCGGGCCTGTCGGAGCATGTCGTCCACCACCTCACGGTGATGACCGAACTCCACAAGCAGGGGCGCTATGACCGGATGAGCGAGGACTACCTCAAGCTCACTGGCGAGACGCCGACGAGCATGGCGGACTTTGTGAAGCTCCATGCCGCGGAATTCACGCGGCCGTCACGCTTTGGTGCGGGGCCGTGAGGTTTCGATGCGGAAATTGAGGTTCAGCGAGCGGCAGATATAACCCCACCCGGGCGCCGGACGGGCGGCCAGCCCTTCGTGACGGCGATCAGCTTCCGCTCGCCCCGCTTGCTGCCGCCGCCGCAACCGGCGCCGTGGTGCCCGCGCTCGATCCCGTGGCCCCGGTCGCGTCTGTGGCGGCGGCTCCGGGTCTTCCGGACGACGCGCCGCCGCCCTGAACGTGCACGGGTGGCGGTGCCGCCGCGACCGTCGGTGGGGCGAGCGGAAAGACCGCGCTCACGACCCGGTCGAGGTAGGCGAAAAAGCTGTGGCTTGCATATCCGGCGAGAAAGCCGAGGCCGCAGGCGGTCAGCGTCAGCTGTCCGGCGACGCCGCCGGCGCCTTGCGACGGCACCGAGGAGGGGCTGAGAAACAAGCCGACCGCGATGCCGGCCACCAGCCCAGTGACGATGCCGCTCTTCATCCGAACGAAGTCGCGCGGCGCGAGTTCGCCAACCCCGATCCGCGCCATGATCGCGCGAAATGCCCCGATAAGCGTCCCCAGCAAGGCGAACATCATCGGCAGGACATAGGTGGTGAACACGGTCAGGATCGTCGTCGCGGTTTGCCAGTACGCCGCATTGGCTTGGGCATAGCGCGATACCTGCTCGGGTGCTCTTGCGGCATCGCCGGGGTTTCCGGCCGCGTTCTTTCCGGCTTCGGCCGATGCATCCGAGGCACTGGGAAACAGCCATTGCCAGCACCAGACATGCACGATCTTGCTCCACTCCATTCCCTTGCAGTGGAACACGCCGTTCACCTGTTCGCCGGCGGTCTTCCCCAGCAGCGTCCCGTAGTTGTACCTGCGGCACGCGAACTGCCGCTGGAGCTCTTCCGGCTTGACCTCGCCACCCGTATCGGCTGCGGCTGGTTTGCCGTCGTTGCAGTGAATGAGGCTCGGGTTGTTGTTGAGGTCCGTGACTGTGGCCTTCCAGTCCTGGTCCAGCCGCTCCAGCGCGGTGCGGCCGAGGCCGGCATCCCAATAGGCGATGCCGGTGAAGAACAGCCATGGCAAGGTCAGCCAGGCCAGCACGTCGCGCCAAAGGCGGAACTTGCGGGCGTGCGCCCTGAGCCCGGGAAATGTTCTCTGCGCGAGGTCGATGCGGGTGTCGTGACCACGCGTCGGCCGGTTCGCACCGTTTAGCAGCCGGCGCCAGGCCGCGGTGATGAAAGTCCTGCGGGCTTCGGCGGCAACGAACAGCGTCGTATAGGCGATGGTCAGTCCCCGCGCCGGGTCGGCGAGCGCGCTGAGGCGATCCTTCGCCAACAGCAGGATGGCGGCGTTTTCCGCGTTGACCGCGCTGTTCGGCCCCGGCGGATAGCGCATTTCGCTGATCGCCTTGACGATGGCGCCCGATGTCATCGTTTCGCCCGGCGCGGCCGGGTTCGGCATCGTCAGCATGGCCAGCGAGCGGTCGGCGCGGCCCGAGACGAAATCCATCAATAGATGGACCTCGTCGAGGTATTGGCGGAAAATCAGCTCGTCGATCAGTTTGCTGTCGTCGGTCGGCTCGTCCGGCCGGGCATCGCCGGCGTGATCTACTTCGCTCACCGTTCCCTCCCGGCTAGCGGCGCAATCGCCGGTAGATTAGGAGCGCTCGCTCGGCCTGGACAGCGAAAATCGGGTTAACGGTTTGCGATAGGTCCTGTATTTGCGCAAACGCTTACGAAATCTAGCGGTGTTACTCGCGACTCGCGACTGAGGAAGGAATGACTCGCCAGCCCCTCTCTCGATCCGGTCACGCAGCGGCCTCGCCCCTGAAGATTGCGTCGATCACGGGTTGCCGAGCTTGGGGACCAGCGGCCAGTTCCGGTCGCCTTTCGTGATGTTACCGGACTTGTCGAAGGACCACAGGGTTTGCGCGAGGAAGCCGTTGTTCAGATAGAGCTTATCGTTGACGATCGCCCACTCGTCCGGCTCGATGTCGGCGATCTTGTTCAACGAGATCGCATAGGCGCAGTAACCGCCATACTGCGGCACGAATTTCTCCGGCGCCGCGATAAAGCGGGCACGGTTCTCGGCCGACGCGAAACGATAGGTCGCCCCCTTATAGGTGGTGGTGAACTGCGCCATACCCGGGGTCGGCTTGCCGGTGGTGAAGTAGGCGACGGGGTCATAACCCTTGATTGCCTGGCCGTTTTCGGTGTTCACAGCCGCGATCGGCGGATCGGCCGATGCGCCCCCAATGAGGACCAATGACAGCAGGCAGGCGCTTAGGAAGCATCGCAAGGGCGCGAGCGAGAGACCACCCATAACAACACCTTTGTTGCCCGTTCTCTCGTCACCCCGGCGCACGGCCGGGGTACATCGCACCGCAGCACGAACATTCCAGGGTAGGTAAAGCGTTGCCACTGCTTGCAAACTCCGGAGTATCGGAATGATGGGTCCCGGCCTTCCCCACGGAACAAAGTCCGTGGGCTGAAGGCCCACGGGAAGGGAAGATCCGCTGATCGCGATCGCTATCACGCCCCGGCGGTCCGCCGTCCTTCGCGCTCCGCGTAGGCCGCCTCCCAGTCGCGGCCGTCGAACAGGCGCACCGGCTGCATCGTTGCCGGATCGAAATCGTCGAGGCAGCGGGCATTGACGCTGTACTTGTCCGGGTCGGAGCGCGGCACATAGAAAGCGTGGATGCCGCAGGTCGTGCAGAAGGTGTGCTGTGCCGTGCCCGTGTTGAACCGATAGGTCGTCATCTCGCCTTCGCCGCGCAGCAACTCGAAATTCTCGGGTGCCACGGTAATGTGCAGTATCCCCTTCTTTGTGCAGATCGAGCAGTTGCACTCGCCGATCGCGGGCGGTGCCAGATCAGCTTGGATGCGGAATCGGATCCGCCCGCAATGGCAGCCGCCTTCGTAAGTCTTCAGCATGCCCGATGCTCCTCGTGCGCTCTCTTCTGCCATCTTGACGCAAACCTTGCTGATCGTCACCGGCGGTGATACGGCCTCTCTTCGCGTCTGCCGCGGCGCGGAATGCCGCGACCGCAAGAGATCCGCGCAAAACCCGGAGGAAACGCCACCCATGACCGATCGCCGCCCGTACCCGCATCCCGACCGGCGCGAGGTGATCAAGACCGGCCTTGCCGCCGGTGCTGCCGCTCTGCTGCCTTGGCACGGCGCGTATGCCGATCTGCCGCCGGTCGCGCGGGAGCGCACGGTGATCCTGGTCTGGGGCGGCCGCGAAGGTCGCTGGGTCGATTGGGATTTGTGGAACCCGTACTCGGTTGGCGCCAACCACCAGAACGGCCCCAATCTCATTTACGAGCCGCTCGCCTATTACAGTGCCTTCGCCGATAAGACCCAGATGTGGCTCGCCGAGAGCTACGCGTTCACGCCCGATTTCAAGCGCCTGACCATCAAGACCCGTCCCGGGATCGCTTGGAGCGACGGCGTGCCGTTCGGCGCCGAGGACGTCGCCTACACGCTCAACTCGTTGCGCGACCTCGGACCCAAGGTGCGCTGGGGTGTGGATGTGCAGCAGGCGGTCGAGAAGGCAACGGCAACCGACGCCGATACGGTGGTCGTCGATTTCAAGATCCCCGCGCCGCGGTTCTTCTTTTTCATGACCTACAAATACGATATCGGCGTCTATATCGTGCCGAAGCACATCTTCGAGGGCCAGGACTGGACGAGCTTCAAACATTTCGATCTGGCCAAGAAGTGGCCGGTTTCGACTGGGCCCTGGCAGGTCGTCGACGCCTCGCCGCAGCAGAAGGTGTTTGACCGCCGTGCGAGCTGGTGGGCGGCCGACCGCAAGCTTGCACCGTTGCCGGCGGTCGAGCGCAACATCTCGTTGCCCATTTCCGGCGAGCAGCAGACCGCACAGGCGCTGATCACCAATCAGCTCGATGCGGGCGCCGCCTTGCAGCCCGCTACCTTTCCGACGGTGTTCCGCCAGAACCCCAAGGTCACCACCCATACCGGACAGAGCTCGCCTTACGGCTACATGGACTGGTGGCCGATCTCGCTCTATGTCAACAACGAGCGCGCGCCCTTCAACGACAAGGAGGTGCGCTGGGCATTGAGCTATTACCTCGACCGTAAGCAATTGATCGAGGTCGGCTATCTCGGCGCCAACACCCCCTCGCAATTGCCGCTGCCGCCCTATCCGCCGCTATTGCCCTATTTCGACGCGATCAAGGATCTGCTGGCCAAATACGACACCAACGAATTTGCGCCCAAGAAGGCCGACGGTCTGCTCGCCGGAAAGGGCTTCAAAAAGGACGGCGACGGTTTCTGGACGGACCCGCAGGGCAAGCGCCTCAGTGTCAACATCATCGGCTTCGGCGCATCGGGACCGGCGATCGGCCCGGTCGTGGTCGAGCTGCTGAAGCGCCGCGGGGTCGAGGCGGGCCTGGCGCTGCCGCCCGACTTCGACAGCCGCTTCCAGAAGGGAGAGTACGACGCCGCGATCTATGGCCATGGCGGGTCGGTCAACGAGCCTTACGCGACATTGCGGCTTTACCAGGGCGCCTCGATTGCCGTACCCGGCGCGCACCAGGCCAATTTCGCGCGCTGGAAGAACGCCGAATACGACAAGCTGGTGGATGAAGCCTACGGCACCGACCCGAATGACACCAAAAAGCTCGCCGAGATCTGGCGCCGGGCGATGGAGATCTGGCTGCCGGAATTGCCCGACATCCAGCTCGTCCAGAACTACCACCGCATTCCGTGGAACACGACCTATTGGAAGAACTGGCCGACCGAGGAGAACGCCTACGTCAACGGCGCCCACTGGCACCTGACCTTCGCCATGGTGCTGTGGAACCTGCACCCGGCTTGAGTTTGCAGCGCGAAAAGCGGCGCGCGATGACCCCCTCTCCGCCCCCGGGGGCGGAGAGGGTCGGGGTGAGGTGGGGGATTCCAGAGCGCTGGCCCTGGCCCACCTCACCCTCCCGTCGCTCTGCGACGGGTCCCTCCCTCTCCCCCCTGAAGGGCGGAGAGGGGCAAGAACTCTGAGCAAGGCGAAGGGATGCAGGCCGTTTACATCGCCCGCCGTTTGGGTGTGTTTCTGCTGATCGTCTGGCTCGCCGCGACCCTTAACTTCTTTCTGCCGCGGCTGGGGGGGCAGGATCCGGTGCGCGCCAAGCTCCTGCAGCAGGCGGCACTGGGCGGCTATGTGCAGGGCGGGATCGAGGAGATGACGCGCGAATACGAACGCCGCTTCGGCCTCGATCAGCCACTGTGGCGGCAGTACCTTACATACCTGCGCGATGTCTCGCGGCTCGACTTCAACTACTCGATCGCCAACTATCCGCGCACCGTCAATGAGCTGATCGCCGACGCCGTTCCCTGGACCGTCGGCCTGCTCGGCACGACGACCTTGCTGTCCTTCGGCATCGGCACTTTGCTCGGGGCATTGCTCGCCTGGCCAAGGGCACCGCGTTGGATGGGATGGCTGATGCCGCCGCTCTGGGCATTGCACGCCATCCCGTTCTTCCTGCTCGGGCTGATCCTGACCTACCTCCTGGCCTTCCAGCTGCCGCTGCTGCCGATATTCGGCGGCTACTCCGCGGGTGCGGTGCCGGCGTTCAATTGGCGCTTTGCCTGGGACGTGCTTCAACACGCCGTGCTGCCGGCATTGTCGATCATCCTGGTCGCGACCGGCGGCTGGGCGCTCGGCATGCGCGGCATGATGGTGACCACGATGGGCGAGGACTATGTGGTTTTCGCCGAAGCCAAGGGGCTGAAGGCGTCGACTGTGTTCCTGCGCTACTGCGTGCGCAACGCCGTCCTGCCGCAGGTCACGGCCCTCGCCCTGGCGCTCGGCCAGATCCTCTCCGGCGCGGTGCTGGTCGAGGTGATATTCGGCTATCCCGGGATCGGCACGCTCCTCTACCAGGCGATCCGCGAGAGCGACCACTTCGTGATCCAGGGCATCGTCTTCACGGTCATCGTGGCGCTCGGCTTCACCACCTTTGTGCTCGACGTGATCTATCCGTGGCTCGACCCGCGCATTTCCTACCGGCGAGCGTGATGCGCGCTGCTTATCGCTACCTCCGCCGCAATCCATCGCTGGCGCTCGGCGTCGCACTGCTCGCCGCACTGGGCTTGTTCGTCCTGATCGGCGGCCTCTTGGTCGACGCCGAGGATGCGAGGCCGCTGTCGGCGCCGACGCTGCGGCCGCCTTCTTCGGATTATCCGTTCGGCACCGACCGGCAGGGCCGCGATCTCTTGGCGGTGATGGTCGCGGGCACCCCGCTGACCCTGCGCATCGGCTTCATCGCAGGGTTTCTCGGCGTCGGCATCGGCACCGTGCTCGCCTTTGTCGCCGCCTATTATCGCGGGCTCCTCGACACGATTATCCGCGGCATTGCCGATATCGGGCTGACCGTGCCGGGGCTCCTGGTGCTGATCATCATCGCCGTGTCGATCAAGGGCACTCTGACGGTCAATCAGATGGCAATCGTCGTCGCCTCGCTCGCCTGGCTCTATCCGACCCGCACGATCCGCGCCCAAGTGCTGTCGTTACGCGAGCGCCCCTACGTCGAAGTTGCACGGCTTTCCGGCATGAGCGGACCGCAAATCATCTTCTTCGAGCTGGTGCCGAACCTGTTGCCCTATCTGGCCGCGACTTTGGTCAACGCCGTCTCCTCGGCGATCCTCGCTTCGATCGGCCTCGAAGTGCTCGGCCTCGGGCCGATCGACTCGCCGACGCTGGGCATGACGCTTTATTGGGTCAACTTCAACGCCGCGATGATCAACGGCTGGTGGTGGTGGTGGACGGCGCCGACGGTGATTATCCTGACGGTTTTTCTCGGCCTCTTTTTTCTGACCGTCGGGCTCGACGAGATCGCCAATCCGCGCCTCCGCGGAAGCGCGTGAATTTTCCGCGCCCTGCGGTGTTAACGCCCGAGGCTCGCAAGGAGTACCCATGGCTATCGTACAGAGGATCGCGCCCTGTCTGTGGTTTGACAATCAGGCGGAGGAGGCGGCGAAATTTTACGTCTCGATCTTCGAAAATTCAGCAATCGGAGCCGTCACTCGTTACGGCCGGGAAGGGTTCGAGGTGCACGGGCGGCCGGAAGGATCGGCGATGACCGTGAGCTTCCGCCTCGATGGCCAGGAGTTCACCGCGCTCAACGGCGGGCCGCATTTCAAGTTCACCGAGGCGATCTCCTTTGTCGTGAGATGCGAAACCCAAGCTGAAGTCGATCGCTATTGGGGAAGACTGGGCGAGGGCGGCGATGAGCGCGCTCAGCAATGCGGCTGGCTGAAGGACAAATTCGGCGTTTCGTGGCAAGTCGTTCCGACCGCCTTGTTCGAGATGATGTCCGGCGCGGACAAGGAAAAATCCGGCCGAGCCATGAAGGCGATGCTGCAGATGAAGAAGTTGGATTTGACGGCGCTGCGCCGGGCCTATGAGGGGAATTGCTGAATGGCCGAAGAGCTCACCTTCTACACGCATCCGATGTCGCGCGGCCGGATCGTCCGCTGGATGCTCGAGGAAATCGGCGAGCCCTATCGCACCGAGCTGCTCGATTACGGCACGACGATGAAGGCACCCGCCTATCTGTCGATCAATCCGATGGGCAAAGTGCCGGCTATCCGGCATGGCGACATGGTGGTGACCGAGGCGGCTGCCATCTGCGCGTATCTCGCCGATGCGTTTCCCGAGGCTCGGCTCGCGCCGCCGCCGGGCGATCGGCTGCGCGGTCCCTATTATCGCTGGCTGTTCTTCGTCGCCGGCCCGCTCGAGGCGGCCGCCGCCAACAAAATAATGGGTTTCGCGGTGCCGGAGGAGCGCGAAAGGATGATGGGCTACGGCCGCTTCGAACACGTCATGAATGCGCTCGAGGCGGCGGTGTCGCGAGGCGAGTATCTGGTGGGCGACCGCTTCACCGCCGCCGACGTCTATGTCGGATCGCATATCGGCTTTGGCATGCAATTCGGCACGATCGATGAGCGTCCCGCCTTCGGCCGATATTGGCAACGGCTCAGCGCCCGTCCGGCAGCATTGCGCGCGAAGGAGATCGACGACGCACTGAGCCCACAGCAGCAGGTGCAACCGGCCCGCTAGGTGGCCGGCCTTCAGAGGCGTGTGATGACCGCGTCGGTCCTCCGCGTTGAAGGGCTGCGCGTCGGTTTCGACCACCCGCTCGGCCGGGTGCAGGCGGTTGACGATGTCAGCTTCGCCCTGCTGCCGGGCGAGCGGTTCGGGCTGGCGGGCGAGTCGGGCTCGGGCAAATCGACCTTGGCGCTGGCGATCCTGCGCATGATCAAGCCGCCCGGCCGGATCGAGGCGGGCGAGGTGTGGCTGGCCGGCACGCGGCTCGCCGATCTGGACGAGGACGGCATCCGGGCGGAGCGGCTCGCCGGCATAGCACTGGTGCCGCAGGGCTCGATGAACTCGCTCAACCCGGTGCTGCGTATCGGGCATCAAATTATCGACGCCTTTGCCGATCACGGGCTTCGCCTCGGCCGCGGCGAGGCCGAGCGACGTGTCGCCGGCTTGCTGGGGGAGGTGGGCCTCCCCGAAGCTGTGGCACGGATGTATCCGCACGAGCTTTCAGGCGGGATGAAGCAGCGCGCCTGCATCGCCATCGCTATCTCCTTGCGGCCCAAGGTGATCATCGCCGATGAGCCGACCAGCGCGCTCGATGTCGTCGTGCAGCGCCAGGTCATGGCCACCTTGGCGCGCGTGCAGCAGGAGCTCGGCGCGGCGGTGATCCTGGTCGGCCACGACATGGGGCTGATGGCGCAGTTCGTCGATCGGCTCGGCGTGATGTATGCGGGGCGGCTGGTCGAAGTGGCGCCGATCGCCGACATCATCACTAGCCCGCGCCATCCGTACACCCGGGCGTTGATCGCCGCACTGCCCTCGCTCGAGACGCGCGGCACGCTCGCCGGCATTCCGGGCTTGGCGCCGCTGCTGCGCGATCTGCCGCCAGGCTGCGCCTTTCACCCGCGCTGCCCGCAGGCGGTCGATCGCTGCCGCAAAGAGAAGCCCGCGGCACGCGACGTTGCGGGTGATAAGGTAGCCTGCCATCTTGCATAGGGAGGTCGAGGGAATGCCAGGACCATTGCACGGCTATCGGGTCGTCGATCTGACCTCGAACGTGGCCGGGCCCTTAGGCACGATGATCCTGGGCGACCAGGGGGCCGACATCATCAAGGTCGAAGCTCCGGACGGCGGCGACGCCACCCGCGCCGGCGGCAACCGGCGGGCCGGGTTCACCGCGTCGTTTCTCAACAACAACCGCAACAAGCGCTCGATCGTCCTCGATCTGAAGACCGCGGCCGGGTTGCGGGTCATGATGAGGCTGGTCGCCGGCGCCGATGTGTTGGTCCAGAACTTTCGCCCCGGCGTCGCCGAGCGCCTCGGAGTTGGCGAGGACGTCGTTCGCGCGGCATCGCCAAAAATCGTCTATGTCTCGATCAGCGGCTTCGGCGAAAAGGGTCCCTATGCCGAAAAGCCCGCCTACGACCCGGTGATTCAGGGCTTCTCGGGGCTGGCGACAATCCAGGCAGGCTCAGACGAGGTGCGCCCGCGGCTGTTGCGGACGATCCTGCCCGACAAGCTGACCGCGATCACCGCCTCGCAGGCGATCACCGCGGCACTTCTGGCGCGCGAACGCTCGGGCGAAGGCCAGCATGTCCGCTTGTCGATGCTGGAAGCGGTGATCGCCTTCCTGTGGGCCTCGGACATGGGTAGCCAGACCTTTGTCGGCGACGAGCCCGCGCGGCAGGAGGCGGCGACGGCCTTCGATCTGATCTACGAGACGGCAGACGGCTACATGACCGTGGCGCCTTTGACCGACCGCCACTGGGCCGGGCTGGCGAAGACGGCCGGGCGGCCCGAATGGCTCGAGGATGAGCGGTTCAAGACTTCGGCATTACGCCAGAAGAACATCGAGGCGCGGCTGCAGCTGATCCAGGAGGCGCTGCTCGCGCGGCCTGCCGCGGAATGGCTCGAACGGCTGACGGCGGTTGGCGTGCCTTGCGCCCCGGTGCAGACCCGCAACCAGGTCATTCGCCATCCGCATGTGCGCGAGATGGGCATCGTCGTCGAGACCGAGCACCCCGCAGCCGGCCGGCTGCGTCAATCCCGGGCAGCGGCACGCTTCTCACGCACCCCCACCGAGATCCGCCGCGGCGCTCCGGTGCTCGGCGAACACACGAGGGAAATTCTTGGCGAGCTCGGTTATTCGGCTGCGGAGATCGCCGCACTCCGCGCCGATGGCGTCATAAATGGCGGCAATTAACAGCCGAGTCATTGCGCGCGCCGCCACGCAATCTCGGTGGGCTTGATCGGCTTTCTCTCCGCGCCCTCTCTGCCCCTGTGATAAGAGGGCGAGACCCAGGAAGGAGTTGTTGATGTCGAGCCCTCACCCGCTCTCCGGTCTTACGGTTGTCGAGATCGGCCACAGTGTCGCTGCACCCTATGCCGGGATGATCCTCGGTGAGCTCGGTGCCGAGGTTATCAAGGTCGAGAACCCGAAGGGGGGCGACGCCTGCCGCGGCTGGGGCCCGCCCTTCACCGAAGGGACGGCGACCGCCTTCCACGCCTTCAACCGCGCCAAGCGCGGCATCACCATCGATCTCGGCGATGCGGCCGAGGTCGACAAACTGCGGGCGCTGATCCGCGATCGCGCCGACGTGCTGATCCACAACCTCAAACACGGCACGCTCGACCGCTACGGCCTATCTGCCGATGCGCTGCTCGCGGAGAAGCCCGATCTCGTCTACTGCAACCTCGGCGCCTTTGGGTCGACCGGGCCGTTGCGCGACAGGCCCGGCTACGACCCGATGATGCAGGCCTATGGCGGGCTGATGAGCCTGTTGGGCGAGGACGGACGCCCGCCGGTCCGGGTCGGCGTCTCGATCATCGATATCGCCACCGGGATGTGGTCGGTAATCGGCATCCTCGCGGCTTTGCAGGAGCGCCAACGCACCGGGCGCGGCGGGGTGGTCGACACCTCGCTCTACGAGACCACGCTCGCCTGGATGACCCTGCCGATCTCGGCCTACCTCGCCAATGGTGAGATCCCGACGCGGCACGGCTCGGGCATCGAGCAGATCGTCCCCTATCAGGCCTTCGAGGCCGCCGACGGCTTCATGATGGTCGCGGCGGGCAACGACAATCTGTTTCGCCGGCTGTGCGCCGCACTCGATCGGCCGGGCCTAGCTGAAGACCCGCGGTTCCGCACCAACAGCGACCGCGTCGTCAACCGGCACGCATTGATCCCGATCCTCTCCGACATCTTCGCTGCGGCGCCTGTCGAGGAATGGGTCGGCAGGCTCGATGCAGCCGGCATCCCGAACAGCCCAATCCAGACCCTCGATCAGGTGGTGGCCGACGCGCAGACCGCGGCACTCGGAATCATCCAGCATTGGGCGGGTAGCCCCGGCTTGTCGCTGGTCGGGCTCCCGTTGTCCTTCGACGGCGCTCGCCCACCCTTTGCCAAACCGGCCCCACGGCTCGGCGAGGGCAATACCGAGATCATCGACCACGGCGCATGACGTTCTGCCGGCGAAGCCTGTTCGCCCTTTGCTTGAGCGCCGCACTGACAGCCTGCGCTCAGCTCGCGCCAGGGTCCGGCGCCGCACGCCCTGTCGTGCTCGCTCGCGAAGATTTGGCGCCAGGCTACATCGGCTTCATCGGTCCGAAAGCCCAGCACGCGCCTTCGTTTCTCGACACCCCGGGGACGAATTTCTATTGCCTGCGCAGCTTTCTCGATCGCCGGACCGGTGCGTCCACGCACCAGCTCTACGTCTCCGACAGCTATTTCGGCGCCGAGCGAGGCTGGAACGCTGCGCGTGACAGCGCCGGCACACAATTGCCGTTTGTGCCCGTCAGCCGCGACGAGATTGCCTGCGATACCAGCTGCTCCTATGTCGAAGAATTCGCCGCGACCCTCCCGGAGCGCGAGCTGCGGGCGAGTGCCGAAGGTCTCGCCATCACCTTTGTCGCGCCCTCGGGCGACAAGAAGACGATCCTTATCTCCGGCGAGCGGATCGCCGCACAACTCGCCGCGGTCGACGCCAAGCGAAGCTCCGTGCAGCCTGTCGCCGCGTTCGGCATGACGGCACCGTGATCAGGAGCTCACCAGGGCGGATAGGGGTAGGACGGGTAGGACATCTCCGGTATCCCCGCTGTCGCGACCCTTCCGCACGCTTCAAGAGGCGCTGCGCAGGGGACACCGACCCCGGCGCTCGCCACATCGTGCCGGGGTATCACAGCGCCGGCGAGCGTCGCCTGGCTCGCCGCCGTATTGCGGCGCGACGCCAATGCCTGCGTCCCGGCAAACAGAATGATCAGCAGGAGGACGAGCGCCCAGGCCGAGGCAATGCCTCGCCATCCAGCCGAATGCCGATCGCCCATCGGCTCGGGTTTCGGCTCGACGCCTTCCAGCATGCATCACCTCGTTTTGTTGCATCGCAGCAAATAGGTGGCGCCGATGTTTGCGACAGGCGCCTTGCGGCATAGCTGCCATGCCTTCACATCGCCGTGAAGGCGGGAACCATCGCGACTGAATCGCTTTAGGCGAGGCGGATAAGCTCTTCGGCACTGTCCCCGGCCCGCAACCGCGTGACGAACGAGTCGGGCTCGAACGTGACCCCGATCGGGTTCTCGGCAAAGGCGGGCGACTGCATATAGGCCTTGCCGTCCCGGACGTCCTCGAAATTGTCGATCAGCAGCTCGACCTGATTGTTGTCGGGGTCGCGGTAGTACATCGAGGTCGTCGGCCCGTGGTTGATGCACCAATAGGGCTGGATGCCGCTGTCCTTGAGCCGCGTATAGGTGTCGAGCAACTCGCCGAGACTCTTGAAGGTAAAGGCCATATGGTGCAGCCCGGCTTCCTTGCCGGCGCGGAAATCGCCGCTGTCGCGCTCGCCCGGCTCGCGCGGCTCCAGCGCGCCCGGGTTGAGAAAGGCGACGCGATGATGCTCGTCGTCGTAACTGATGAACGAGATGAATTCGTTCTCGTGTACGATTTCGGCGCCCAGCACCTGGCAATACCATTCGCGCAGTTCGCGCGGCTTGTTGGTCTGCAGAACTATGTGAGAGAGCTTGATCGGTGACGCCATCCTGTGCCTCCTTTGGTCGGCCTCGACCCAGGCCGGATCGCGGCATATATCGTCATCATTCGACGTTGCGGGAGGCCTGGCATGAAATTCGGACTATTCGGCGGGGCGCGCGCACGCGGCGGCCCGGCCGGCGACAGCCACGCCTATCACGACTTCGTCAACTATGTGATCGAGGCCGAGAAGCTCGGCTTTTCGAGCGTCTTTCTCGTCGAGCACCACTTTACCGGCTTTGGCCAGGTCTCGGCGTCGATGAGCCTGCTAGCCTATCTCGCCGCCCGCACCGAGCGGATCCGCCTCGGCACCGCGGTTGTCGTCTTGCCGTGGCACAACCCGATCCTGGTCGCCGAGCAGGCGGCCACACTCGATTTGTTGTCGAACGGCCGTTTGGATTTCGGCGTCGGCAAGGGCTACCGCAGCTACGAATTCTCCGGCTTTTGCATTCCTCCGGAGGAGGCGACCGAGCGGTTCGACGAGGCGATGGAGGTGATCCGCAAGGCGTGGACCTCGCCGGGCCGGTTCTCTTATCACGGCAAGCGCTGGCGGTTCGACAATGTCGTCGTCGAGCCGAGCCCGATCCAGCAGCCGCACCCGCCCTTCTGGCTAGGTGCCGGCAGTGCGGGATCGATCCGCCGCGCCGCGCGCGAGGGTTATAACCTGCTGCTCGACCAAATCGCGCCGACCGATCTGATTATCGACCGCGTCGCCACCTTCCGCCAGGAATCCGAGCGGGTCGGCCGGCCCTACGACCCGATGATGGTCGGCGTGACCCGCGGCTTGCAGATCGTGCACAACGAGGAGGAGCGCAAGCGGGCGATCGTCACCCGCCGCAACGTCTTGAAGAACATCGGCGATCTCGCCCGCGGCCCGGGGGCCGAGCACTACGCGCACATCAAGGAGGACGAGGACTCCTTCGTGCTCGACGACGCGCCGTTGCTCGGCACGCCGGAGGAGATCATTGCTCGCCTCAAGCGCCTTGAGGCCGGCGGCGTCGAGAATGTGCTGTTCGCCGCCCCGGGCGCCTCGGTCGCCGGCCTGCGCACCTTTGCCGAGGAAATCATGCCGGCCTTCGACCGCGAGCCGATGGCGCTCGCGCAAGTCTAGGTTCACCACAGAGCCACAGAGGACACATAGAGAGCCCCTCACCCTCCCGCTGGCGCGGGGCGAGCGGCGTCGGTCGATTTCTCCCTCGCCCCGCTTGCGGGGAGAGGGTCGGGGTGAGGGGCCTTCGGACATAGGTGGCAGGGGCAAATGGAACAGCGGGTCGCTATCGTTACGGGCGGGTTGCGCGGTCTCGGCCGGGCAATGGCGCTCGGCCTCGCCCGCGCGGGGCACAACGTGGTGGCGGTGGGCCATATCGAAGCCGATGTCGCGGAGATAGGAGCGGCAACAGTGAGCTCCAATTTCGCCGGACAAGTCCTGCCGCTTGTCGCGGATCTGCGCCTCCCGGCCGATTGCGACCGCGTCGTAGCGATGGCGCGGGAGCGGTTCGGCGGCCTGCACATCCTCGTCAACAATGCCGGACTGACCTTCACGACGATCGACCCCGCGCGCTTCCGTCGTTCCGAGCCGCAGAAATTC
>WNFQ01001759.1_pt1 | contig 17444 bp, 21 predicted proteins | sample 5400171 | NCBI WGS metagenome assembly WNFQ01 (sample SAMN13153356, study PRJNA577476) | soil metagenome | isolation source: 20 cm soil under Madrone tree | place: USA:California | collected 2016-06-14 | reverse complement strand
CCTCTGATAGATATTCCGTAGCAAGTGAGGGATTGTTCTGGGCCAGTTCTTGGAAAACAGCCATAAATTGCGAAACTAGTTCCTCCGGAAGGGTTCGATGGGTACGAATGATCTCACTAAGGGTTTTGCAACAAGCGACACCAATCTCTTCGTTGTCGTGACGCAAAAGGTGCAACATACCCGGAAAGACTACTGAGACGAGAGAGCGGGCGCCCTCCGTCGGGGCGAGTCGCTGCAATATTTCGACAATGACACGTCGAAATTGGTACTCAGGAATGTCCTTTTGGAATGCAGGCTCATTCGAGCGGAGAAGCTCCAGAAGCGCAGGAATTGTTTGAAGATACACGCGAGTAGCCTCTGCATCGCGAACGTTATCTAGCATGTCACGTAGCTCAGTAGCAGCTGTGAGTCTGCGCGTTAAGTCTACAAAACCAACGTTGAGGAAGTCGGCCAGTTGAAGGGAACATAACCTAAGTGCGCACCGAGAGCGGGGTCTGCTACTCGAGCCGTCCGCATTTCGAGATCTGCAGTGGTCCCAAGATGGGGTGCTACATCCATAATTTGAGTTAAGATGCCAATGGATATTGCGAGAAGCTAGGGGTTGATGAGACTGCAGGCAGACCACGCGAGGGGGGAAAGGCGTTAAGCATATCGCTCTTAATCCGTTTGACCCTGAAGGGCGTGACAGCACGTGAGAATGAGTAACATCACGTGAACAAGAATAACGCCTCATTTCACGCGTTCAAAAGCTGGGACGAACTTGAATTAGCCAGAGGAAAATCTGGGGAGAAGATTTTTGATTGAAGTATATGACGGACACATCAAACAATGTCGATGGAATAAATAGAACGGGAAGACGACGAAAGAACGGAGATTCCAATCCCCGGCGTACATCTCATCCGAATCGGCACGACGTGAAACGCTAAAGCGAAAGGGCGGGAGGGTAAACGCGGCCTAATTCTGAGCAGTAAATACGCATTGCAAATGCTGAAGGAAGTTTCTGTGGTACATAAGAAAGAATACTTACCACAGAAGGGGAAAGCAAGTGTGGGAAGAGATGAAAAGTCCCCAACACCGATTACAACCGTAAAGATCGCATAGTTCTCCTATGAAGAACACGAAATTATTTCTAAGCCCCTATGAATTCACGTGATGAAGACCGGCAACTATCGTAGCGAGCGGCGGGAAAACCGAGGCCTGGCTATGCAACTGGCCCTCCTCGAATCTCCTTCACAAGGTTCTCCCAGTAACTCCAATCGGACCCATCAGAAAATGGGGCAACGCTTTGGTTGGCGCTAAGTTCCGCTGAGCCCTCCATCGGCTGTATCGTGCCGAACCACCCAGACAGATCCGTACTCCCAAAACCGCCCCAGGGGAGGCCAGCGAGGTCCAAAGAGCCGTCTCCACCTGGCCCACTTGACATGCTTACTGCATTGTACCACTGATCAAGAAGACTCTGGGCAGCGGACTCATCCTCTGCTGTGGGGCTACCCGAATTGGATGATTCAATACCGGACTCGCCTTGCAGCCGCTGGATGGTAGGAGACGGGAGAACATGGCCGAGGGAAGGTGTTGAGTCAGCAGGCCTGGGAGAGATAGGTCCACTGATGGGGAGGGCAGCGAGGGCAGCGCTACGAGATGTCGGCCTTTGAATATGTAGGAGGGTCTGCGCGTCAGCAGAGGCCAGTGGTTCCAAGGGCTCTTCGAAGGCAGGTGTTTCGTTGATGGAAGCCTCTACTTGTGACGATTTCGCCTTCAGGAACTCGATAATTTTGACCTCCCTGCGCGTCGTCTCGTCCATTTCCCTGATTCCCTCGTGGTCTTTTATAAAAGTATCTAAAATAGTATGCATGCGCTCGACCATACTCCCTCGTGGATATAAGACCAAATAGATCCCACTGATCATCGCACTTTGGAAATCTCGATATGCAATATTCAGGGCGACAAGAGTTTCCGACGTAGCAAGTATGGTCGATGAAGGCTTATGCGGATAAAGAAGACCTCTGTCAGAAGTAGAAACCGGTGAGCGGGGAGATACGGAAGCGAGTCATCCAAAGACGTGTCAAAATTCATGGAAAAATGAGGGGGAAGATTGTCGAGGAATTTGAGAATGTCGTCATCCACAGCCAATACGTCAGAATAGTGGCTATGTTGCCGAACTTGCTGGAAATGGTGGACGATGCGACCAATAATCCCAGCGAGTTTGTGACGCAGAATGGCAAAGGTCATGCGAGTTGGAGTAGTCAACGGAGGTGGGTTGCGAAGTTCAGAGACACTGACTTCGTCCTCGACATTGAGAGGGGGATGAGTCGAGGAGTAAGCATCTTGTATCGCATTTGGTCTCCCAAGAAAGAGAGCATACGAACGATCAGCATGATACAGATATGCCCTACGCAAATTAGCTCTGCTTGGAGACTAAGAGAGAGAACAAACCAAATTCGCCGGCGATACTCCACTTGTGCGGGCTCTAATCCCTAAACATAGGTTGATAATAGAGCAGCAAGAGGTACCAAAACTACTTCTTACCATCGTTGATGCATCTCGATGTAGACCAAGGGCCTTAACGCCACTGTGAGTAGAGGATATTTACAGCAATGCTTATGTCTAACCTGTGCTGTTCGTACAGCGGCGCCCAACTGACTCCAGCACTCAGTTATTCGGCGATCGAAAGTCAGATAACGCGCACTCTACTTTAGGGTCAACACTTCTCAACTTAAGACATGGAAGAGCCCACTTGCCAGAAGTCGCGTTAAAACCATGTCTAAAGAGTCCGGTTGGATCGCAGCAGCGATGAGCATCGAACGTCGCGCTGTCAAAGCCGTATGGGTTGAACAGTGACGGGTGATGACAAGATAGACATACAAGACCAATAATACCTAAGAGATGTCAGTCTTCTGCTCCTAGCATCTCCCGCTATGTGCTCCGGTGCCACACGAACAGCAATTGCAAGAACGACAAACAGCAAAGGTAGAAAGCGGACGTCGTTCGGGTGGACGCTGACTCCATTGGCGCAGACCGAAGCATAAGATCTCCGAAAGTCCCGCTCGGAGATAGGGTAGCGCGTCCAGTTTCTACTTCTTGTGAGACGAATATCAAACACTGACCCAGGAGTAGTAGCTTACATCGAAGCAAAATAAAAGTCAACCAACACGTCTGCAAACCTTTGTGGAGGGAGTTCCTGTACAAGTTCGGTTATCTTGTGAGGAGAGACACCACAGTCTTGAATGAGCGTCTTTAGATTGTCCGCCGCGGTGGGTTCGGCATCTTGCCGTACAGAATCGATAGCAGCCACGAAAATCTTTGTGTCGTCACCGCCTGTCGGGTTGGGCAGTAAGGACGAGGTACCACTAGATTGAGTAGTGGGCACAGCAATCTGGAGCTAGATGCAATCTTCTCTTAAGTATCACAAAGCAGGTGGAATCGGTACCCTCACCTGTTGTAATACTGAAGCGGGGGCAATACTTCCAGCTGCACTGGTTCCATACCACTTTCCACTTTGAAACGTTCCGCTGCCAAAGTCATCCTCTTCCGCTTGAGAGTGTGTGCCCGCATCGACGCTAGGGGAGAGCGACCTGGCATGCTCTCTGGACCAACCACGCCTTGAAGAAAGACCGGATCCCGACGCAAACTGTGGCAAGGCAAGCTCGATGATATGCTCTAGGCGAGCAAGACGAAGGTGGATATCCTGATCAGGTTTACCGGGCGTATATGCCTTGCACAATTCAGGTACCTTGCGAGCCATACACTAGAAATGTAGTTAAGCGTACCCCCAGCGTTGATATTATGTCCAGACGCATACGTGGGAACAGGGAATTTGGCGGTCACACTATGCAACGTAGTTATAATATGAATATCCGAGGATGTCAAACTTCTGAAATTACCTTCTGCTTACGGCGGTGGCACTCTCCACAAGAATAGCTGGATCCCCGAAGATCAAGCTTTAAGATATGTCCACGTTCTCAAAAGAGAATGGGTAAACAAACCTGACCCGGGTTCGAGCTTTCTTTGATCCGTTGAGATCGTCGTCATCGAATTTCTTCCTCTTCGTAGGAGGTTGAGGAGACATTTGTCCCGGAGATTCATTGTGTGGTTGAACGTGGCTTTCGTGGCGGACCATTCGAGGATAGGATAATCAAAAACTGCCTCCCGCTGTCGCGGTTGTCGACCAGAGGCATCCGCCGGTCCGGTCACTCGCATTGACCGACACCACACTGACTCGTTCACAAAAATGTCGGATTCTCGAGAGTCCGCACTTAAGTTGTCCCTCGAGAGACTTTACAAAGACGACCTTGGCCGCCCAATACCTACCCTATTCGATATCACGCCAGATGGCCGCTATGTCTTTGAGCCGTGCGCACCAACCATCCTTGGCGTCGCGATAGTTTGAGGGCTCACGGTGTATTATGGACAGCGATGAGCAACCTGGCTCACGGCTTGGAGAGGATTTAAGACGTATGTTTTTAGAACGAGGCTATGACTTCTTTAACCAAGACGAGGAGCAGCGGCAGGCCCACAAACCGGCCGATGACCAAGGGGCGGCATCCCAGTCCAAAGACACCGTGAAACAGCCATCAGATGGTCAGACCGCGGAGGCCACTTCCCCCGAAGCTCTGTCGAACATAAGACTCGAAATTCTACCGCAGTTACAGTACGTGCGAGTCGCACCCAGATTGCTTATCCACCGCTTAAATCTCCCTAGCATCGCACTTGGTGAGATGACACTCGCCAAGGATGTCCTTTCCCTTTTCGCAGCGTCTACTGCTCATACAAGCTTTCCCTCCGCTCCACATGCGGACCCGTCATCTGTCTCCGTGCCTCCAAGCGACTTACTGGCCTCTTCTTCAGTATCACAGCTTCCTTCAATAGCGTCCGTGCAATCCTTCAATGCGCGTCTTGTAGCAGGGGGAAAGGACGAAGCTTTGAGAAAAGCTTCTGAACTATTCAAAGTGGCTACAATTGCGGTTGAACGTGGCCATGACGTCGGTGCGCGATATTGGATAGACGCTTTGAAGATTAGACGACGGAACTGGGGCCTCACTCCGGCGCCTCTAGCATTTGGAATGCCCACTGGCCGAGGCGCAGACCGGACGACCAAAGACTTTTTGATATCGTTTGGATTGTCGGAATGTATGCTGTTTCCACGAACTCACACACAAATACTCATCCAAATTCTTCAAGCGTCGCCTGGCTTTCGTCAGAGAGCAACTGGCCAACTCGCTACATATGGCTCAAAGGAATCGATCGCATTTCCCCGAAGACAAAGAACAATCCTCTGTGTGAGTGTGATGACCATGGATGCCTCTGGGACACAAAGAGCAGCGTGCAATACCATTGCGAATGAACCTAGGGATGACGATCCGTTGCAAACTACCCTCCATGAGGCGCAGCGCGAAGTCCTGGAACAGGAGATATTTTCTTTATTAATAAGGAATGCAAGCATTCTCCCTACTAGCTCCGTGCGTGTTGCCGAGAGACTCCTCGTCGTTGAAGCTACCCAGGACACTGAGATACGGTTCGAACTGGTTAGCCTTCATGTGACCCTTCCGTCTATTCTTACTGATAGATTGGCCCAATATTCTAGGTCGAGCACGATGGGCTTGCATCTCAAGAGATGGACTCTGATCCCATTTCGCGAGCCAGATGTGATTTGATATACAACTTTCTCCATCTCCTTCTCCTCCGTGAACACTCCCGCAGGAGGCTTGCTAGGATCGGAGCACCAGACGCGGCCTCTTCAAGACTACATACCGACCAAGCATTTCCACTAACTTCCATCCAATCCACCGTGGCTCTTCTGCAGCCCGTCATCGATCTCCTACAATACGAACTCCTCTGCACCCGCGTGAAGGCAGAGATGAATAATATCGTTCAAATCTTGCGTCGTGCTGGGGTCCCTGTCAAGTTTCACTTTGATGCCGTCGGGGAGGACAGCGCTGGAGTTCTCGAATCACTGATAGGCACTGGCACTGGTCACATCAGTGGTGTAACCACCATTCGCATTGATAACAGGCGAGTGGTACAAGACCTATAAGAGCGCCTGACTGATGGGCGTTCGCATAGCCGAACTCTTCGCTTCACCTTTTCATCACCTTCATCTTTGGTGGCACATCTATCTCAAGCGACTCTACCTGTCTCTTCCATTCCCCAGCTCACCCAACTCCTTCGCGATGAGACAGAACAATGTCTCCTTCAACGAATTTGCGAGATGGGCACCGACATGTCCGAGCGGTTGGGTGGCACTTGGCTCGTTGATATGCCCATAAACCGGGTAGTTGGCAAATGGGAGGGCCAAACGCTGTAAGAACCAGTCCTCATTATTTTAGCGGGAGATATGTGACTGATTTTTGTAGAACCTTCTCAATCATCTGCGAGGATAATTTGCAGTGTTCAATTTCGCGGTTTGTACGGTCCACCGGACAAGAGGAAACGGTCTCCAAAACATACACCACTGGGTCGACCACCTTGTTCTCATGGATACGGGAGATGATAGAACTATCTTTTGCTGGGCATTGAGCCCGGTCTATGAGTGTTACATTACCTCAGTGTAAGGCACTGCCCGTGCCGTGAGTACTAAATAGAGGCGACCATGATTCCTTCGTGAATTAGGGCAGGCACACAAGAACATGCAACACAGGCGACAGCGTGCGTGATATGATAAGGCATGGGATAAACTCGCGGACGAGAAATGCCAATTACTCTTCGTCCTCCTCTTCGTCCTCGTCCGCGACATCTCCACCATTGGCTTTGAAGGCCTCGATCTTTGCCTGGATTTTGGCTTTACGTTGTTCAAGAGTGAGGCGAGGTGTAGCATATTTCTTGCTTTCCGCCTTCCAGTCCTTCGTCTTTTCTGTCGGCTTAAAAGTGGGATCCTCACGAATGGCCGCATACGCATTGGTGTAGATTTCTTCGATGTCTTCTGAGCCAATGCCATCCGCAAGGTATGTGGAAAATTGTTTCTTGAAGCTATTGGGCGGTGAGATATGAAATGACAAGGAAAATACGGAAGAAATATTCACCGCTCGTCATCCTCCTCTTCCAAACTCTCCATATACTCTGCGACATGCCCACCAAAAATATACTTCTTCAGAACTTCTGGGTCCAACTGCTTGCTTTCTGTATCATAACCAGGAAAGCGCTTCTCGTTGTGGGGGATATAGAGACCGCCATCGCTGGCACCTTTGAGCGCCCCGAAAACGCGTGAACCGGTAGAAGTCCGTTTCAAGCCGACATCAAGGTAGCATTTAAATGGCCGAGGAGAATCTTCATCATCAAGGGCCTCAGTCAGGGAAATGGTACCATCAGGCTCCGTGACGCCTTGGTACTTGTCGGCAAGACCCAGCTTGGTCAATGCGCGACGGGCCACAAGAAGACCAGTGGCATACGCTAAGGAGTTCAGTGTCAGAAAAGCGCCTGCTTGTTCATGAAGATGCTTATACCGGCAGTCCAATTTGTAAGGCCGTGATTGATGCCATAATGCGGTAACTCTCGTGAATGTGCCGCAGCCAGGACAAAGTCACCTTGGAGGCGCGCGTAGACAATCTGAACGATGATGTCCTTATTTGTGAGACGAACCACAAGGCGATACTTGGGTGCGTTACTAAGTCTGCAATTCAGGAACCATTACTGGCGTTCATGGACAATGACCTACTACTTGTTTTTTGCCTGCGCCACTAACCGCTTGCGCGCGTAATCTGGCAAGAAATCGTTATATGGACGTTATAGATGAGGTAGCAAAGTAACGTACAGTCAGTTTTCCCCTCTCTTCGGCGACGGTACTTTACTTGAAAACGAGAGAAGTATGCATCATTCTTGACCTTCTTGACGAATGGCATCTGGGGCAAATGTCAGCACATCCACAGGACGCTTCATCCATCCACCGCCGAGGTGATATGTGCTTCCATAGAGGCATGGCTCTCGATACGTATGAAAGTGCAACTGAGTATATGTTGTGTTTATCAGCTCACCTTTTGACTAACGAAGAGACCACTCAGGTCGATGGAACAGTTGGTAGGGATGATAATAATTAAAGTTTACCTTCGGGCCGTTGGTCATTACATAATCCAAGTGTCCGTGTCCGTGGTCGGGTCAGCGTGCCCGGTGTTCGTCTGTTCGTCCCAACCCTTGCTCGTATCTTGTCAACATGTACTCAAACTATGGCCAGAATCATCACCAACAGGGATCCTCCTCTTCTGATGTCAATCCCTATCATCAACCGTACCAGGGTCCAATCTACCCTTTACCCTCCACATCCACTCACAGCGCACCCGTACCCGCAAACGCATACGAATATGACGTTGGCATTCTCGCCCAACAATCCGTGTATGTTCCAGGTGCTATGATTGACAAGAAGGGTGGCTCAGGAGGCAAATTGGCAAAAGGCGGAAAGCGAACGACTGTTTTACGAAAGGGTGGTGGGAAGACTTGGGAGGATCAGACTTTGCTCGAATGGAACCCATGTAGGTTTCCTCCCTTTCTCTCCCTATACATCATTAATTCTTATTCGTAGCATGGTTCCGATTGTTTGTTGGAGATTTGAGTAACGATGTCTCTGATGACGTCCTATCTGGTGCCTTTAATAAGTACTCGTCTTTTCAGAAAGCACGGGTTATTAGGGATAGGCTAAGTCAAAAAGTGCGTCTCATTTGCCATTAATGTCCGTAAGTGTGTTACTTACCGGTGACTAGGCCAAGTATGGCTTCGTCGCGTTTTCTGACCCAGAGGATTTTTTGAAAGCTTGGAAGGAGATGGATGGTGAGTCCTTAATTCATGATATACCCTCCTTTTCTAATATCCCGCAGGCAAATACGTTGGAAACCGTCCAATCAAACTGAAGAAAGCAGATAGTACTGCCATCCGTCCTGTGGAAATTGGTCATCGAAAAGCGAAGCAGCTAGAAATGGAGCTGAAGAAGAACAGGAAGAAGCCGTATTAGATATCATAATATTTGCACGACCCCATGCATGTACCATACGTGTGTGGTTTTCTCATGCTGTGATGGTCGTCATTACCTCTTCATGTCCGTATCGCAGAGCTGCCCATAGAATTGTAGCTCTACTTCACCTACTTTAATGAGCAGACTAGATTAGGAAGAGATTCATGAAGCACTTCAATTCAATTTGTGATGATCCTTTGAGAAGGATATCTGAGATTTCGTGGGGGTGTGAGCGACTGGCCACACGTTGTTTTGTGTAGAGTGCAATGCAGCACTAATGTACCCATTTTCGCTTGTCTACTCGTGGAAATGGACTTCCGCTGAAGTTGCTCACGTGCGATTATACAACAACCTACGATCTTCAATGGTACCCCGGTGGACATCTTGTTAGTGCAAGTTCGAGTTTACATCGTGCCATGGATATCGACAAGCTCTTCAAGGTACCGCATCTGCAGACAGCGTCTTTCCTCGTGTATATTGAACCCACTTTCAGGTACCAAAAATTCCTACAGGTGGAAACAAACGGCGCATGCCAGATGCACCATCGCCCGAGATGCTCAAGAAGATGAGATTGGGGGAGGAGGGCACGTCGCTGGAACCGCCGTCTTCTCCTACTGCCCCTTCCAAACGAATTGTGACAGTGCAGGATGCCGACGATGACGATGACGATGACGCTACGGAGCCCATAGGAGGAGAAAGCTTCGCACCGGGAAATGACCCAGATTACTTCGCCGAAGAGGATGAAGAAGGGCGATTCTTCGGTGGCGGCCTCACGAACGAGCAAAAAGAAATACTAAACATCTTTGACAATGCAGCGGCTGAGCAGGTTCCAGACGATGTTCGTATCCATTCTCTATCCAACATGCGTTATCATACTCATGCATGGTCTTTCATGTCCATCAGTTTGAAATGCTCTCCTCTTCGGGTATTAAAAAGTTGTTGCTACGGCTGGAGAGAGCCGCTAATAAGAATCAGGCACAACGGTCGAAATACCCTGACGACCCAACAAAGTGGGTGGCAATAGCTTCCCTATCTTGGTTCTCACTATAAGCGCCGCTAGGTTTATCGACTCAGAAGCAGACCTTGATACCGCCATCAAAGCTCTACTTCCTCTTGCGCAGGTTCCCAAGATTGCTTATCCACTTCTCATCGGCTCTGGCCAGCTGGACACATTGGTCGGGCTTCTTAGCCATGAAAACGCGGATATTGCGCTTGACGTCATAGAATTGATCCATGAGCTTACGGATGAGGACGTAGGTGAAGAGGAGAGAGACGAGGAGGAGGACCCGGATCAAAGAGAAGTCGCATTAAAGGGCTTGATTAGTGCCCTGGTGCGTTTGGTCTTCACAAATAAAGGTCGGAAAGCGCGCTTACATGCCCTAAGCTGGACCTCTCAATTTTGGAGCTGCTTGTCGATAATATGACACGACTCAACGAAGCCGAGGAGGCAGATCGCCAAGGAATTTATCACGTTTTGGGCATATTTGAGAACTTTGTTGGGTCCCAGCCACCTCTAGCAGAACGATTGGTTTTGAAGACAAACCTTCTGCCTTGGTTGTTGAAACACACTCAATCTAAAACACGCGACGAGAATCGTAACTACTCAGCCGAGTTACTATCCATTCTACTTCAAGGAAGTCAGCTCAATCGCATTGAGCTCGGGAGGAAGGATGGGGTGGAGATACTCTTGAATGTCGCCTCAGTATGTCGCAGCCGTAATATTCGTCCAGAAGTCTCACTATTCACAGCAATTCCGTCGGCGAGACCCTACTGATGCTGACGAGGCCGAGTTTATGGAGAACGTGTTTGATTCATTATGTTCCGCCCTTGCCGAGTCGGAAATCAAAGATTTTTTCTTGAAGAGCGAGGGTGTCGATCTCATGGTCCTGATGATGAGGTATACCTTATGTCTCTTTTCGCGTCGGTCTTTTGAACTCTTCCCTCTCAGAGACAAGATGCAAGCGCGCTCACGTGCGGTTAAAACCCTAGACCATGCAATGTCTGGTCATGCAGGTACAGAGGCGTGCAATGTATTTGTCGAGGCATCCGGCCTCAAATACTTATTCAATGCCTTCATGGGAAAGGTCTGCTTTGATTGGATCCGCGCTCTATTATTCTTCTGAAATAATTGCAGCCTCTAAAAAAGCAAAAGGGTGCCACCCAGTCTTCTGCTCCGGAAGATACAACGCATATCCTTGGCATTCTTTCATCGCTCTTTACAAATCTCCCTTCTGACTTCCCAGCCCGCATCCGCCTCCTTGCAAAGTTCGTAGAGAATAACTACGAAAAGACTGACAAGCTACTCGACATTCGTACATCGGCACAGACGAGGCTCGCCGTCGTGGACCGGGAAATTGATGCGGAAAAGGAAGCATTGCTCAAGGCTGCTGAAGAAATAGGGGGCGAAGAGGAGGACGCATGGTATTTGCGACGGCTGGACGGGGGACTCTACACACTACAAACTGTGGACTACATCTTGGCATGGATTATCATGGAGGATGATGGGGTAGGTGCTATCCGGTTGCTGTGATATACGTTTCTAATTGGACCCCAGATTCGCGATCATGTGCGGCAGATGTTGAACCGGCGGAGCAAGTCGTTTCTGGACATTGTCTCGACGCTTCGAATTTTCCGTGACAACATCGACGAGGGAGGATTGAACGCCTCCGAGGGCATTTCTCAACGCGAGATACTACAATATCTAATAGCTTTCTCGGAAAGCTGCTAATATCATACGTATTGACGCACGTTTTGTCCGAGGACATCATACGGAGAGTGCCGCAAATGCAAACAGCATGTCGAGTGCTCCCTTCGTCTTGACGAGATCATTTTGAAGCCGCAACTCGGCTACCAGTTTTCTCCGCAGGCGTAGGAAGAGGGAATCGATGGTGGGGGACTGGCCAAGAACGGGGGCATACATCTCTGTTGAGAGTATCATAAAGCGATAGTGTAATCGAGTCATGAATGATAACGAACCGATGATTACCCCCGCAACGTCGCATGCTATGCCACCGAAGCGAGGATCAGTGACGTATTTCAGAAGTAGCCGCAAAATGGGCTCGAGAAGAACGTCGTCACGACCAGCGAGAGCTGACTGAAGGCCATCACGATAAACAAGTTCTTGAATGAGCGCGAATGTTGTTGCAGGAGGTACTTGCTGGAATCAGATATGGTCAAACGCTGATTTCTGGCTATGGCTTGTGAAAAGGTTAGTGCCCACCTTTCGTAAAGCTGAGTCCAGCGCAGCAGAGTACTTGAATCCCTTCAACAGTCGATCATACTCCTTCAATCTTCGCCTTCGTCTGCTCTCAACTTTAAACTCGTCCACATCACCAACTGGTTTGTTCTTGGTACGATCCTGGACGCGGGGTCGGCCGATGCTAGGAGAAACACCTAAAAAGGATTCCAGAGTAGCCGCGCGAAGAGAGGCTTCGGACAAGAGGGCATGTGCTGGAGTCTCTTCCGATGATTTTGGTTGTCGTCGACGAACGGACAGAGTTCCATCGGACATGCCGACAGCGATGTGTGTCTCATCGGGCTGCACCGCAAATTATCAAAACCATTCCTCACTCTCGGGCCCGAAGCATAAGGACGCACCGATACCGCGAGACACATTACTGGAGCAGAGTAGCGCATCGTATGTACGACGTTGTAATTGCTGATGTCATACACCTTGACCATGTGGTCAAGCCCCCCGGTCAATAACTTCGACGAGTTGGCGTTAAAAGCGAGAGACGTAACCGTCTTTTGGTGGTTGGACATCGCACGAAGACATCGCCCACCTGCGACGATGTCCCATATACGGAGGATGGAACCCGCAGCAGACAGGGCAACAGTCCCCGATGGATACATGAGTACTTGTTCGACAGGCACGGTGCCAGCACTAGAACCCCCCGACGTCGAGCCCATGAGAAGTTCACAGTCGCCTGTGCGGGTGTCAAATATGCGGACCGTGCCATCGTATGAACCGGTGAGGATGATATGCGGATCAGTAGAGGAGACTTGGCCAGAGCGGACATAGTCGATGTGAGAGATAAAGGTGGTGATGGTTGATTGTGAGGGCACGTCCCACAGCCGTACAGTGGTATCATCAGAACATGAAAGCACCCGTGTGTGATCTAGCATTGAGAATTTCGTGACGTGCACAGGCTGCTTATGAGCATCGAGAGTACGGAGAATAGCTCGCGAGTTGACGTCAAAAATCTAGCCACATGAAAGGCGCGAGTACTTCTACAAAGTCGAGGAGAATAGCGTACCTGAATCAAACCACTATCATCCCCGGCAACGAGCAACTTTCCATCGTCACGAATGAAACCACTCCGCGCGACATCTTTGAATCTTGCGATGGTCTTGGTTATTTTCTGTGTGCGCGGGGCATATATGTGCACTCTCGTAGCTGCAGTAACCGCATATCTATGTGGTTTAGAGTGTGTGAAGTGAATAGAAGTAACGGGAGCATATTCCTTGACGAAGACGGGGCTTTTGAAAGACCTCCAATATCGGGATTCTATGCTATGCTTTTCTGGAGCAGATTTTGCATGTTTCGCCGGGACGATAGGCTGGTAGTCCATGAGTACAGTGCCCACTTGGCAACTTCCAAATCACTTTTTCTGGGTCACGTGCTCATAGGGTGCTTTTGATCGATCGATTTTCACGTCTGTCTTTCGTTTCTCCATCCTCCGCCCGTAAAAAATGTTGTTGTACAAAGATAAGCTTTCTGGCGATGAGATGTTCTCTGATGCGTTCCCCGTGTATGTCTTCTCGTTTTCTTCGCTGCTATTTCTCGCTAATGTCCCGTCAAAGCAAAGTCATAGATGACATCGTCTATGAGGTTGATTGTCAACTTATCACTGTCAAAAAGGGTGCTGATGTCGATATCGGTCTGCCATATTCTCATTATTCCTTGCGCTTGATTTAACCTTTGAATTTTTTTAAGGCGCCAATCCCTCGGCCGAGGAGCAAGACGAAGCATTGGAAGATGGTGCTGAGCAGGTCAACAATGTCGTGCATTCGTTTCGCCTACAGGCGACTTCTTTTGACAGGAGCACCTTCCTTAAATACCTCAAGGTTTTTATACCCGTTCATCTGGTCTAGGCATCTGGTGATGTCCTATCAATGATAGGGATACATGAAAGCCCTCAAGGAGAAGCTTCCCGCGGATCGCGTCACTGACTTCGAGAAGGGGGCTCAGGCCTACGCAAAGAAAATTGTAGCCAATTTTAAGGATTACGAGTTTGTAGGTTTCCCACAGCCTTCTTTTTTCTCATTGGATCCAACATGAGTTACAGTACGTTGGCGAGTCTTTGGATACTGACGGTATGGTCGCACTACTTAACTACCGTGAAGACGGCATCACGCGTAAGGAACTTCTTTCTCATATTATTTAATTCAAATGACATGTGCTTTGTAGCCTATTTTACGTTCTGGAAGGACGGCCTTGAGGAGATAAAACTCTGAGCAGTAATCCGTCTCTTGTTTGTGCAGCAGATCGATAAGTGTTGTATATCAGTTTAGAGATGAATGCCCCATTGCACTTCTATCACCTGGACTTAAGCGTGCAACGAACAATAGCTTCCCAATAGCGTGCAAGCCTGGGCTTTGTAGATGAGGTTTATCTGTTGAGGTCTCCAGCAGGTAGATGTGGCTCTCCATGCGCTTGCTTTTGCGAAATTGAGAAAGTCAACCATCCGTGCCTCTGCAGCGCCGAGGCACACGAGTTACAAGAATACTAACTGTAAAGTCCCAGAGTGACATATACATGCAATGCAACTATGTATCGCGGAACCCTCACAACTCATCATGGGTCTGATCATGGAACTCAACTTTGGGCTGAGAAGGAGCCGTCTCGTTCCCTGCAGTCGCTTTGGGTGGAATTTTGACGTGCTCGTCAACAAATGCAATGAGACTCTCCAGGGAGCGATCTCCCTCGTAGTCAATCCACTCATTTGTGCCCGCCATTTTCATTTTCAGAGTTGGGAAGCTGCCGACACGGAAGGGGACAGAGGGTGGAAGATCGTTTTCAGGTGCATCCATTTTGGCACTGAAAAGACGATTAGATACGAGACGGGAGCAGAAAAGCAAAAAGTATACATGATAAGATGATCCTTTGCAGCCGCAAAATGTTCACCGAGGGCATCCCACGTGGGCTTCAGACGCTTGCAATGTCCGCACCTTCACCAATAGTCAAATTCGCGATGATAACGCAAGCGGCATGCTCACCAGGTTGCGTAGAACTCGACAAAAATATGCTTGTCGCTCTGAGAGACAACCTTATCGAACTCTTTGCCCACGAGGGTATAAACGGCTTCGTCTTGACTCCCAGGCGCAGGCTGACTCTTCAGAGTGGGTTCAAGAGTGCCAGCGACAAATGACTCGATCCAATTCTTGACGACGACCGTCGTGATCTCGGTGTTCTGGTCAACGGGGTATTTGAGTTGGTTCTCTAGATCTTGTACGACAAAGCTCGGCCAGACGCTCTCGGGGAGGTTGAGAGACTTGGCATGATCCCCGAACTTGATCGCATCGATCCAAACGAAGTTGATCTTCACCTTGTGCTCAAGAGCTACGGCTCGCACTCGCTCGATGTATTCGTCCTTGGAGTCGGACGTGGGGTCAATGAAGAGGTAGGCGAGCGGCTTCCCTGACTCGGCATAGGTCATGTAGTTGTCTGCGCTGACCTCGCCAATGACTGGGATAGAAAGTTCCGCGATCCAACTCTCAATCGTCTCAACGGTTGCAGAAGTGACGGCGTGAGGGTAAACGGAAATGGGATCGTCAAAAGTACGGTAGAGGACGATAGCTGGGGCAGTGACACCTGCCGATTCGATTACGGCAGCATCAGTGGTTTGTCCAAAGAGATAGTCGTCACGGTGCTTCTCAGCAGTGGTTTGGAACAGTGCAGCAAGGTCATCAGAGGGAGAGGAAATGCACGCAATAGCGACGATCTTGTCAGCCTTTTTGAATTCCTCAATATTGGCGGCGGTGACTTCGGTGACTGCTGGAAGCGATTGTCTGTGGGGGGAGAATCAAACGGGGACGCTGAAAGCAAGTACAGTAACAACGTACTTGGTCATGTAGCTGATGATGCCGTCTGCCTTTCGGGGACCAGTATAGTCGGTGGGCTCTCCATTCCGGAAAACTTTCAAAGTGCTAAGAACCCCATTATCAATGGAGAAAACAATTGCCTCGGAGAGTGGAGCTCACGGATATCCTTGAACACCGTGTGCTTGGCACAGGTCGGGCTCGTCAACGCAGTTCACTTTGGCGAGTTTGATACCCTTTTCTTTGAGGGAAGTTGCTGCTTCCTCGTAGTGAGGAGCAAGCGCCTTGCAGTGCCCGCACCTTCAGTGGAAGGTAACGAGTCACGATGAGAAAGGGGGAAAGAAAATGAGCGCATACCATGGCGCAAAGAATTCAACAAGGACGAGCTGTTCGGGGTCGACTACCGACTTGATGTTAGAAGGAGTCAAGTCGATGACATCGGAAGCTGCGTCAGCAAAGGCGAGAGTGGCGAGGGTAAGGGAGAAGGTAGAGGCTAGGACCGATGAGATTCGCATCCTGGAGCAAGAGAGGTGAAACAAAGGAGACGTGTTATCCGCTTATTTAACCGCGAAAGTGAATTCCAATGACGTGGCGCATTAGTAAATAAGATGAATTCACAACGTCATTACAACACTTTCAAATCAAAGTTACTACCCCTCGTCCGCCCCTGCGCATACTGCTTCGCACTCTGCTGGAACGTTCGAGGTTGGGGAAAGTCCGTAGGGAAAATGTACGACCCAACGTTCGGCGGCGGTGAAGGAACTTGGCAGATTTAGTTGAGTATTTCAAAACTATGGGAAAGAGATTGAAAACGACATACTCTTTCGCGAACGCGCAGGGGAGCCTGCGTCCCCATTCGCGATCGACAAGACAGCGGAAACACCACGTCTCCCAGATGGAAGACGAGCCGGCGGAGGAGGTTGCGATGACGCGTTTGGAGATATAATGCGTGTCCTTGGAGGGGGGGCTGGCCCTGGTGGTTGAGGCGGTGCTACACTTCGTCGAGCAGCAGAACTTGTTCGAACAGTTGGTGACTCGCTCGCAGAGGCCGCCCTAGGGCGAGTAGGTAGACGAGGTGGCGCTGGTGGTACAGTAGGAGTAGAGGGGGCATCCTCTCCTCCCAACGTTCTTCGTGGAGGGATTGCAGGTGCTATACGAGAGGGCGCAGATGACACGGGCCTTGTTGGAGGAGCCGGCGGCGCCCGTCCGGACACAACCAAGGGCGCTGATCCTGATCCTCTCCGTGCAGGTATGGCAGGAGGGGGAGGGACACCGCGACCCGGTGGAGCTGGAACCGCTGCTACCGGCGCAGATGTCGCCTGTGTTTGAGACGGAGGGGACTGCCCCCGAGGGGGGATTGCAGGAACAGGACGTGGTTGAGGACTCGATCGCGGAGGAGGGGGCCCAGGTCGCCGTGGAGGGGTGCCTGGAGCGGGAGGTGGCGAGGCTGCGGGAATGGCTGACCCGGCGC
>WNFQ01006626.1_pt1 | contig 17445 bp, 12 predicted proteins | sample 5400171 | NCBI WGS metagenome assembly WNFQ01 (sample SAMN13153356, study PRJNA577476) | soil metagenome | isolation source: 20 cm soil under Madrone tree | place: USA:California | collected 2016-06-14 | reverse complement strand
CTCCTTCCTGCCTGCCGGCAGTTTTGCAATGGAAGCCTACCAGGATGGCGTGAACGCCGATCGCTTCGGCAGTGACTACAAACAAGTCAAGAGCCGAGTGAGCAAGACCACAAAACTCAAATTGAAGTTGGCCCCGGGAGGCGGGTGGGCAGCCAGAATTCATCCCGAAGGGGTGGGTCGATAGCTCCGCCAGTACATCCACAAAAGACATGTGGGAAAGGCAATCGCCTCGGCAATCAGCGAGACTAAGTAACTCGGTCGAAGATTATTGTCCCCACCCGCTGCAATTTATCGCTTCACTTTCCCACGTAACTCACGCGCCAGATCGAATTGGATGCGTCGTCGGTCACCAGAAGCGAACCATCTGATGCCACCGTAATACCCACCGGACGGCCCCAGACGTGTCCATTGTCAACCACGAACCCTGTCATGAAATCTTCGTATTCTCCACTCGCGTGTCCGGTCTGGTGCAGAGGCACGCGGATCACCTCGTACCCTACGCGTGTCGACTTGTTCCACGAACCGTGTTCTGAGGCAAAGACGTCGCCCTTGTACTCGGCCGGAAACTGTTTGCCATCGTAGAAAGTCAATTGGAGTGAAGCGTTGTGGGGTTGCAACAAGACGTCGGGCGTGATGGCTTTGTCCTTGAGTTCCGGATGTTTGCCTTTGTGCCGCGGGTCCTGGTGCGGGCCGATATACCACCACGGCCAGCCGTAGAAACCGCCGTCCTGCACGTGAGTGATGTAGTCGGGAACCAAGTTATCGCCCAGCGCGTCACGTTCATTCACCGAGCACCACAACTCGCCTGTCTGCGGGTTGATTGCCAGTCCCACAGCATTCCGGATACCGTACGCGTAGACTCGCATTCCGGAGCCGTCCGGGTTGAATTCGAGTATGTCCGCGCGATTCTTTTCTTCGGGAGTTGTGTCCGGATCATCGACGTTGGAGGCGGAACCCACGGATACGAACATCTTCTTGCCATCGGGAGAAAACTGAATGTCGCGGGTCCAATGGCCATCACCACCCGGAACGTCGGCAATGTGCTCGGGTGCGGTCCTCGCCTTCAAATCGCCCTTTTGATATGGAAAGCGGACCACGGAGTCCGTATTCCCCACGTAGATCCACTGCGGGTCAGGCCCGGGCGGATAAAAATTGATCCCAAAGGGCCGCTTCAGATCACTGGCGAAGACCTGCATCTGCTCCGGCTTGCCCTTATTGGTGATTCCACGGAAGACTCGAATGTCACCGGCTTCGCTCTCGGCCACGAAGAAATCACCGTTCGGGGCGGTGCGAATCAGGCGCGGTCCCTCCAGTCCGGTTGCATATTGCTCCACCTGAAAACCGGGAGGAACTTGCGGCCACGCTCCTTCGGGACGGGCCACAATCCCTGGGCCATTGCCCGCCGACTTGGTCGCATACGGTGCCGGAAGATCCTGCGGGGTGATTTTGCGGACTTGCCCCGGCTTCTCGAACCGGTAATCCGTGAACGGGGCCGGCGGGGCCGGCGCTTTCGACAAATCGGGCGCGGCCGCCTTCGCAGGTGCCGGAGCCGCAGCCGAAGATGACTTCCCACCAGAGAGCGTTTTGATATAGCTGATGATCCGCCAGCGTTGCTGCTTGGGCAGCGTCGCCCAGGAAGGCATGCCGTTCGGCTTGTCCCCCTTGGTCACGAACCAAAACAATTCACCCTCGGAGACTGAATTGATTCTTCCGTGCACAAAGGCCGGTATATTTCCGGAACCTTCCCCGTGTTCGCCGTGGCACCGGGCGCAACGCAGGTGATAAAGCGGCTTACCGACTTGAGCTGCTTTCGGATCACCGTCGTACGGATTTGTAAGTTGCTTTGCGGACGGTGGAGCGCCGTGAAAACTGGCCTTCTGCGCCACCAGAGCAGGACAGATTAGAGCTGACAACACCAGGAGCGTTATGCGTGCATTCAGCCGCGCGCCATTGTTCAAGATTCTTCCTCCGCCACGGTAGATATGAATCATCAAAGTCTGAAAGATTGGACGCATTTCCCATGTGTCTTGGTCACAAAAATTATTGACCCTTGCGCCCAGCTTCCGCTTCGCCTCGGCCGTCAGGGTTTTTCTCCGAATCGGCATCGCTCCCTCTATAATGCACTCTCTTCCATGCGTGTCGTGCAGCTTGGCGCGCATCCGAGGACTTTTTCATGGGACATCCACTTCTTGATCTCGCAAACAAAACCGCCGTCGTGATTGGCGGAGGGAGCGGCATAGGGCTGGCACTCACGAAGGGACTGGCTCAGGCCGGTGCGAATGTCATCCCCTCGGGACGCCGTGCCGAACAAGTACGCGCGGCCGTATCGGCCGTCGAGGCAGTGGGACGCCGATCGCTCGTCCAAACCTGCGACGTTAGCGATAGCGCTAGTCTGGAGAACCTTCTGCACGTCGCCCGCGCGGAGTTCGGAAGCGTCGAGATCCTGGTGAACTCTGCCGGCTGGACCAAGCGCAAGCCTACTCTCGAATTCGCCGAATCCGACTGGAATGCGATTCTTGAAACCAACCTGACTGGAACCATGCGAGCCTGCCGGGTGTTTGGCCGGCATATGCTCGAGCGACGTTATGGCCGCATCATTAATATCGGCTCCCTCGGCTCCTTTGTCGGACTATACGAGGTGGCAGCATACTGCGCCAGCAAGGGAGCGGTGGCTACCCTTACGCGGGCGCTCGCGGTCGAGTGGGCGCAATCGGGCGTATGTGTGAATGCGATCATACCCGGAGTTTTAAGAACGGACTTGAATGCCGCCCTGCTCGACGGAACGGAGCGTGGCCGCGAATTCCTGCTCCGCACGCCCATGCGCCGTTTTGGCAAAGTCGATGAACTTGCGGGCGCGGCGGTGTTTCTCGCATCGGATGCCGCCAGTTTTGTCACCGGCCATTTACTGACCGTCGATGGCGGCTTTCTAGCCAGCGGGGTCAACCAGTAGCACCCGCACATCCCAATTCAAGGGACTCACGTTCTCCGAGCTCGGCGGTCCTCCGCGCGATTATGCGTTCGTCCCGGCACTGACCTTAGCCGGGTGAAAGTCCGGAACCAGGAGGTGAATTACTGTCAGGGCGAGCAAATAAGCAGAGCCCGCGATCAGAAATGGAACCAGGTAACTCCCCGTCCACTGCAGGATGTGGCCCACCAGTCCGGCAATCAGCATCCCGCCGATCGCGCCTGCCATGCCTCCGATGCCCACGACAGAACCCACTGCCTGCTCAGGGAAAAGATCGGAGGGTAAGGTGAAAAGATTCGCGGCAAATCCCTGGTGTCCAGCGGCCGCTAATCCGATCACGAACACCGCGCTCCACATACCTCCGATGCGATACGCAAATACGATCGGCACGACCGTAAGCGCACAGAGCAGCATGGAAGTTTTGCGCGATGTGTTCACGCTGTGGCCGCTGTGCAGCAGTCGGGAGGAAATCCATCCACCACCCACGCTGCCGACATCGGAGATCAAATAGATTGTCATGATGGGCAGCCCAATCCCCGTCAAGGGCAGGCCGTGCCTGCGTTGCAGAAAATCAGGGACCCAGAACAGGTAGAACCACCAGATCGGGTCGGTCAGAAATTTCCCCAAAATAAATGCCCACGTCTGCCGATGCCGCAGCAGCTTGACCCATTTCATCTTCACGGGCGGCGGTTGCGGATCGCCGCGGATGTACTCCAACTCTGCCCGGGAAACTCGTGGATGCTGGTCGGGCTTGCGGTAGATGATCAGCCAGAAAACCAGCCAGACCGCTCCGAGCGCGCCAGTAATCACAAATGCCGAGCGCCAACCCCACTGACGCACGGTCCAGGTCGCAAGGAACGGAGTGATGCTGGCGCCTACCGTCGTGCCAGCATTGAAGATTCCCGTTGCCAGCGCCCGTTCTTTCTTCGGAAACCACTCGGCCACGGTCCTGATGCTGGCCGGAAAAACTCCGGCCTCTCCGAAGCCCAGTGCGGAGCGGGCCAGCACGAAACTCCCGAAGCTGGTACACAGCGCGTGGCCCATCGACACCAAGCTCCAGAAAACCATCGCCAGCGCGTATCCCAGTCGTGTACCCACTCGGTCCACCACCCAGCCGCTCACAACCATACCCAACCCGTACGCGCCTTGAAACGCCACCACGATATTGCCGTAATCGATGTCGTTCCATCCTAGATCGTGCTGCAGAAGCGTTTTGAGCACTCCCAGAAGCTGGCGGTCCATGTAGTTCTTGGTGATTCCGAACAGCAGGAGGGCGCAAATCACCCAACGGAAATGCCCGGCTTGCCAGGGAAGGCTATTCCCTGCCCGCTCGGACTTCGCCTTCGGCGGATCGAAACTGGCAAGGACAGGATCCATTCGTTTATCCAAGGCGCAACATCTCGGCCGCACGCCCCCAAGGAGTCCGTTACTGAGGCTTCGTCCTACGGAGGGTCGTACTGTTATACACAATCGGGGCGGCGGACATCGCGCGGGAGATGCAATCGTAGGCGGGGCTTCACGGCAAGGCGAAACTGAACACGTCGCTACCGGCGGCAATCGCAACGTATTGTTTGCCCGCCACCGAATAGCTCACGGGTGAAGCGCTCATGTCTTGTCCGGTATTGAAATGCCAGAGCGGCTTCCCACTCTGTGCGTCGACCGCTTCGAAGGAGTTCGCGTCATCGCCCAAAAAGACCAGGCCCCCAGCCGTTGTCATCGTCCCGCCCGAAGAGTGCGCCTGGCCTACCTGCGGATATTTCCAAACGAACGCTTCCATGTCGAGGTTGTAGGCGAGGAGAATCTTCCGCGAGTCCTCGCTGGGGATCCGCTTCACGCCCGTCGAGTAATAGGTCTCGCCCTCTTTGAATTTTTGAGGCTCTTCTTTGGAATAGAAAGTTTGGCACTCCTCCAGCGCCATGAAGTACACGGAATGCGTGGACTCATTGTAGGAAGGTGCGTACCAGTTGGTTGCGCCCGAGTAGCCGGGACAGACTCGCGTGCCCACTGGGGTCGGCTTCAAATCAGTTCGAACGGGTCTACCTTGCGCATCGATGGCTTTGGCCCAAGTCAGTTTTTCAACAAAGGGAACCGCCCAGAGAAACTTTCCATTCGTTCGATCCAGAACGTACAAGTAGCCGTTGCGATTCGCCTGAACCAGCAACTTCCGCCGCTCGCCCTTGTAAGCGGCATCGATCAGAATCGGTGTTTCGACCGCGTCATAATCGAACAGATCGTGGGGCGTAAACTGGAAATGCCATTTGAGCTTGCCGGTGTCTGGATCGACTGCCAGTACGCAATCCGTGTAGAGATCGTCGCCCGGCCGCACGCTCCCTTCGAAGTCAGGAGCTGGATTGCTGGTTCCCCAATAGATCGTGTTGAGTTCGGCATCGTAGGTCCCCGGCATCCAGGTCGTTCCGCCGCCGTGCAGATATAGCTTGCCCGGCCAACTTTCCGCGCCGAACTCTCCGGGCGCAGGGATCGTCCATAAGCGCCACGCGAGCTTTCCCGTCTGGGCGTCGTAGGCAGCGATGAACCCGCGTACACCGTCGTCGCCTCCCGACGTCCCCACGATCACTTTGTCCTTCACCACCAACGGGGCACCGGTAGCGCCGTAATTCCTGCTCCAATCCGCATACGCGATGTCCCAGATGAGATTGCCGGAACGCGCGTCGAGACACAACAAATGCGCGTTATCGGTTTCCATGAAAACTCGGTTGCGCCAGACTGCCACGCCGCGATTCAGATGCCGCGACGCGTCGTCGATCAGCCCGTCCGAGATCGGCCAAGCATGATGCCAGATCACGCGTCCGGTGCGGGCATCGAGAGCAAAGGCGTCATTCGCTGCGGTGACGAACATGATGCCGTTGACCACAACCGGGGTAACTTCCAGACGATCCGAATTGTGCGCGTGGAAGACCCACTGGGCGCGCAAGCTCCCAACGTTGCTTGTGTTGACCTCCGATAGGCTGCTGTAGCGCCGTCCGGAATAGTCGCCGTTGTAGGAAATCCAATTAGCAGATGGCGGCTCGACGCGCAAATCCGAAGCGTGAACGTCAATCGTCGATGCGGATTGCTCGGATTCCTGTGCCGAAGTAAGAGTCAAGACACCAAACAGGAACAAGATCGCAGCGGCGAGGGCACGCTGGGTTCCCTTGTTCACCAGGCGCTCCCCAACGGAAGGACGCCGTTTCGCCGCTTTCGTATCTCGACCTGACCCCAAAGCACTGCCCTGGATTCGCTCCCCGGCTCGGACTGAAAAGCGAGCGTATGACACGGAACAATAGCGTATAACACGAAACAGTACCGTAACGGAAACGATTTAATTCGCGCCTTTTCAGCCGTTTTTTTTCTCGGTTCCCTAGTCACGAATTGGTTGACACTCCTCACCGCATTGGGATAAACCTCGTTCCATCCCAATTTCTCATCGCGGGATTGTTCAACGCGGACAGTTTAGGGTTCGATCGAGGTACGGGTGTCCTATGGGAGGAAATCATGCCTCACGCTGGAAGTTTGGCAAGCAATTCGGAAATTCCCGTCACAGGTTTTTCCATGGTCCGGGATTGAACAACTTCGACATGGCGTTGCTGAAGACCACGAAAATTACTGAGTCCAAGACTTTGGAATTCCGCTTCGACGCCTTCAATCTTTCAATCACGCGCAGTTCACCAATCGTGACAGTGAAATCAATGACGGAAATCCGAATTTCGTCAACGGGGTCAAGGAGGGCGGCACGTTCGGTATCGTCAGCAACGCTCGCGATGCACGCATCATGGAGGCGGGTTTGAAGTTCATCTTCTGACGGCAGGCCACCACCAGAATCCCCTACAGGAGAACCTTGCCATAACGAGGAACCGGTCAGCTCTGTTGAGTTTGTTTGGTTTTCTGCTGCTTAATATCGGCAATGTGCCAGCTCAGCCGGAGGAATCAGAAGCGCGGGCACCGATCACGCTTGCCGGGAAACGGGCCTTCGTCGCGCGCTGCGCTAGCTGTCACGGCTTGGACGGCCGAGGCGGCGAACGCGGTCCCAACATTGCCACCAGCCCTAGAATCCAGCGTCTGTCTGATAGTGCACTCACACGCGTGATCTCAGACGGCAGACCCAGCGCCGGAATGCCCGCCTTTCGCTTGGCAGGAAAGGCCGAGATCCAGACTCTGGTGGCCTATCTCCGAATTCTTCAAGGGAACAGCAAAATGTTATCCCTGGCGGGAAATTCTCAGAGAGGCAGGGCCATCTTCTTCGGGAAAGCAGATTGCGGCTCCTGCCATATGGTCGCCGGCGAGGGAGGGTTCCTCGGGTCTGACCTTTCGTCGTTTGCGCAGTCGCTAAGCCCAACTGCGATTCGGAGAACAATCACGAATCCTACGCCTGCGCGCGGGCGAGTAGCGCTAGCCACCACTTCCGATGGACAGACATTCAAGGGCCTGGTGCGCAATGAGGACAACTTCTCCGTACAACTGCAAAGCGAAGACGGCTCTTTCCATCTGCTTCTGAAATCGGAATTACAAAAAATGGAGTACCAACTCCAGCCGTTGATGCCCACAAACTATGCCGAAAGGCTCAGCCGGCAGGAATTGGACGACTTGGTGGGCTATCTCCAGAGTGTCAGCTCAGCTAAGACATCTCCAGGGGAGGAAAAAGATCAACAATGAACCACACATTCTTGCCGAACGAGGTCGTGAAGATTATGCGGTGTAAATCCAGATTCCTTTTGTTGGCGTTCATTGTTTTCGCGGCTCCGATAATGCTCGCGCAGAAAACTGCCAAAAGTACCCACCGTGTGTATGTCGGAACCTACACCGGTCCCGTCAGCAAAGGCATTTACGTTTTTCCGTTCGATGCTGCTTCGGGCAAGGCCGGCTCCCTCGAACTGGTTGCCGAGACCACAAACCCATCATTCTTAGCAGTTGATCCCAAGCAGCACTACCTGTTCGCCGCTAACGAAATCTCTAACTACGAAGGTCAAAAGAGCGGGGGGATTAGCGCATTCGCCCTGGATCCGAAATCCGGAAAGCTGGCATTTCTGAACGAAGTCTCGTCGCGCGGGGCAGGTCCGTGTCACCTGGCCGTGGACAAGACGGGAAAGTACGTGCTCGTCGCAAACTACGACACGGGCAGCATTGCGGCCTTTCCGGTGCAGCCAGATGGCCGACTTGGAGAAGCCTCATCGGCGATTCAGCACATGGGTCACGGTCCGAATACTGAGCGGCAGGAAGGACCGCATGCCCACGACATCACGATATCGGCCGACAACCGGTTCGTGGTCGCAAACGACCTGGGCCTGGATCAGTTGCTCGTCTATCATTTCGACCGCGACCAGCCTGCATTTGCTTCCGTGGAGCCGGGCGCCGGCCCACGTCATTCCACATTTCATCCCAATGGCCGGTTTCTCTACGACATTAACGAGATCGCGGGAAGCATTTCCGCGTTCAACTACAACGCGCACTCGGGAGCGATGCGACATCTGCAGACGATCTCGACGCTCCCAACGGACTTCAAAGACAAGAACGACTCGGCCGAGATTGTCGTGCATCCCTCCGGAAAATTCCTGTACGGCTCAAACCGCGGACCCGACACGATCGCCGTGTTCGCGATTGACTCCGCCAAGGGCACGCTCAAACTGGTAGAAACCGTATCCACGCAGGGCAAGGCCCCACGCAGCTTTGCGATCGATCCGAGCGGCAAGTACCTGCTTGCGGCGAATCAGGACTCCAACAACGTCGTCGTGTTCCGAATCGATCCCAAGACCGGCCGCCTCACGGCGACCGGCCAGGTGCTTGAGATCCCTTCGCCGGTTTGCCTGCTGTTCGTTCCAATAGACTGACTTTGACGAGGCCACAAGCTCGACGAAGTCCGCTATGCAACTCAGGCCAGTCCGCTCGCCTTGATAAGCTCGGCAATGCCGAACGTGTTCTTGTCAGTGAACCACGGCTTCCAGCCCGGCCACTGCGAGAGGAACGAAAATGGGTCACCCAACAGCAGACCCACCAGGACTTCCGCAACAATCCTCCCACCCACCGGGCCGAGTCGAACGTGGATGGAATTCTTGGCATCGTCATTGCCACGATTGGCTTGCGCTTCCTTGGCCCACTGATGCTGCGCCTCGGCCAGAACGTAAAACCATAGCGGCGCATTTTCCTTGAAGCTGGCACCGAATTCAGTAATCGGCTTGTTGGTCTTGAGCCCGTCGACGTTGGCCTTTCCGATCTTCAGTTCCTTGTCGGGAATGACATCGAGGTCCATGTGACGGGCCACGCTTTGACCGGAGGGCAGGCCCATGCTCAGTCCTCGAAGCAGGTTGCGCTCGGCAAGATTGGAAATCTGGCCCGGCTGGGGCAACGGATGACCATCTTTATCCATCGCCAGATCGCCGCTCGCCGTTCCTTGAGAAAACTCCGGCAGGAACGCAAGCGGATTCACCAGGGAGGTATCGATCTTGTATGCGGGCTGAATGCGATTGGGACCGCGATTTCCGGGATCGTCCAGTTTCCGGTCGAATGCAAAGAACAACCGCCAATCGATAGACCAGATTGACGGAAATTCCCGAAATCCGTTCAGACCTTCTTTCTGGAGCGCAGCAAAGATGAATTGCCGCCCGTTGACTCCTCGATCTTTCTGGTTCTGTGTTGCGTCGCTTCCCAGTTCAGTGTTCAGACGATAGATCGGGCGCACCATCGAGTGCCCAAACCGATATGCCGCGGCTGCGAACTCGATCGGCATGAACGGATCGTTTCGCCAATTGAAGAAGTTCAGCTCCGGCTTTTCTTTGTAAATGCTGGTCCCATTCTTGAGATGCGGCAGCACCTTGTGAAGCGCCTGCGGGCCAACGATGGTCGGCAGAAAATCATGCAGCACAACCCACTGATAGTGCCAGCGAACCATTCGCTGGATATCGTCGAACGTTGCCGTCGGCGACTGCTTCAACATCTCGTCGGCCACCGCATTGTGAAAGTTCAGAAAAACCCCTTGCAGCTGCGAGACGATTACGTTTTCGTCGTTGCGCTTGTCTCCGATGAGGGCCCGTGCGTTGAACCGTGGCAGGTCTTTCGCTTTGCTGGGCTTGCCTCCACGAGTCAAGTCGCGGCCGAGGGCCAAATGCACTCCGTCGGGAAGAAACAGGTAGGGCTGGTCGGCCGGTCCACTGCCATAGAGGTTATCCAAGTCCAGCCGTGGCGTCCGGAAATCAACGAGAGCGTCCGGGTCGTTCTTCTGTTGCAAACTGCTCGCCGGGTCAAAAGTAATGTCATGATCAATAAACTGGCCCAGATAGGTATATCCGGCGGGGATTCCCAGATTTTCTTCGTCATCGAGTTCGCTCTCGGGGGTCGCCTTGGGAATCAGGTGACCATCCTTGTCCCGTTTGGGGGTGCCGGGAGGATCTTCCACGACTTCAGGTTCTGCCGTCATCCCGTTCAGTGCCAGATTCTTAAGGTCGTCCTCACTGAAACTGGCCGCCGGAAGTGTACGGAATATCCTGCCGAACCGGCCTTCAAATTGGGCGGATCGGTGTCCTGAGTCGGCCCCGCGCAGACTGCCGTGTCCGCCTTGATTCTTGCGCCACCAGGGTGACAGCTTCGCTGAGTTTGTAGCCATTGCGGTCTCCTTTTGGTACTCGATGAGAAGTTGGACTGCAAGCCTTCAAAAGCAATAGAGAGTTCAACCAGAGTAGAGACTTTTCGCGTGCGGATGTGCCGCCGCTCTGGGGCAGAATCTGCCTTCTGCTTCCCAAATAGAATCGTTACGGGCAGGTGACCGCAAGTTGATGTTCAATTGCTAGGACAGTATTCGAAATGAAAAGGATCAGCCCGAGGTCGGGAGAGTGCATCCACCATGCGACGTGATCAGCAAACCGATGAATTTCTCAGCCGTCGACCGACTAGCTTGCTCGCGGGAGGCGCGTCTGACGAGCAATTATCCGCAGCTGTTCTTTAAGCTTAAGGAGCCTGCGACTCTCCGACTCCCTTTCGTTCCGCCGCTCTTGGACACAAACTTCGTGGGGACGTCGTTGGCTCGGCTGGTTTGTATGCATACGGCGCGCTCCCTCAGCGGACTGACTTTAGGGAGCAGTCTAGCCGCGGGAGGGAATGGAGTCAATACACTGAATCCACGAACCTAATTTTTAAGCCTGCCCACGCGGCATGAGCCGCGATTCACGCGGCCGAACGCCCTCCATTTGCCATGTTCACGATGGGTAACGGAAGAACGCACACGCCTCAACCGCCCTGACTTCTTCTCGATCGCGTCCATAAGGACCCATCTCGTCACCCACAACCAATGGGTCACCACTCAATTCAAGAATCTTGCGATAAAGTCTTATCTAATTCTCTTGCCTGAAACCCATTCGCTTCAGCTTTTCCCAAAGACTGACCTGTCTCTTTGTCATCACAGCGCCCGTATTTCGGTAGCTTGCGTCCGGCAGGTTGAGACGTAGGATGTTTGACCAATCTCATTCTAGAAATTCACGAGTTCATTTTGCAGTGACCGCGACTGGATAGCGAAGGCATCGGTTGTCAGAGCTAGAAATTGGGAATCGCCTATCTCATAATCCTGCACTCCGGCCTTAACAGCCAAGACGGGGCGAGAGTGTCGAAAAGCCCTTGGAATGTTATCCCTGGAGCAAGAATGTGGCGCGCAGCAAAGACAACGTGGCGCACTCTTACAAGCGCGCCACTCAGCCCAACACAGTTCGGTGTTGCACCACAGGAAACAAGGTCGCGTCGCGCGCCCGATGTTTCTAGTTATCGGAAGACTTCAAACTGCTTTCCAGTGAAGATGCGTGGCCATCCAGCGAATTCAGCGGTGCCACGTGGAAGAGCTGCTCGATGGTCTTGAGGATTGAGAGCGTGTCATGCTCGTTGTGATCTATAAAATGCGACTTGGCAAACGGCCCGATTACGATTGCCGGAACCCGCGCGCCGTCTCCCCAAATCCCGTTTCTGGTCGGTGGAGATACGTGGTCCCAGCGGCCGCCATGTTCGTCGTATGTAACGACAATGAGGGTTTGGTCCCAGTAGTCACTGCCGAGCGGTTTGATGAAGCTGACTGCGGGAAGGTCACCATTTTGCAGGTCGAGGAAGAAGTTATTTTCATCCTGGAGATGCGCGGCGGACACTGGGTTGCGCTGACCATTTTTCCAGGGAGCATAATTTTCGAAGAAGGCAAAGGGCTGATGGTGCCATTGGAAAAGCGGATCCACAGGCGGGTTTGGTGGAGTCGTCCCATTGTTCGCTGGGTTGGTTGGAGAACTCGCCAATGCGTTATCCCAGCCGCCCGAATACCACTTCCAACTTACGCCTTTGGCGCTTAACCTATCGCCGATCGTCGGAATGTAGGGGCGAGTAGTCTCCGTTGGATCACTGTCGTTCTGCGAGGGCAGGAGCCCGGCACTGTGAGGGTCTGATCCAGCTGACGCCAAATTCGCAGAAAAGATCGTGTTCACCGCGTAGTTCTTGTCGAACGTCCGCCCCGGGATGCTAAAGGAGCGCGAGCCAATTGGTGTGATGTTGCCATCATGGACAATTTTTCCAGTGGTAGGATCGAGCGCGAGTTGTCCGCTATCGGCTACCGTTGGCTGCATGGTCGCAGGGGCATTGGGATAGACGGGAGCAGCCGCAGCGATCAGGAATTGGTGGTTCAGGAACGACCCTCCAAAGGAAGCGTGGAAGAAGTTGTCGCAGAGCGTATACTGTTGAGCGAGTAGCCCCTCCGGTAGATTTGTGGCGTCAAAGTAACTCATCACCAACCCGGGATTGTCGCTCCACGTGACAAACCAGTTCATTTTTCCATGGTTGATCTGCGATTGCTCATGCCAGAAGCGGTGAACGATGTCGCCGGTCTTATCGGAAACCTGCAAGCCCGTGTCGTCAACCAAATCGTAAGGCACCAGAGTATTGAAGTTTGTTGGAAAACGAGTGTCGATCTGACCACTGTTGATCGGCTGCGGGGGCGTGCTGAGGGAGAGAGAACCGCTTATCAGATCGAACGGCTGACCCAGTTGCGAGGTGTACGGCTTCCCGGTCAGACGGTCGCGCTGCGCTAACGATATGCGCGAGGAGCGGGAAATCCCGTTTGCTCCCGGGAACAGGCCGTACAGGGAATCGAAACTCCAATTTTCCTGATAAATCACAATGACGTTCTTAATACGGTGTGATCTCGCTGCCGCCAACGTGCCGGTCGGCAATAGAAAGAGGACAACAAGCAAAAAGAGTGTTAGCGAGCGTCGTTCGGCTCGGACACAACGTGTATGAGAGATCGGTTGATCTGTCATTGTATTTTTCTCCTGGTGAGCTGGCGATAGATCGCACAATGTCGATTCGACAAGGGTACGAGAAGTTTTGTTACTGCGAGATTTCGAAGATGTGAATTTTCGATTAAAAGGTTGCATGGTCCCCGGAAGCCTCCGGCCTTGCCCTATCTCTGCTCGAGTTTCTTGACGCCGCCGTCGAGTCCTGTGGAAACAATTTTATGTAACAATTACAGAAGGATACATTTTGGGCGCTATACTCCCGCGAAACAATTCGAGTTCTCGAGCCGACCTTCGATACAGGTCCCTCGATGCTGCGGGAGGATGCCATGTTCCAGCGCGGTTCCCTGGTCTCGATTTCGCGGATCGCAATGGCCGGTCTGATGCTTGTGTGCCTGGGCGTTGTCGGTCAAGCTGTTGCTCAAAGCGCACCCGCCGGCATGCGCGTGGCGACTGGCCAGAGAATTACTCCCGCTGCTGCAGCCGGAACGCAGGTATTGCGCTTACACACGGACCTGCGCAGCGATGAGAATGCGGATGCGGCGAATGCCGTCACCACTGCGCTGAGTCCGGACGGATTCACCCTGCTGATCCTGACCAGCGGCTCCAACAATAGCTTCTACAAGGATGACGGAACCCCGATTGTGTAGGACGTTCTCGATCCCACCACCGGACTACCCACCGGGCAAACCACGTCGAGCGCGGAATGGGTTTTCGTCTATGACGTCACTGGTCCAGTACCGGTTCAAAAACAGAAGATCAATCTGCCCGTGACCTACAACGGCTTGCTGTGGGATGGCAGCGGCACCAGATTTTATGTGTCCGGTGGATCTAATGACATCGTGTATCCCTTCAAGAAGACAAATGGCACGTTCCAGTTGGATGCGCCCTTTATGCTGCTGAACACGGGCGGCCAGTTGGACAACACGATTGCCGGTCCCGCCATGCAGAGCTTCGGACTCGCGCCTTGGGCAGTTGTCGCGGGTCTTGGTTTGAGCGGCGACGCTTCCACTCTCTACGCGGCCAACTTCGAAAATGACTCAGTCTCCGCTGTGATACACAGTCACGGCAAGTAACCAGCCGAATTGTTTTTGCCGGACCAGGAATGGGCAAGGCACGCGGCGAATATCCGTTCTGGATTGCAGTGCGCAGCGGAAGCCAACACAGGGCAGAAAAAGTTTTCGTCAGCAGCCAGCGCGACGGGCAGGTGGTCGTGTTCGATCATCCCCCGGCATTTCGCACGATCAAAGTCGGCAGCGAGCCGAACAAGATGGTGCTGTCGACCGATGGCACGCGTCTCTATGTTGCGAATGGCGACAGCGATTCGGTCTCCGTGATCGATACGGATCGCGAAGTCGTCATCACTACGATCTCTCTGCGCCGGCCGGGCTACGCCTACACAGGCGCCAGTCCCAATTCGCTGGCTCTCAGTCCAGACGGCGAGAGCCTTTACGTCACCTTGGGCGGAGAGAATGCAATCGCAGTAATCGATTTGCAGACTCGCAGGGTTGTCGGTCGGATTCCAACCGCATGGTATCCCAATTCAGTGTCAGTAAGCCGTGACGGACGCAAGCTCTACGTGGTTAATGCAAAGAGCATGCCGGGACCAAATCCGGCTGGCAATGGTGGCACAGGCCCGAACCCAACCTTTCGTAACGAGTACATCCTGGAGCTGCAGAAATCGAGTTTGTCCGTCATCCCGGTTCCGGATCGTAGAAGTCTAAGGATTCTTTCGAGACTGGTCGATTCAAACAATGGCTTCGATCGCTCGCACAATAGCGCCAAGATCGCCGCCCTCCAGAACAAGATTAAGCACGTCATTTACATCGTGAAGGAAAACCGCACCTACGATCAGGTGTTAGGAGACTTACCCGTGGGAAACGGAGATCCCTCCATTGTGATGTTCCCACAACCGGTCACACCGAACCATCACAAGCTGGCGCAGGACTTTGTGACGCTGGACAATTTTGACTGCACGGGCGAAACCAGCGCTGACGGCTGGACCTGGTCCGTTCAAGCGCACGCCAACGACTACAACCAGAAGGCCTCGCCGGCGAGTTATGGAAACGGCTTCGGCACGCTGGATGTTTGGGCCACCGACCGCAACATCGTAGTCGGAATGGACGACAGCCCCTCGAATCCCACGCAGTTCAACGCACGGATTACCGACCTGCTGGACCCATCCGGCAGCTCGAATATCCTTCCCGGCCACAAAGATATTGGCAGTGTCGATGGCGACCGTGAGTTGTCTGCCGACGCGGTCGGTGGATACTTGTGGGATGAGGCCGTTCGAGCTGGAAAAACTCTGCGCCACTACGGCTTCTATACTGACTACACGTACTATTACGTTCCGCCACCGCTGTTTATTCCGATCTCTCGCACCCCCTATAAAGACGGAATTCCTCAGGGACCGCCACTGCGCCCAACGCTGCGCGACTACAACGACGTTTACTACCGTGGGTTCGACTTGAGCGTGCCCGACAGCTACCACTACGAAGAATGGAAGCGCGAGTTCGACCAGTACGTGGCGAATGGTAACCTGCCCGCTCTGGAGATCATGAGTCTGCCGCTCGATCACTTCGGGAGTTTCGGCTCGAACGTCGGTCGTTTGAACACTCCAAGTCTTGAAATCGCCGACAATGACTACGCTCTCGGACGCCTCGTTCAGGCGGTGTCAAATTCTCCCTATTGGAAGGACACGGCGATCTTCGTGGTCGAAGATGACGCCCAAGATGGGCCCGACCACGTCGATGCACATCGCTCCCCGGCTTATTTAGGTTCGGCCTACACAAAACGAAGAACGGTCGTACACACCTTTTACAGCACGATGAATGTTCTTCGTACCATCGAGGATCTGCTGGGACTCAATCATCTCGGGATGAACGATGCGAATTCCGATCCGATGTCGGATGTGTTCACAGCCAAGGCGGATCTCACTCCGTATGAAGCCGTGCTACCGGGGACTTTGTGCCAGCCTCCCGTCGCCCCGGATCTGATTCCTGAATGTCAACAAGCATCAATACAGCGAACTCCCGCAGTGCGGTCACTTCACGATGGAGCGTGGTGGGCAAAAGCTACTCAGGGCTTCAACTTCAAACAGCCTGATGCTCTCGATGCGGCAGCCTTTAACCGAATTCTTTGGAGCGGTGTGATGGGGGACAAGCCCTATCCGACTCGTCATGCCAGAAGCGAGGATTATGTTGACGACGCGAAGGCAAACGAGCTTCGAGGAAAACCTATTTCGAAATCCTCCGTGCTTGTCAGGCATTAAATGTCGCAACGAAGCGACCGCGACCAAGACGAGAGTGGCCGCTGCAGCGGGACTGTCCCTTCAAAACGTTCGTCGGATAATCCCTGTTTCGGGCGGCCGCGCACACCCGCAGCATTCATACTTCCGAACCCACAACTGTAAGCACTACCAACTGTGAATAATTTTTAACTCGCTTGTAATCCCCTGTCTACATTCCACGGATATACGGATGGGATCATCGCGCTCCCTGTTCCCCAAGCCCACAAAAGGGTGCGGAGGCCGCGACGGTGAAATTTAGGAGGGTACAAATGCGGATTTACAGCTTGCTTCGCGCATTCACTTTTCCAGCCATCCTGTGCGTAACGACTGTCATCAGCGTGCATCTGACGTACGCGGCGACAGCCCCAGTAGTGTTGCCGACGGGAGCGACCATCACGCCGGACGCTGCTCCGGGTTCGGTTTTCCAAGCTCTTACCGTCGATTTGCCGGACTATCCAAACCGTGCCGTCGACGGAGCGCAGACAACTTCCATCAGCCCCGACGGGAAAACCCTGCTGATCTTGACCAGCGGCTTTAATAAGCTGCGCGATGCTACCGGTAAGGTGCAGCCGCAGGATTCCAGCGAATACGTCTATGTATATGACATATCGAATCCGAGCGCGCCTGTTAAGAAGCAGGTCGTGTTCGTGCCGAGAGCGTTCGGGGGCCTGGTGTGGAGCCCGGACGGTACGAAGTTTTACGTGGCGGGCGGTCCGGATGACAATCTTCATACCTATGCCCAGAGTAATGGTGTGTGGGCAGAAGTGGGCACACCGATCTCCCTGGGGCACGCCGGTGGCCTCCTGCAACAGGAAACGCAGATCGGTCCGACGGCTGCAGGCCTGGGCATCACTGCCGACGGGCGCACGGTGGTTGTGGCGAACTGGGAAACCGATTCTGTAACGTCGGTTGACGTCTTGAATGGTGTGAAACTGGCAGACTATGACTTA
>WNFQ01002703.1_pt1 | contig 17447 bp, 13 predicted proteins | sample 5400171 | NCBI WGS metagenome assembly WNFQ01 (sample SAMN13153356, study PRJNA577476) | soil metagenome | isolation source: 20 cm soil under Madrone tree | place: USA:California | collected 2016-06-14 | reverse complement strand
CATCCTGTACCACCTACAGGCCATGGGTGCGCAGCGCGGCGACAAGATGATCATTTTCCTGAGCAGCAACGAGCAATTCCTCGACGGATTCTGGGCCGCGGTATGCGGCGGCATCGTCCCGGTGCCGCTCGCCGTCGGCATCAGCGACGAGCACCGGCACAAGCTGCTTCGAGTGGCGCGCAAGCTCGGCAACCCCCTTCTGTACACGGATGCCAAGAGTCTCGAACGCCTGGAAGCCCTCGCCGCCCAGGTGGGCGAGACCGACACGTTCAACGAACTGAAATCACGCGCCTTCCTGGTGGGGTCCATCACCGACATCTCGAGACCGGGCAAGCTGCACCGGCCGGCGCCGGACGATCTGGCGTTCATCCAGTTCTCCTCCGGGTCCACCAGCGAGCCGAAGGGAGTGATGCTCACCCACGGCAATCTGGTCGCCAACGTCAAGGGCGCCACGGCAATCGGCAAGTACAACGACCGGGATGTCACCTTGAGCTGGATGCCCCTGACGCACGACATGGGATTGATCGGATTTTTCATGATGCAGTTCGCCAATCGCGCGCACATCCATCTGATGCCTACCGAGTTGTTCGTGCGGCGGCCGCTGCTCTGGCTGCAGGTGGCCTCGAAGAAGCGGGTCACCATCACCTGTTCGCCGAATTTCGGGTATCGGCATTTCCTGAAGGTGCTGGGAGACCGCCGGCTCGACGGGGCCGACTTGTCCTCGATCCGGCAGATCTACAACGGGGCCGAGCCGATCTCCGTGCCGCTGTGCAACGAGTTCATGAGCACCCTCGCCTACACGGGCCTCAGGCGCGATGCCATGTACCCGGTGTACGGCCTCGCGGAAGCCTCGCTGGCCGTGGCGTTTCCCGAACCGGGGACGGACTATCGCTGGGTTCGCGTGAATCGTCACAAGCTCGGCGTGGGTGCGGTGATAGACCTCAACCCGGCCGACGCGCGCGATGCGCTCGAGCTCATGTGCGTAGGGCGCGTGGTGCCCAACGTGGAGCTGCGCATCGCGGACCCGTCGCGCGCAGCGCTCCCCGACGGACAGGTCGGGCACATCTTGATCGGAGGCGCCAGCGTGACCCGCGGCTATTTCGGCGACCCGGAGGCGACGGCGCTCGCCATCGGCGCCGACGGCTGGGTCGACACGGGCGATCTGGGTTTCATGCACGAGGGCTCGCTCTACATCGCCGGGCGCAGCAAGGAAATCATTTTCGTCAACGGCCAGAATTACTATCCCTACGATCTGGAGAACATCGCACAGCGGGCGCCGGGCTTGGATCTCAACAAGCTGGTGGCCGCGGGCGTCGCGAACCCAAGCTCCCAGGGCGAGGAATTGGTGGTGTTCGTGCTCCATCGCGGCAGCATGCCGGACTTTCTGCCCACCGCGGCGGCGGTCCAACGCCTGATAAACGAGCACACGGGTCTCGAGGTCGCGCAGGTCATCCCGACCAAGCGCATTCCCAAGACGACCAGCGGCAAGGTGCAGCGCCATCTGTTGGAACAAGCCTACGTCGATGGGGAGTTCGACGCAGAGCTCCGGGAGCTCGAGGCGCTGCGCCGCGCGCCGGGAACAGCGGCTCACGTTTCCGGCACCGAGCTCGAAACGCGCCTGCAATCGATCTGCGAAGCGGTGCTGTCGGGAAAGCGAATCGACGTGAACGACAACTTGTTCGAGATCGGCGCTAGCTCGCTCAAGCTCATCGAGATTCACGAGAACGTCGACCGGGATTTCCCCGGTCTCATCGATCTGACCGAGCTGTTCGATCACCCGACCATCGCCGACCTGGCGAAGCACCTCGACGCCAAGCTCAAGGCTGCGCCCGCCGCCGGAAGCGGGGTCCCGGCTTGACGCGGCGTCGCGGCTAGGAGCCTGTCTGACTAATGTTCGCCGTCGCCGCAGCAGGCGCGTCATCGGTCAGACAGGCTCCTAACCTGACAGGCGACGCGCGCGCCCTTGGACGAAGCGGTCATTCGGCCCCGTACAAGGGCTTTTTCAAGCGCCAGCGGCGATAAGACCAGAGCCAATCGGCGGGATTCTCGAGCACGTCGATTTCGCAGGCCCGCGCGTAGCGCTCGGTCACCGCATTGGGTTCGATCACTTCGCGTCCGTCCCACAACGGTCTCAGCTCAACCTCGTAGTAGCTGCGGCGAATCCGGCGCACCGCGACGTAGAGAATGGGCAGGCGCGTCGCGCGGGCGATTTGCTCGGCGCCGATGTAGAACGCCGTGTCCTGCCCCAGAAACTGCGTCCAGTAGCGCTTGTCCGTCGACACCGGAGCCTGGTCGGCGTTCATGGCCACCGCGCGCACGATGCCCCGCCGCTTCAGAAAATCCCCCAGCAATTCCTTCGCGGGCACCAGGCGCGCTCCGAAGCGCGAGCGGATCTCGAGCATGAGCCGCTCCGCCCATTGATCGTGCAAGGGCTTGTAGGCGGCGTCGACGGGGTAGCCCAACTGCAGCGTGACTCCGTGCAGGAGCCACTCCCAATTACAGAGATGCGAGGTCACGAGCATCACGGACTGGCCGGCGTCCAAGTAGCGCCGGGCCTCGCCCAAGTTCACGATGTTCACATGGGCGCGCATGTCGGTCTCGGTCATGGACGCCGACTTCAGCACCTCGACCACGACATCGCAGAAGTTCTTCAGGAATCGCTTGTGGATGCGCTCACGCTCGGCGTCGCTCGCCCCGGGAAAGACCTTTTCCAGCTGTCCGCGAATCACCTGGTGCCGGTGCCGCACCACGTAGAACGCCAGTAGATACAAGAAGGAGGAGCATGCGTAGAGTGCCCGCAAGGGCAGGCGGGAGAGGAATTTGATCATGGGCAGCGCAGTTTACGGTATCCGCGGTGACCACGGACGACTTGCCTTGCAGTGTTTACTGCAGTGCGTCAAACCGTAGCCGCCCTGGGATCCTAAGCACGCGTGGGATCGAAATGCCTGCCGAGGCCGAGCCAACATTGCATGTAGTCTTGCTGCAATGACGGCTTCCCATGCAGCGCGGAACGAGTCGGTCTGATCACGAAGCGGCTTTCGAACATGAAAGCCATGGTGTCTGCGACATATTGAGGCTGAGTGGTGTCTGCCGCCAGCGCCTTGTCGAAGGTTGCCGCATCCGGCCCATGCCCACTCATACTATTGTGAAGCGAGGCTCCGCCGGGTACGAATCCCGTGCTCTTGGCATCGTAGACGCCATGAATCAGGCCCATGAACTCGCTCGCGACGTTGCGATGGAACCATGGCGGCCGAAACGTATTCTCCATCGCGAGCCAGCGGGGCGGGAATATCACGAAATCGACGTTGCTGGTTCCCACCGTGTCGCTGGGCGAATGCAGCACCAGGAAAATTGACGGATCCGGATGATCGTAGGAAACGGATCCCATGGCGTTGAAGCGGCGCAAATCGTACTTGTAAGGAACATGGTTGCCGTGCCACGCCACCACATCGAGGGGCGAGTGGTCCATCCGCGCAGTCCATAGGCGGCCGAGGAATTTGGCGATCAGCGTACAGTCGCCGGGTCGATCTTCGTAACAGGCATGGGGGGTCAGAAAATCACGCGGGTTCGCGAGCCCGTTGGATCCAATGGGGCCCAAGTCGGGCAATTTGAAAGGCGAGCCGAAATTTTCGCAGATGTAGCCGCGCGCGCCGTCATTCGGCGCATCGACCCGGAAGCGCAGGCCACGAGGGATGACGGCTACTTCCTGCGGTTCGACGCCAATTCGCCCGAGCTCGGTATCGAGGGTCAGAGCACCATGCTGCGGCACTACCAACAACTCGCCGTCGGCGCTGTAGAAAAACCGATTGCCCATGGATTGGTTGGCGACATACATGTAGATCCCGCAGCCGGTACGTGCTTCCGGCGAACCGTTTCCTGCGATCGGGAGCAGGCCCTCGACGAAATCGGTGGGGGCGGTGGGCAGCGCCGGCGGATCCCAGCGCAACTGATTGGGAGAAAGAGGCTCCGGGCCGGCTTGATCGGCAAACGGGTCGCGGTCGAGCGGCTGGAACGGCCCGTGCGTGACCGCGGGTCGAATTCGGTAGAGCCACGATCGGCGATTGGCGTGCCGCGGCGCGGTGAACGCCGTGCCCGAGAACTGCTCCGCGTACAGATCGTAGGGGCAATGCTGAGGCGAGTTCCGTCCAAGCGGCAGAGCGCCGGTCAATGCTTCCGTCGCAAATTCGTTGCCGAAACCCGACTGGTACCTGAACATGCGACGCCTCAAGCCTTCGGCGGAACTTTCAGAGACCCCCGACGAATCTGGTCGCGCTCCATGCTGACGAACAGTGCGCGGAAGTTGCCCTGGCCGAAGCCGTCGTCCCCCTTGCGCTCGATGATTTCGAAGAAAATGGGTCCGATCAGAGTTTGAGTGAAGATCTGCGCCAGATATCGGCCGTTGGAGCCGTCGAGCAAGATGCCTCGCTTTTGCAGATCGGCGACGGATTGTCCGTGACCGGGCAGGCGCTCCTCCAGCATCTCGTAATAGCTGTCCGGCGGCGGCGTCATGAACTTGAGTCCGCGCGCCTCGAGCTCATCCCAAGTCCGGAAGATGTCGTCGGTGCGCAGCGCCACGTGCTGAATGCCCTCGCCGTGGTATTGCTGGATGAGATGTCGAAATATTGCTGCTCCCGGAAATTGAATATCCGGTGGTAAAAATCGTAGAAATAGTCCATCCGTCCCTTGGCGACGTTATGGGTGAGGTGATCGATCTCGACCAGTCCCGCGCCCCGGGGCGAGCGCTCAATTCCGGGCTCCGCGACGAAATCGACATCATAGATCGTGGGGTTGGTATAGCGGTCGACGAGGTAGATCAGACTTCCGCCGATCCCTTCGATGGCCGGTATGTTGAGCTCCATCGGACCGACGGAGCCCTTGACTTCCTTGGCTCCGGCCTCGACGGCCTTGCGCAGGGCGAAGGGCGCGTCCTTGACGCGGAATGCCATGGCGCAGGCGCTCGGCCCGTGCTCGCGCGCGAATTGTTGCGCAAGGCTGTTGGGTTCGGCGTTGACGATGAAGTTGATGCCGCCTTGGCCGTACAGGGAAACGTCCTTGGATCGATGCCGCGCGACGCGGCTGAATCCCATGGATTCGAACAGCTGACCCAGCTCGGCCGTATCGGGGGCCGTGTACTCGACAAACTCGAATCCGTCCGTTGCGAGGGGGTTCGAGGATTCGCTCATGGCTTCGGCAGCATGCATACCCTGTGTCCCCGATAAGGTGCAGATCTCACCTTCAGCCTGCGCGCTCTTCTTTATCAAAAAAAGCGTATTATTTAGAATATCTTAATCTAATAATTTGATTATATATGCGAGTCGACCTCAATGCCGTCCGAGTGTTGGAAGTGGTGGTCCGCGAAGGCAGCCTTGCGGGCGCCGCCAAGAAACTGCACCGGGTTCAATCGGCCGTCAGCTATCAGCTCCGAAAGCTCGAGCGGCAGCTCGGTCTCGAGCTGCTCGACCGCGACGGGTATCGCGTCCGGCTGACGGCGGCCGGAGAGGCGGTATTGGCGGAAGGCAAGAGAGTCCTCGCACATGCCATGTCGCTCGAGACCCTGGCGCGTCAGCTCTCCGAAGGATGGGAGGCACGCCTGATGGTCATCGTCGACGGCATCCTCCCGCTCGAATCGGCGCTCACCGCGTTGAAAACGCTGGCCGAAGAGCGCATCCCGACCCGTATTCAGCTCAAGGTGGAATTCCTCAAGGGCGTGCAATACCGCTTCGAACGAGATGATGCGGATCTGATGCTCGTCAAGGACTACGCGCCCCGTGCGCAACTGCTGGCGCAAAGCCTCCCCGAGATTTCCTGCGTACTGTGCGTGGCTGCGGCGCACCCTCTGGCGGGCAGAGCCTCGGTCACCCTCGATCAGCTGCATGAGCACGTGGAGTTGACGGTGCAGGACTCCAGCGATCAGGGCGACGATCGGCACATGTTCGGCGGCGAGCGCGTGTTCTATCTTTCGGATTTTTCGGCCAAGAAACGCGCGCTCGCGATGGGGGTCGGCTTTGGCTGGATGCCCACCTACCTGGTGGAAGACGAACTGCGCGCGGGCGAATTGCGCGAGGTCCAATACTCCGGCGGTTCGCGCTATCGATTCAACCCGATGCTCGTTCATCGCGCCGACCGCCCGCTCGGCCGCACCGGCCAGCATCTGGTGAACCTGCTGAAGTAGCGTCAAATTGTCCTCCGTGTGCGCTTGGCGTTACTCTCCACGAATTGGGAGGTATCGAGAGAGCCATGAACGACGTACGCATCGAAACCGACAGCCTGGGTGAGGTAGCGGTACCGGTCGACAAGCTCTGGGGCGCGCAGACCCAGCGCTCGCTCGAGCATTTCAGCATCGGCCGAGACTTGATGCCCCGCGAAATGATCACCGCCTATGCCATCCTCAAAAAGGCCGCGGCCAACGCCAACCACAAGGGCGGCCGGCTCGACACCCTGGCGCACCGCCAGATCGTCCAAGTCTGCGATGAGATCCTGGCGGGTCAGCATCACGACATGTTCCCGTTGCATGTCTGGATGACCGGCAGCGGCACCCAATTCAACATGAACGTGAACGAGGTCATTTCCAACCGTTGCTGCCAGCTCTCGGGCACGGCACTCGGCAGCAAGACGCCGGTACATCCGAACGATCACGTCAACATGTCGCAGTCGTCGAACGACTCGTTTCCATCGGCCATGTACATCGCGTCTGCCGTCAATACCGTGCAGCGGCTGATTCCGGCGGTGCAGGCACTTCGGAAGGCGATCGCGGTGAAGGCCGAGGCATGGGACGGCATCGTCAAGATCGGCCGCACCCACATGCAGGACGCCACACCCATCACTCTCGGCCAGGAATGGTCCGGCTACGCCGGCATGCTGGCAGACAACCTCGAACGCATCGACGCTGCGCTGCCGGGAGTCCATCGGCTGGCGCTCGGCGGCACGGCGGTGGGCACCGGGATCAATGCAGCGCCCGGCTTCGCCGAAGCGGTTGCCGCCGAGATCGCCGCTCTGTCCGCCCTACCCTTCGTCAGCGCGCCCAACAAGTTCACCGTGCAGGGTGCGCACGACGCCCTGGTACAGCTTTCCGGCACATTCCGTACGCTGGCGGTGTCGCTGTACAAGATCGGCAACGACATCCGCCTGATGTCGTGCGGACCGCGCGCCGGTTTTGCCGAGCTGATGATTCCGGAGAACGAACCCGGCTCATCCATCATGCCCGGCAAGGTCAATCCCACCCAGGCCGAGGCCCTGACGATGGTTGCGGTGCAGGTGATGGCAAACGATGTGGCCGTCGGCTTCGGCGGAGCCGGCGGCTTCCTCGAGATGAATGTCTACAAGCCGCTGATGATCTTCAATCTCATGCAGTCGATCACGATCCTGACCGACGGCTGCACGAACTTCCGCCGATTCCTGGTCGAAGGCACGAAGCCGAACCTGAAGAAGATCGCGGAATACGTCGATCGCTCTTTGATGCTGGTGACCGCGCTCGCTCCCGTGATCGGCTACGACAAGGCATCGAAGATCGCACACCATGCCATGGACCACGATCTGACGCTGAAGGCCGCGGCGCTGCAGCTCGGCTACGTCACGGAAGCGGAGTTCGACCGTATCGTCGATCCGGCCAAGATGGTCAGGCCCTATGTTGCGGGCGATTGATACGTCGCAGATCTCTTGCGCCAATCCAAGGTCGGGCCTTCGGGACGGCGGCATGCCGATGCGGGTCAGTCCCGGTTCAACCCAGGGGCTCTCGCTCGCCCGATATCAGCACGCCGGCCGCCTGGGATGATTCCCCCCGCCTGCCTCCGCCACCGGAACGCTCCGTTTTCTCCGCCGCGACGCGCATCTCGAGCAGCGCCAGCCAATACTTCTTCTTGTGCGGCGAACTGTTGAAAGAGCGGCGAATGGCTCGGCGTAAGCGGTCGATTTCAGCGTCGTCCATGCAGAAACAGGCCTTTGTTGGTGATGCCTGAGGGAGTATGTGAATGTAGCGAAATCTTGCGGGCCGCATAAGTTAGGGAATATACGTATATTTTCCGCTCATCCCGCGTCGGCGAAACCTTGCACAGTGGTCCGCCGGCGAAACCTTGCACGGTGGTCCGGTTTACCATTGGTATTCGCCACAGGGCATTGAGTACAATACGCTCCGTGGCCGCCGCAGCGGGTTCGCCCCGGCGACGTATGCCAACGAGCCGCTCAACCAATTGCAATAGGTGCCCAACAACTGCATGGACAATTCGAACTCACCTTCCAACCCCGCATCACCGCGTGTCACGCTCAAGCTGAAGGTTGGCGCGCGAAAGTCGCCGAGAGCGGACAAGACCCCACCCCCTCCGCAGCCGGCTGTCAAAGCCAACCTGAAGCCCGGCGCACACTGGTCGGACGAATACAAGGCGCGCATGCAGGCGGATATGGATGCACTGACGCGCTAGAGCGGAAATCAGGTCCGCCCCACCCGGCTAAAGGGCGCAGTGCTCCTGGGTGTAATCGACCTAGCCTTGAAAGTCTGCCAATGTCTCCCAAGATGGTCGAGACCAGCCCCATCGAGGACGAGCGGAAACATGGAAACGATCGGCGCCGATTTACGCCAGATGCAGCGCACCCCGCTGGCAGCGGCCCACGTCGAAGCCTTGCGCGCAGCGGGCAAGGTCGCGACTTATCCGGCGGGTACGTTTCTCGCGCGGCCCGGCGAACCGGTTGATCGCTTCGTCTATGTCGAGGAAGGCGAGATCGAGGTGGTCAATCCCTACACCAACGAACGCCATTTTCCCTCCACGATCGGTCCGACACAGTTCATGGGGGAAATCTCCTTCCTGAACGGCGGTGCCTGGTCGGTGCCGATGCGCGCGGTTCGAGACACGCGGGTAATCGAGGTTCCGCGTGAAACGATGCTGACCCTGATGTCTCGAATCCCGGAGATGTCCGACATCATCATCACGGTGTTTTCGGCGCGCCGCCGACGTCAACTCGACGACCCCGACGCCAGCCTACGCCTGATCGGCGAAGATGAGGACCGCGACGTGCGCCGCGTCGCGGAGTTTGCGAACCGCAACCGCATTCCCTACCGCTCTTTGCCGCTGCGAAGCCCCGAAGCAGAGGCGACCGCCCACGGTTGCTCGATCGCTCCGGCCGTGCCCGCGGTGATCTTCGGGCGCGACGTCGTCGTGAGCAATCCCACGCCCGACAAGGTCGCGCGGCTGCTCGGCCTCTATCTCGATTTCCGGAACGACGAGAAGTTCGACGTGCTGATCGTGGGCGGCGGGCCCGCGGGGGTGGCTGCGGGCGTCTACGCGGGAGCCGAAGGTCTGTGCGCGCTGGTCGTGGAAGACGTTGCGATCGGCGGCCAGGCCGGGACCTCGAGCCGTATCGAGAATTACATGGGCTTCCCAACAGGCATTTCCGGTGCCGACCTGGTCTGGCGCGGCGGCGTGCAGGCGATGAAGTTCGGGACCCGATTCGCGATGCCGCGGCGGGTGGTGCTCCTCGAGAGGCTGGAGGATGAGAGCTTCTGCGCCGCATTCGACAACGGCCAGCGCGTGCGTGCCAAGGCGGTGGTGGTTGCGACCGGAGTGCAGTACCGCCGGCTGCCGCTCGACCGGTTGGCCGACTTCGAAGGCGCCGGCATCTACTATGCCGCGACCGACATGGAAGCCCGCTATTGCAAGGGAACGGAAGCGCTCATCATCGGCGGCGGCAACGCCGCCGGGCAGGCTGCGATGTTTCTCAGCCGCTCGGCGCGCTGCGTGCGCGTGCTGGTCCGCGGGTCATCGCTTGCCGCGTCGATGTCGAGCTACCTCTCCAGCCGGCTCGAAGCCGACCCCAGGATCACGATCGAGTACGGGGTCGAGGTGAGCGTGTTGCATGGGACCGACCATCTCGAGGCGCTGACCATCCGTGATGCGAAGACGGGCGCGACTCGCGTCGTGGACACGCGCGCTCTTTTCATCATGGTGGGCGCCGCACCGAACACCGAGTGGCTCTCCGGCCTGGTAAAACTTGACGATAAAGGGTTCGTCATCACCGGTTCCGGCACCGCATCGGCGGCCTCGCCCTTCGCTACCTCGCTGCCCGGCATTTTTGCGGTGGGCGATGTTCGCGCAGGCTCGGTCAAGCGCGTCGCCTCCTCGGTCGGCGAGGGCTCGGTCGTCATCTCCAAGGTCTGGGAGTTCGTCAACCGCTGACGGGTGCCGTCCCGGCTCTGCGCGGCCGCGCCGACGGCTGCGCACCCCGGCAGTTACGGCTCATCGAGGGTCGCCATGACGGCAGTAATGCTTTTGTCGGAGTCTTGATCAAGGCGATTGAGCGCGACGCAGCCTCCGCGTAGGAGTTCGCCCGCGCGAACGGCGCCCACCGCTTTGCTGGAATGGACGCCTTGCGCGTGCGCCGTCGAACTGGCTGAAAACAGCAGATCCCGCTGCCTTTCGGTCTCCACTCCCTGTGCAATGACGTCGATTCCGATGTCCCTCGCAAAACGGACGATGGCGCGAATGGTGGCTGCGCTCTGTGGATCTTGAGTCGAACGGTTGACATAGGACTGGGAGATCTTCAGATGATTGACGCCGAAGGCCTTGACATAATCGAACGATGAATACTCGCTGCCGAAATCGTCTATGGCGATCTTCACGCCGAGTTCACGCAGCCTTGAGAGAGTGTCGTTCTGGGCCCACCGCAGTTGAGCCAGTGTCGCCTCGGTCACGTCGAACTCCAGATCCGAAGGCGCCAAACCCCACTTGGCGACGGTCTCCGTGACGTCGCGAACGAGCGTTTGCCTGGCATTGATCTGATGCAGCGACAGATTGATCGCGATCAAGGGCAGCACGATCCCCTCATCGCGCCACGATCTCATTTGCCCGCAGGCCTGATCGAGCACCCACTGCCCCAGCTTGACGATGACACCGGTTCGTTCGGCGATGGGAATGAAGATCTCTGGGGCGAGGTAGCCGCGCGTGGGATGGTTCCAGCGAACCAGCGCTTCCATACCAACGATCTTTCGGGAGGATACTTCGACTTGCGGTTGATATTCGAGCTCCAATTCGTCGCGATCGAAGGCGCTTTTCAGATCTTCGGCCAGCGTTACACGGTCGAGAACCTCGTGATCGAGTGCCTCGGAATGAAACCGATACTGATTGCCGCCTTCGTCCTTGGCGCGATAGACCGCGAGGTCGGCCTGCGCCAGCATAGCCTCTGCTTGCGTGGTGCCCGGACCATAGTGGCTGATTCCGATGCTGACCGAGATGTGAACGTCGTTGCCGCCGAGCCGATAGGGCAGCGTAAGCGCGGTCTGGATTTTATGCGCCAGGACCCCGGCGTTTGCCGGCTCGGTGGCCTCGCCCTGCAGCACCGCGAATTCATCACCACCGAGCCGGGCGACCAGGTCGCTTTGCCGAGTGCAACTCCCAAGACGACGAGCCACCTCTTGGAGCAGCAGGTCGCCCACTGCGTGACCGAAGGTGTCGTTGACCGGTTTGAACTTGTCGAGATCGAGGTACAGGATCGCAAACGGCATGGCCCCGCGCTGGGCTGCGCCGAAAATTTGGCCGAGCCGTTCGAGGAAGATCGCGCGGTTCGTCAATCCCGTGAGCCCATCGGTACGGGCCAGCAGGGCGATCTTTTCCTCTGCAGCCTTGCGCTCGGTAATGTCGATGACGATGCCTTCGACCTCGATGAGTCGTCCATCCTTGTCGCGCACGGGGATGTAGCGGTTTTCGACCGTGCGCAAAGACCCGTCGCCGGTGCGCAGACGAAACTCGATCGACGCACCTTGTGCATCCTTCGCCAGGATGCGCGCCATTGCCTCGCCGACTTTTGCCATGTCGGCGGGATCGATGATGGTGTTCGCCCAGTTCGCAGAAGCCAGCAAGGCCGCCGGGTCGTGTCCCAATTTGGTGATGTTGTGCGAGATGTAAATGAGGGGAAATGAAGGCTCGCCGCGTAGCCGGTAGAGAATGACCGGACTGTTCTGGACGATGATATTGGCGTTGGACAGCTCCCGAGTTCGTATCTCGGCCTGCCGTGTCATATCCCATTTCGTGGTCAGGGTGTTGGCGAACTGATAGACCTCGATGGCATCGAAGGGTTTCTTGAGGACGAGCAGCCGATCCCGCACGTCGAGCCGGGCGAGGACCTCCTGCCAGGAATAGTCGGAATAGGCGGTACACAAGACAATTTGCAATGCCGGATCGACCTGCCAGAGCTGCTCGATGGTCTCGACGCCGTCCCAGCCGGGAGGCATACGCATGTCGACGAAGGCCATGGCGTAGGGCAGATTGGCAAGGATCGATGCCTGTACCTTGTCGAGCGCCTCCTTTCCCTGATAGGCCGAATCCAGATCGAAGCCGCGCGATGTCGTGCCCGTCGGAGCACCGAAGAGGATCTTCTCCTCCTCGTCGAGATCGTCAGCCCGCTCCGCGGGCGCCAAAATCTTGCGGAAGTCCTCATGGATCGATGCCATGTCGTCAACCAGCAGGATGCGTCGATTTTCCGGGTACTTCATGCAGGCACCATGGCCGCGTCGACCGGCAGTTCCAGAGTGAAGACCGCTCCCTTGCCAACCCCATCGCTATGAGCCACGAGAGTACCGCCCATCGCTTTGGCGCTCAGGGCGCAACTGTGCAATCCAAAACCATGACCGTTCTCGCGGGTGGTGAAGCCGTAGCTGAAGAGCCGCGCCAGATTTTCCGGCGCAATCCCTTCCCCGTCATCCTCGACGCGGATCCGTAAACGACGCCCTTCTGCAAACTCGGCGACGTCCGCGCGAAGCGTCAATTGATGCGCGCGGTCGAGCACGCAGTCCATCGCCTGTCTGGCATTGTTGATCAGGTTCACCAGGATTTGGAGTATCTGATGCTTATCGAGCCGCAGCGGGGGCAACATGGCAAAATCCTTGACCACCGTCACCCGGTGCCGCTTGAGGGGGCCGGCGTTGATGCGCAGGGCGTCCTCCAGCAAGGCGTCCACCTGCACGGATTCGACGAGACTGGCCGTGCCGGAATAGGACTGCTGGGTGGCAACGATGTCCTTGATATGATCTATGCTCTTGGTCAATGCGCCGAGTTCCATGACGACATTCTGTTGTTCCGCCGCAATCGCGGCAACGAGCTTGTTCAGATAGCCCGGTAACACCTTTCCCTTGGCGTCGTTGGCCAGAAAATCATCGAGATCCGACGCATGTTCGTTCATCAGCCCGACCACCTTGGTCAGCGAATGGGATTTCGAGTCACGCATGATGTTGCTCACCAGGCCGGCCGAGGTATTGACGCTGTTGAGAACGTTGCCGACGTTGTGCAAAACGTTGTTTGCGATTTCCGCCATGCCGGCTTGGCGCGCGCTGGTCACGAGTTTCCCTTGCGCCTCCTGCAGTTCGCGAGTGATCCTCTGCAGCGAGTCGGCGAGCTTCGCATTGTTCAGCGCGAAATGCGCGTCGAGTGCGGACACGATGAGGGTGAGGCTCAAAATGGTAATGGTGCAGGCGGCGATGGTGATGGCGAGAGCCGTATTGTTGATGCTGTCCGGCGCAGCGCCCAAGCAGATGCTGCCCGGTGCAAAATGCGCCGCCGCCATCCCCGTATAGTGCATTCCGGCAATCGCCAGGCCCATGACGCCCGCGCTGGCGAGCTTCGCCAGAATCGCGAGCCTTGAATGCTTGCCGCGCAATTGTAAGGCGATCAACAGCGCTGCGAGCGAGGCAGCGAAGGCGATCAGGATCGAGACCACGAAAAGCATCGGATCGTAGCGTATCGCCGGCGACATCTGCATCGCGATCATGCCGGTGTAGTGCATGGAGGAGATGCCGATGCCCATCAGTGCCGCACCGATTATCAGGTCGCGCAGCTTGAGGTCCGGGCGGCGCAGAATGAAGAGTGCGACGGCCGACACGCCGATCGCGATGATCATGGACCAGAACGATGTGCGGAGGTTATAGGCGACCGGTGTCGGCAAATGGAAAGCCAGCATGCCGATGAAGTGCATGGACCAGATGCCGGTCCCCATGGAGACGGCGCCGGCCGCCAGCCAGGTCCAGGATTTCCTGGGGCTCGACGCGCGCGAACTGACGCAGCCGGCCAAGTCCAGTGCCGTGTATGAAGCAATGATGGCGACCGCGATTGAAAGCGCGACGAGCCTCTGATCGTAGTAGCCGTCCATTCCGTCCTCTGGATGCGCAACATTCCGCGGAGCAGCGGAGATACACGTCAAATCGGCCCGGAGTGTACGCTTGTGCGCCGGACTATTATGCGAGGTAATTCACAAGGTCGAAGGGCGGCGCATGGGGAAAATCCTGTCCGCCGTGTCGAGAAGCCGCGGCTCGGCCGCTCGCCCAAGGTGCGGTTCTCAGTACGTAGGCTACCCAAGGTCCCAAGGTGACAGTGGAGCGACCACCGTCATCTTGGGACTTTGCACCCTGCAGTAGCCTCACAAGCTGTAGTACATCTCCACCTCGATCGGATGCGTGGTCATCCGTAGGCGGGTCACTTCCTTCATCTTCAGCTCGATGTAGGCATCGATCAGGTCGTCGGTGAAGACGCCTCCCACCTTGAGGAACGCACGGTCCTTGTCCAGATAGTCGAGTGCCATGTCGAGAGAGTGGCACACCGTCGGTATTTTCTTGTCCTCTTCGGGTTCCAGGTCATACAGGTCCTTGTCGGCAGGATCGCCAGGATGGATCTTGTTTTGAATGCCGTCGATTCCCGCCAGCAACATGCAGGCAAACGCAAAGTACGGATTCGCGGTCGCGTCCGGAAAGCGGACCTCGATGCGCCGGCCCTTGGGATTGGAGATCCAAGGAATACGGATCGACGCGGATCGGTTGCGCGCCGAATACGCAAGCTTTACCGGAGCTTCGAAGCCCGGCACGAGACGCTTGTAGCTGTTGGTGCTGGCATTGGTGAACGCATTGATGGCTCTGGCATGTTTGATGATGCCGCCGATATAGTAGAGCGCGATGTCCGACAAGCCACCGTACTTGTCGCCTGCAAACAGGGCTTTGCCTTCCTTTTGCAATGATTGGTGCACGTGCATGCCGTTGCCGTTGTCACCGACGATCGGCTTCGGCATGAAGGTCAGAGTCTTGCCTTGAGCATGCGCCACGTTCTGCAATGCGTATTTGAGGATCTGTACCTCGTCGGCCTTCTTGGTCAGGGTATTCGCCGCGACGTTGATTTCGCCCTGGCCTGCCGTTGCCACTTCGTGATGATGTACCTCAAACTTCAGCCCCAGTTGTTCGCAAGCCAGGGACATTGCGGTGCGGATATCTTGCTGCGAATCGACCGGCGGTACGGGGAAATACCCGCCCTTGATGCCCGGCCGATGCCCCCTGTTGCCTTCGTCGTAACGCTTGCCGGCATTCCAAGCCCCTTCGTAGGCATCCACTTCGTAGGAGCAGCCATTCATGCCGGAATTCACCGTCACGTTGTCGAAAATGAAAAATTCATTTTCGGGGCCAAACAGCGCGGAATCCGCGATTCCCGATGACTTCAAGTAAGCTTCCGCACGCTTCGCCAACGAACGAGGGTCACGCTCATAGCCCTGCATCGTCATCGGTTCGATGACATCGCAGCGTAGATTGACGGTGGTCTCCTCGTAGAAGGGATCGATGACGGCGGTGGCCGGATCGGGCATCAAAATCATGTCCGACTCGTTGATGCCCTTCCAGCCGGCGATCGACGAACCGTCGAACATCTTGCCGTCCTTGAAAAAGCCCTCGTCCACCAAACGGGTCGGAATGGTGACGTGTTGCTCCTTGCCGATCGTGTCGGTAAAGCGCAGATCGGCGAATGTCGCCTCCTTCTCTTCGATCAATTTCAAAACATCGGCGGGGGTCATTGCAACCTCGAGAATGTTGAGCAGCCAAAGTTCCCCGGCGGAGCCGGGGAACTTTCTGACAAAGTCAGCTGTTGCTGGTGTGCATAACTCAGAACTTATAGACTCCTTGCAGCGCAAAGCCGGTCTGGCTGTCGGCGAAAGGGTTCGCATCGTTGGGGTTGATCGACCTCAGGAAAGAAGTCGGGTCGGTCGACTTGTCGTAACGACCTTCGATGCGCAACTCGAAACTCTTGGTCGGATCATAGCCAAAAGTGACCGTCCCTTCCTTCAACGTCTGCTTGGTACCCGTGCCGGTAACGAACCCGTCCTTGTCGTCCAAATACTCGACCCGGACCGACACCCGCCATTGATCGTTGAGCGCGTAATTGGTGTAGAAGGCGGCGCCGTTCCAAGACGCATCCGGGATACCGGCAAAAAACGCCTTCTGCTTGCCCCAGTCGTAGCTCAGAATGAGTGTCAGCGCGTCCGTCGCATTGTACGTGGCGACCGCGTCGATCAAGGTCTTTTGCCCGTCGGTATAGGCAAACCCAGGGATGGTTGGATACGGATCTTTACCGATATAGGCCTGGGCCGTGAGCGCGAAGGTCTTGTTCGGAGTCCATGCGGCTCCCACCTCGCCGGTCTTGGAGCCGGACGTCGACAGGGACGAGTAGTTCCATCCATTGTTGACGCCACCAATGAGGCTGAGCGTATCGGTCAGCGCATAGGTCGCGCGAATGCCCGTGTGGGTCAGAGGCTCCGCAAAGAACAGCAGGGACCGGGAGAAGTTCGTATTGCCCGTGGGAGCAATGACTTCCGCGCCCGCCAGCGTGACGTACTTGCCGCCGATGACCGTGAGCGGCCCCGTGGCGTACTGCACGAATGCCTGAACCACATCGAAGCTGTTGGCATTGCTGGCTTCGGCCGCGTTCAGGATCTTCATGTCCTCACCGGCAGCGATATTCACCAGAGCACCGAATCCCTCCTTGGGCTGATAGGCCAGCGTCAGTGCGGCTTGGTCCAGCTGGAAACTGTCATGCTTGTTGTCGAACTGATGATAGTAGCTGTAACCGTTCGAATGATAGAACGAGGCCGCGACATAGCCGGATTCGGTGATGCCGGAGGCATCGAGCACTCCGGCCAAGGTGCCCGGGGCCGGCTTGGCAGGTTCATCCGCCGCCATCGCCGAGCCGCACGTTGTAAGCCCCAGCAGCAGTGCCGGAGCGATCAGTTGTTTTCCACGCAAGTTCATATTTGCATCCTCATAAATTTCTAATGTTGTTAATACGGAAAATCGCAGGCGAAAGGGGCCCTTGTCCGGTGGCGCCGTCGCCACCGGATCGGACCTATGTCATCGAGAGCTACTCCACTCGTTCGCCGTGGAGGGAAATGTCCAAGCCTTCGCGCTCCTGTTCCTCCGTGACGCGCAGGCCAATGGTCATGTCGATCACTTTCAAAATGATGAAACTCATCACAAAGCCGTAAATCAACGTGGTTCCGACGCCCCATAGCTGGGTGATCACGGAGCCATCGGCGCCGCTGATTTCCTTGCTGGCGAAGACGCCGGTGAGCAAGGCGCCGATGATGCCGCCGACACAATGCACGCCGAATGCGTCGAGCGAGTCGTCATATCCCAGGGCGCTCTTCAGCGAGGTTGCGGGGAAGAA
>WNFQ01001325.1_pt1 | contig 17462 bp, 17 predicted proteins | sample 5400171 | NCBI WGS metagenome assembly WNFQ01 (sample SAMN13153356, study PRJNA577476) | soil metagenome | isolation source: 20 cm soil under Madrone tree | place: USA:California | collected 2016-06-14 | reverse complement strand
GACCCTGGCTGGGTACGTGCACGCGCGGGTTCTCCACCGTGCCGACGAGCAGGATCGCCTCGCCGTCGTGCCGCGCTGGATCCTCGATCAGCGTGCGCGCCGTCAGCACGTTGCGCGGGGCGCCGCACCCGATCAGGAGCACGAGCAGACCGAACGCGATGGGTCGCACGCGGGCAACCATAGCGCGCAGCCCGTCGCGCCACACTCCCCCTTTGACTGGGCCGCTTCGTCACGGTCTTGTCGCTCACGCCGCGAAGCCGAGCGCTCGCGAAGGTGATGCCGAGCCGCTCGAGGTGGGCGGCTGGCGAGTCGGTCGCTTTACAGTCCTATCGTAGCACGATATAGTTACCATGTGCCGACGGACCGGCTCACCGTCACGGACTACCGAGCGCTGGCGGAGTTCCGTTATCAGTTACGGCGGTTCGAGCGCTTCAGCGAAAGCGCGGCCCGAGCGGTCGGTCTCGAGCCGCAGCAACACCAGCTCTTGCTCGCGGTGAAGGGCATGCCCGCGGGGGTGCACGGCACGATCGGGCTCCTCGCCGAGCGGCTGCAGGTCCAGCACCACACCGCGGTCGAGCTGGTCGACCGCATGCAGGCGCGAGGGCTGGTCCGCCGGTCGCGGGCCGGGGCCGATCGGCGGCGGGTCTTCGTGCAACTCACGCGGCGCGCCGAGGCGGTACTCCCGCGGCTGTCAGACACCCATCGCACCGAGCTGCGCTCGGTGGCCCCGGCGCTCCGCCGGACGCTCGACGCCTTCGTCCCGGTCGCCACCACCACTGCGCGGGCGTCCGCGATCGGGTGACGCTGGGCGAGCCGAGCGCGGGCGGGAGCGCGGGGTCAACGTGGTTTGGAGTGGACTCTGGCAGAAGATGACGGGGGCGCTCAGCCGGCTCGAGCACGACGGCTCGGACCACCTCGGCGACTTCACGACGAGCTGGCAGCTCGTGCCGATGTCCGCGGCGGCAATCGGGATCGGGTTCCTGAGTGCCTGGGTCGCCCTGGCGCTGCTCCGGCTGATCGGCCTGGTCACGAACCTCGCCTTCTTCCAGCGCTGGGACGTCGCGCTCGTATCCCCGGCGGGCAACGCGCTCGGCTGGCTCGAGGTCCTGGTCCCGGTCGCCGGATCGCTCATCATCGGCTTCATGGCCCGCTACGGGTCGGAGCGCATCCGCGGCCACGGTATTCCGGAAGCCCTCGAGTCCATCCTCATCGGGGGGAGCCGCGTGGAGCCGCGGGTCGCCTTCCTGAAGCCGCTCTCCGCTGCCATTTCGATCGGCACCGGCGGCCCCTTCGGGGCGGAAGGCCCGATCATCATGACAGGGGGGGCCTTCGGCTCGATGCTGGCCCAATTCTTCAAGCTCACCAGCGCCGAGCGGAAGACCCTGCTGGTCGCCGGGGCGGCGGGTGGGATGTCGGCGACCTTCGCGTCGCCCGTTGCCGCGGTCCTGCTCGCCGTCGAGCTGCTCCTCTTCGAGTGGAAGCCGCGCAGCATGATCCCGGTGGCGCTGGCGAGCGCGACGGCCGCAGCCACGCGCCGCTACATCATCGGGCTGGGACCGCTCTTTCCGGTGCCCCCGCACCCGGTGTTCATCGGACCGGCGGGGCTGATTGGCTGCGCCGTGGTGGGATTGCTGGCGGGGGCGCTGTCGGCGTTCCTCACGCTGGCGGTGTACGCGGCGGAGGACGCCTTCCAGCGGCTCCCCCTCCACTGGATGTGGTGGCCCGCGCTCGGCGGACTGGTGGTGGGCGTGGGCGGGCTTGTCTTTCCCCAGGCGCTCGGCGTTGGGTACGACGTCATCGGCGCGTTGCTGCAGGGCGACGTACCGGCCCGCGTGATCGTCGGCACCCTGTTCGTCAAATCCGTGATCTGGAGCGTGTCGCTGGGATCCGGCACGTCGGGTGGCGTCCTCGCCCCGCTGCTCCTGATGGGGGGTGCGCTGGGCGGCGTCGAGGCGATGTTCCTGCCGAACGAGGGGACGGGGTTCTGGCCGCTGGTCAGCATGGGGGCCATCCTGGGCGGCACGATGCGGTCGCCCTTCACGGGCGTCGTCTTTGCCCTCGAGCTGACGCACGACGTGAACGCGCTGCTGCCGCTGCTGGTCGCGGTCACCATCGCGCACGCCTTCACGGTCCTCGCGCTCCGCCGGTCCATCCTGACCGAGAAGGTGAGCCGGCGCGGCTATCACCTGACCCGCGAGTACGCGATCGATCCGCTCGAGATCCTGTTCGTGCGCGAGGTGATGCGGCGGAACATCGTCGCTTTGCCGGCCGACATCGGGCTCGAGGCCCTCAGCCACTCGTTGCGGGCCGGCGGCCCGCGGCGCCAGCAGCTGCTCTATCCGGTGATCGACCCCGAGAGCCGCCTGGTCGGCGTGGTGACGCGCACCGACCTCCAGCAGCTCCTCGACGGGCACCGCGCCAACGCCGACGGTCCTCCGCTCTCGCCGTTGATCGAGCCCAACCCGACCGTCGCCTACCCGGATGAGCCGCTCCGCGCCGTCGTGTACCGGATGGCGGAGACCGGCCTCACCCGGTTCCCGGTCGTCGAGCGCGAGGGCGGGAAGCTGGTCGGCATGATCGCACTCTTCGATCTGCTGGCGGCGCGCGTGCGCACCCTCGAGGCCGAGCGCCGCAGAGAGCGCGTGCTCCCGGTCCGCTTCTTCCTGCCAACAGGCCGGGGCCGGGCCCGAGGCGTGCCCTCCGTTTCGTCGAGCTCGCGGTGAGGGCCCACGGCGCCGAGGGGGGCGGTAAAGCCCGCCGGCCCCGGTACCTTCGTCCCGGCCACCGATGGTAAGCTGGCGTTTGCCGCGCCGCGGCTGGTAAGAGCTCGGCCCGACAAGGAGGAACCGTCTTGAGTGCAACCGACGCAAAGCTCACGAGCGAGCAGGAGTCTCGGAAGGTAGCGGAGGAGTCCCGCGAGAAGGAGTGGGCGGGGCGGACCTTCCTCCGCGAGCTCTTCCTCGGGAACTTCCTCCTCGATCACATCCACCCGTTCCCCGTGATGCGAGGAGAGCGGCCGGAGTTCGAGAAGTTCTACGACGAGGTGCAGCGGTTCCTGCGTGAGAAGGTCGACCCGGTGGCCATCGACGAGACCGGCGAGTACCCCGAAGAGGTGGTGGACGGCCTCAGACGGCTCGGCGCCTTCGGGATCAAGATCCCCAAGGAGTACGGCGGCCTCGGCTTCAGCGTGAGCGAGTACACGACCGTCATGCAGATGGTGGGGAGCTACGATTCGAACATCAGCGCGCTGCTCTCCGCGCACCAATCGATCGGCGTCCCGCAGCCGCTCAAGCTCTTCGGCACGCCGGAGCAGAAGAAGAAGTACCTCCCCCGGTGCGCGGCCGGCGCCATCTCGGCCTTCGCCCTCACGGAGCCGCACGTCGGCTCGGACCCGGCGAGTCTATCGACCACGGCCGAGCTGCATGGCGACACCTTCGTTCTGAACGGCGAGAAGCTCTGGTGCACGAACGGCACGCTGGCCGAGCTGCTCGTCGTGATGGCGCGCGACCCCAAGACGAAGAAGATCAGCTGCTTCGTCGTCGAGACCGACTGGCCGGGCGTGAAGGTCGAGCACCGCTGCCGCTTCATGGGCCTCAAAGCGCTCGCCAACGGCATCATCAGTTTCCACGACGTGCGGGTGCCGCGCGAGAACCTGATCGGCGAGGAGGGGAAGGGGCTCAAGATCGCGCTCGTCACCTTGAACACCGGGCGCCTCACCTTACCCGCCACCTGCGCCGGCGTCGCCAAGCAGTGCCTCGAGATCTGCCGCGGCTGGGCCAACGAGCGCAAGCAATGGGGCGTCCCGATCTGGAGGCACGAAGCCATTGCCCACCGCATCGCCGACATGGCCGCGACGACCTTCGCCATGGACTCGATCTCCAAGCTGGCGAGCGCGATGGCGGATCGGGGAGGGTACGACATCCGGCTCGAGGCGGCGGCGGCGAAGGAGTGGAACACCGTCCGCGCCTGGGAGATCGCCGACGTCACCCTGCAGATCCGGGGCGGGCGCGGCTACGAGACCGAGCGCTCGCTCGAGGGGCGCGGCGAGTTCCCCATCCCCGTCGAGCGGGTCATGCGGGACATCCGGATCAACCTCATCTTCGAGGGGTCGAGCGAGATCATGCATCTGTTCATGGCGCGTGAGGCGGTGGACAAGCATCTGCAGGTGGCGGGCGCGATGATCGACGCGAAGAACGGCGCGGGCGAGAAGCTCCGCGCGCTCCCGGGGATCCTCGCCTACTACGCGAAGTGGTACCCGCCGCTCTGGCTGCGGGGGCTGGCCGGCCCGCTCCGCTATCGCGACTGGGGACGGCTCGCGCCGCACCTGCGCTTCGTCGAGCGCAGCTGCCGCAAGCTCGCGCGCGAGAGCTTCCACGGCATGACGGTCTACCAGGCCAGGATGGAGCGGAAGCAGGGCTTCCTCTTCCGCTGCGTGGACGTGGTCATGGAGCTCTTCGCGATGGCGGCGGTCATCTCCCGGGCTCGGCAGATGGTCGACGACCGCGACCCCGAGGCGGAGCGGGCGCTCGCGCTCGCCGATCTCTTCTGCCGCACGGCACGCCGCAAGGTCCGGCGGCTGTTCCGCGATCTCTGGGTCAACGAGGATGCCCGCAAGAACCAGGTCGCGGCCACCGTGATGCAGGGCGAGCAGGTGTGGCTCGAGAAGGGCGCCATGGATATCGGGCTCACCCCGGAGGCGTTCAAGACCCGCTCCCTCGTGGAGCGGAGGGCCGCCGAGGCCGGGCGGGACCACAAGGCGGCGGCCGACGCGTAGCCGCTCGTTCCGGAACACCGGGGGCCGGCGGATGGCTGCGAAGCAGCACGCCCCCCGCGACGAGGAGCTGGTCCGCCAGGTCGCCGAAGGCTCCGCGGCGGCGCTCGTGGCGTGGACCCGGTGACGCCCGCCGCCGCTCGGGACGTTCCGAGCGGCGGCGGGCGTCACTCATGCTCCGGCCCGCGCGCTGTTTACGGGAATCTGACGAACAGGTCGCTCAAGTCGGTGGCGTTCGCCGCGTCGCGAATCATCGGGGTCACGCCGAAGATCTCCTGCATCGTGCGCAGCGTCGAGCTGTGGTCGTAGGCGATGGTGTTCGAGTACCCCCGCTTGGCCTTGGGCGAGAGCACGATCATGCCGATCGGGCCGTCGTTGCTCGCAGCCTCGTCCCAGACGAGGAAGAGCGCGCCGCCGTTGAGGTAGGCCGGGGACGCGAGGATCTTGGGCACCTCCGTCGACAGCCAGGTGTCGCCGAACCTTATGCGATTGCTCTGCGAGCAGGAGATGTTCTCGTGCATGTCGTGGCAGAGGTCCGGGACGATGAAGTTGTAGCGCGGGACGTTGTTGCTGGCGAGGTCGGTCCGGAACTCCGAGTAGGGACGCACGTGAGCCTTGCAGTACGTCGTGTTGTTGGTGACGTCGGTGAAGTACACGAACGGGTTGTGGTTGACGTCGTACCAGTTGCCTTCACCGTAGTTCGGGCAGTCGCTGCCGTCGTACGCGCCCGAGCCTTCGTCCTCCTGGTACGTCTTCCACGAGATCCCGGCCGCGTCGAGCAGGTTGGCGAGGTGGGGGCTCGAGGTCCTCTGGGGCGGGTTGGGGTCGCTAGAGATCCCGAAGTTCGTTCCGGCCTCGAGCCACAGGTAGTTGGGCAGGCTCGGGTGATTGTTGGGCGGGTTGTAGTACTGCTCCGCGTGCGCGGCGATGGGCAGCAGCGAGTTGATATATGGGGCAGACGAGCTGCCCTTGATGCTCGACCAGTCGGTGTTCTCCATCACGATGAGGAACACCGTACGGATGGCCGACGTCGGCAGCGTCGTGGTGGTTGGCGGCCGGGTGGTGGTGGTCGTGGTGGTGGTGGTCGGCGGCCGCGTCGTGGTCGTGGTGGAAGTCGTGGTTGGCGGCCGTGTCGTGGTCGTGGTGGTGGTCGGCCGTGTCGTAGTCGTGGTGGAGGTCGTGGTCGGCGGCCGCGTGGTCGTCGTGGTGGTCGTCGGTGGCCGCGTGCTGGTCGTGGTCGTCGGCGAGCCTACTGGCGGCGTGACGGTCAGGCCGTAGAGCCCCTGCGCCCCGCCGTACCCGTCGACGACGATGTAGTACGTCTGCCCCGCCGTCACCGTCGGCGTGAGGCGGGAGGCGCGATACAGACCGGTCGCATTGGTGCAGGCGTCGTCGTTGCAACCCCCCGCGACCTCGGGCCCGCTCGCGCAGGCGCCGCTCCGCAGGTAGAGCACGGTGTCGAAGGTCGTGCCGGCGCCGCAGGTCTGGACGGTCGCCGTGCCCGAGACCGTCGGCGTCCACTGGAAGACCTGCTCGGGGGCAGTGCCCGAGCTACCGCAGCTGCCCGCCAGCGCGCTCGTACCGCTGGTCGTGCCGCTGACGGTCCCTCCCTGGGCGGGGATGACGGTCGGGCGTGTGCAGTCGCCCGCGAGGGAGGGCGCGAGGGCCTCGCTTTGGCAGGCCGCGACACCCTCTCGCTTGCAGCGGCCGAGCACATCCCGTCTGCAGGTCCGCGGGTGGCCCCCGGCGCCGACGCACGCGGCGATCTGGTTGCGGCACGCCTTGCGACACTGCCGCGAGAGCGACGCAGCCTGCGCGGACGTCGTGAGGTGAAGCACCGCGAGCAGCGTCAGCAGGTACACGAATCCCATAGCCTTCGGCCGTTGCAACATCTCGGTAACCTCCGTCAGCCTCCTCGGGCCCGCGTTCCGGGAAGACCGTCGCGCGCGCGCCGCATGCCCGCGTCGTGACGCGGCATGCTAGATTTATCTAGGAGTGAGGCTCAGTGTTTCTGTGCGAAGAGAAGTGTGCCATGTCTTATGCCGATAGACGATGCGAAAGTCAAAAGTCTGTGAAAACAAGGCCACCCCTGGCACGCGCCGAGGGCAGACGGGTGCCCAAAAAATGCCGGCGTGAACGGAGGTCCGTCGGGGAGCGCTTTGGCGCCAGCAATGGCGATTCACGAATGAGTGAGGCGGAAACCGCCCCGCTCCACTCCTCGAAGCGCGGTCGCCGCGGATCGCCGCGTCCGCGGCTCGCTCTCGCAGACCCGGATCCGGCTTACGGCGGCGGCCCGCCAGGGGGCCCGAAGGGATGGGCCGGCCGGAGGGCACGGAGCTTCTCCTGCTGCTGCGAATCGAGCTGATTCTTGATCCGAACGAGCAGGGTGAAGTTCACCTTCTTCACCTGCTGCTCGATGGCGGTCACCTGACCTAACTTGGCGAGCACCGCCGCCTCGTCCACGTGGTCGGCGGCCAGGAGCTTGCCGAGCGCCTCGGATTCCGCGTCGAGCCGCCACTGAAGGTCGACCAGCTGCTGCTGCGCCTCGCGCATCGCCTGCTTGATGACGTCCACCTGGGCCGGCCGGAGCCCGATCTCCTGCTGGTGCTCCATCACGAGCTTCGGCGGAAAGGGCTCTTCAGGCTCTCGTGTGGGTAGAACCGTGAGTAAGCTTCGCAACGAGGGCTGCCACGGCCCGACTCGTCACCGCCCCTACCGAGTCGTTCTTCCGCCAGTTCGGGCACTTAGCGTCGCCGGGAACGGCGAACGGTCGACCATGCTCCAAGCCCGTAGGCTCGTTACCCACACTGAAGCCGGAAGAACCAGTTTACGTAACCCTGCCTCCGCCACCCCGCGCCGCACTCTTCCGCTCTTCCCGATCCCGACGTTCCTCTCCGGAGCCTCATATACGGCCGCCGGCGCGAAGCTCCGCTCGCGGAGTTCCGCCTTGGTGAAATGCCCAAGGCCATGGAGAAGAATCGCGGCGCCGCCACAACGCGGTCCCCGGCGTTCTTCGCTGGCGCCCTCTCGGACATCGGCGCTCGGCTGTGCTACCGCGGGCTACTGGGCGCTGCCGATGCCGACGTTACCGCTGATGTTCGCGGAGCTCACGCCCATGGTCACGCAGTTCTGGTCCTGGGTGGTCGGGCTGAACGTGAGCAGCGCGAGCGCCCCTCCGCCGGCCGCGAACGTGGGTTCGTCGCTGCTGATGGTGTAACTAGCGGGGGCGGTACACGAGGCCGGTACGCTGCTCGCGACCAGTGTGAGGGTCATGCTGGCGCCGACCGTGCCCTGCAGCTGCACCGCGGCCAATGCCCCGGTCTTCCCCGACCTGGTAGGCGGCGACACTATACCCGGCTACGCCGAGCAGGCACATGAGCAGGCCCGGCCAATTGTAACCAAAGGCCAGCCCGCTGGCGATGAGGAGGCCGGCGATCAGTCCGATGTCCAGCGCATCTTTGGTGATCGCTTCGTGGGTCATAGGAGGTACAGTGTCTTTGCGTCCACAATCTTCATGGCATCCTCGCGGAATTACGGACGACTGGGTGATCGACCTTCAGTAGCCGTAGGCCTCGCCCCCGATCTCCCGGCGGAGGCTGGGATGGGGCCTGACGTTCTGCAGCTCGAACCGGAAGGGCCGATCGGGTGCTACCCGGTCCGGGAGGAGCGCGCCGCCCCCGTAGAGTCCCGCTGGCCGGAACGGCCTGAGGTACGCGGGCTCGTCCTCGGTTTGCGTGCCGATCAGCACCTGATTCCCGCCGAGGTCACATTCGAGCTGCGTTCCGAACCACCGGCACGCCGCTGAGCTCGGCGTCGCGGCCGCGAGCAGCCCGAGCGCCATCACGGCGAGTACGAGTCTCGTCATCGAGGTGAACCTCCCGATGTGCCTGCGGGCATGATGTGCGCCATCTCCTGGGCGGTGGCCTGCTTGCGGAGCGTCATCACGAGCACGCCGTCGCCGTCGTAGTCGGCGCTCGCCCCCTCCTCAACCACTGGCTCAGGGAGGCGGAGGGGTTGAGAGCGGATCGGCCGGCCCATCGCGTCGCGGGCCAGCACGACCGTCTTGCGGCCCGCGAACTGAACCTCGACTGAGCCGGGCTCGACATCTCCAGGCGCCCGGATGTGCAGGAGAACGGCATCCGGGGTCTCACTGACGGAGACCGCGAGCGCGGTGGACGCGGGGCCGGGGCCATGGTCGTCGGCGGCGGCGGGATCGCCGGTGCTCCCCCGCGACGTCAGGAGAAGAAGGAACGCGCCGGCCACGCGAGACCTGAGGGCTTTCTTCACCCGGCCCTCAGCTCGTCAACTGTCCCGTTGCTCATCCTGACCTGCCCCAGTTACGAACGACGATACCGCCCACCGCCAATCTGTACTCGTCGGCCAAGGACGAGATGTGCTCGAGTAGCTCGACGCCGTCGCACGCCTCGACTTCGAAGCCCTGTCCCCGGAGAGCCGCGCCGAGCAGACGCCGCGTTTCCACGTCGTCCTCCGCCAGCAAGAGGCGTCGCTGGCACGGGCGGGCTCGGGCCGCTTTGGCAGGATTCCGGCGGCTTTCTCGGGAACGCAGACCTCTACGTGCTCCGCCGCCTGCCGCACGAGCGACCGCTTGTGCACGCGACGTGCCAATTGCATCGGTGCGGAATTGCTCGGCGTTCGGTGGCGCACCAGTGGGGAAGATTCCCCCCCAAAGGCAGGTCCGAAAAGAAAAGGCTTGCTGCGGTGCGGCCTTAAGAAGGGAGTGGGGCATCCCGCCGCAGTCGCGGCCGCCGGGCGCCCGGGATGCTCGATACAGTTCTGCAGCTCGCGGACGTTGCCGGGCCACGGGTAACCAAGCAGGCATTCCGCCGCTACACGGGAAAGCCCACGCACCCGCTTGGTCGCGACTCAGTCACCGGGAGCCCGAGGGCGTGCCGTCGGACCTCCGGCGCTGCGGGCACGTGCCGCGCTGACCCCACTGGCTTCAGCTCATCCGCCGTGGTTCTGAGGACGCATGCCGTCCACCGCCGATTTCGTCGACGGCTTCCGCCGTGCATAGCGCCCATTAGGCGCCAAAGTTTACCAGACCCTGGCCCCCGCCACTCCGCGCCGCACTCTTCCGCTCTTCCCGATCCCGACGTTCCTCTCCAGAGCCTCATATACGAGGCGGATAAGGAGTCGACGCTGGGCAACTACGTGCCGCTGGTGCAGGAGTTCCTCGCTGCGCTGGGAGAGGAGGCGGCAGCGTATGACGCCGCCCGCGTGCGGGCCTTCATTCTGACCCGGGCCAGTTCGCCATGGTCGGAGCCGGGCCAAGTCGCTCGTCAATGCCCTCCGGATGTTTCTCCGCTTCCTCGCCGTGGGCGGCGTCTGTCCGGCCGACCTCGTGGCGGCGGTTCCCGCGATCGCCTACTGGAAACTCGCCGCGCTGCCCCGCTACCTCCCAGCCCCCGACATCGAGCGATTGGTGGCGGCGTGCCCGTCGGCCACCCCGTCGGGCGCCCGCGATCGCGCGGTAATCCTGCTGCTCGCCCGGCTCGGCCTGCGCGCCGAACCCCGTACGGGGATTGCTCTGACAAATGTCCCTCCGCTCTACGCCGCTGCCGAGGCGGGGGTGATGGTCACCTGCAGGCCGAGCTGTTCGAGTTGGCGGATACAGCGGCGCTGGAGACGCTCCGCGTGTCGGCGATCGAAGTAGTCCGGACCGAGCTCCTGGTAGGTGCGGTCGGTGCGCAGCAGGTGGTGGCTGATTTCGAGGATGTGGCGGCCGACGGCGACGATGGCTTTGCGGTGGCCGCGATGCGGGAGGATGCGGCGATAGCGCGCGCCGAGCGCCGTCGCCTTCGTGCGCGCCGCGGCGTTCGCCGCCTCGATGAGACTGGTGCGCAGCCATTTGCTCCCCTTCCGCGTCTTCCCGCTGCGCCGCTTCCCGGCGCTCTCGTCGTTGCCGGGACACATGCCCGCCCAGCTCGCGAGATGGCCGGCCGTCGGAAACGCCGCCATGTCCGTGCCGATCTCGGCGAGGATCGTCTCAGCCGTTCGGCGCTGGACCCCGGGGATCGTCATCAGGCGCTCAACCTGTGGGGCGAAAGGGCGGAGCTGCTCCTCGATGTGGGCGCTAACGGCGGCGATCGCCTCCTCGAGGTAGTCGAGGTGCGCGAGGATCTGGCCGAGCAGGAACGTCGGGAGTCGCTCGGATCCCACTGGGCGAGCCTCTCGGCGGAGCAGCAGGACGAGTTCGCCGGCCTGTTCGGACAGCTCTTCGAGCGCTCGTACAACCGCTTGGTGCTGCGCTTCCTCGGCGACAACACGACGACCTACGGCGCGGAGTCCGTCGAGAAGAACGGCGTCGTCGTGCGCACGACGCTGGTCCGCAAGAACACCGACGAGCTCCCCGTGGACTACCGCCTGACCTCCGCGGGTGGGCTCTGGAAGATCTCCGACGTGGTCGTCGATGGGGTGAGCCTGGCCGGGAACTTTCACGCCCAGTTCGAGAAGACGATCCGGACCGCCTCGTACGACGAGCTGGTGAAGAAAATCCGGACGAAGCTCGCGGAGGAGCGCTAGGCCGCTTCGTCCCGGGCGGCCGCTCGAGCCGGCCGCCACGGCTCGACGGCCGTCGGCTCCACGGTGACGCGCGGCTCGGCCCAGCCGAGCAGGACGGGGAGCACGATCAGCGAGGCGCCGAGCGTCGCGATCATCCCGAGCGTCAGGAGTAGCCCCAGCCCGAAGATGCCACGGTGGGCGGCGATCATGAGGCTTCCGAAGCCGACCACCGTCGTGAGGCCATTGAACAGCACGGCGAGAAAGGTACCGCGCGGAAGGAGCGGCCCACCGTGCTCACGTCCTTCGACGTAGCGCAGCACGACGTTGACGCTGAACTCGGCGCCCGCTCCGACCACCAGCGGGAAGCCGAAGACGTTCCCCAGGTTGAAGGGGAGACCGAAGAGGAACATCAGGCCGGCCGTCCAGAGCGTCCCGAGCGCGAGGGCGATCATCGCGAGCGCGGTCTCGCGCACCCGCCGGATCGTCAAGGCGGTCAAGACGCCCACCAGCAAGAAGGCGTAGAGCGTCCCCTGCTTGTAGGCCCGCTCCATGTAGCGGATGGTCTCGAAGCCGATGACCGGGGTGCCCGTCACGTCGGGGTCGACGGTCCGGAGCTCGTCGACGAACTGTTCCGCGCCCGCGCGATCCCAGATGTCGATCTTCGGCTGGATCTGCAGCAGGAAGCGCCCGCTGCGCCCGACGAACCTCCGCCGGAGCTGGGGCGGCACGTCGTCGAGCGCGATCGGGGTCGGGTGGAGATTCTGCTTGAGCCGCCGGAGCGTGCGCGCGAGATCGCCCCGGAGCTGGTCCTGGAGAGGGAGGAGTGCGGGGGCGACCGCGGCGGGATCGGCCCGCTCGAGCCTCCGCACGAGACCCGCCGTTTGGTCCCGGAGCGAGACGACCTGGTCGCGATCGTGACCGGCGGGCGCCTCGTCCACCGCAAGGTCGAGGCGGCGCTGGAGCGTCCGGAGCGCGACCAGCAGACGGCCGGCGTCGACCGTCTCCGGCGGCCCTACGGCGACGGCTTCCACGACCGGCGCGAGCTCGGCAAGCACCTGCGCCTTCGCAGCCTGCTCAGGCGGGATCAGCGAGAGCACCGATTCCACTTCGGATACCGATGCGAGACCTTCGAACGCTGCCGCCCGTTCACGCAGCTCGTCGAGCGACCCGGCCGTCGAGAGCGCGACGAAGCTCGACCGGCCGGCCGCGTGGAGGATGCGCTCCTCCCAATCGACCGACTCGGTGCCTCGTGCCTGGAGGTTCAAGAGGTTGTAGTCGAACCGCACGCCGTGGAGCGCGAAGACAGAGAGTGCGGTCGCCACGCCGGCGAGCGCGAGCACGAGCCTCGGCCGATGGGTGATGGCGTCGACGAAGCGCACGCGGGCATGCCCACCGTCGCGGAGCAGCACGTCTGAGGCGTCGCGCCGGGTCTTCACCACCAGGACGAGCGCCGGGAGCAGCGTCATCATGGCGAACCACGCTACGATGACGGATGTGCCCGAAATGAAGCCGAGCTCCTGGATCCCCGGGAAGTCGGTCGCCATGAGCACGTAGAACGCGCCCGCCGCGGCGAGCGCTCCGCCCAGCATTCCCGGTCCGGCCCGCATCGCCGTCACCTCGAGCGCCTCGCGCGCGGGTCGGCCGAGGGCGCTCTCCTCGGCGTTGCGCAGGAGGAGGTAGACCCCGTAGTCGGTTCCGAGGCCGACGACGATCGAGAGGAACATCACGGAGAAGATCGAGAGGTGGCCGACCACGAGCGTCACGATGCCGAGCGACCAGCAGAGGCTGAGCGCGAGCACGGCGAGCAGCACGATCGGCATGCGGCGCCCCCGGAAGGCGACGGCCAGCACGACAAACGTCAGCACGAAGGCGAGCACCGTCGCGCGCTTGCTGTCCCGGAAGGCGGCCTCCATCTGGTCGTTCGATAGCACCGGGGCGCCCGTGAGGCCGGCGCGCACGCCCGGGAACTCGGTCTGCACCCGTGCCATCGCCGCCCGCAGCGGTCCGATCGCGTCGCGGTAGGTCGTGAAGCTCCCGCGCTCCCGCCGCGCCTCGACCAGCACGAAGAGCAGCCGCTCGTCGTCGGAGAGGAAGTAGCCGGCATCCCCGTCGCCCCGGTGCAGCGAGAAGAGCGACCGCCACGGCGAGCGGTAGGGCGCCCGTCGATCGAGCCGCGTCGAGATCTGGTCGAGCACATCGCGGGCGGCGCCGAGGTCGGCGTTCGCAACCCCGTCGTCGAGCCCCAGGTCGAAGGCGTTGCGGACGAAGGCCGTCATGACCTCCGTCCGCAGGCCGTCGACCAGCTCGCCGAGCGTCGGCCGCGCCGCGAAGGCGGTGAGGAACCGTCGGTGCTCGACGACGTCGTCGGCGAGGTCGGCGAGGTCGTGACGCGAGAGGTAGAGGAGCTCTCGACCGCGGAATCGGCGCGGATCGATCCGATACGTGACGTGCGCGAACGTGTCTCGCTCCTTACGCAGCTCCTGCGCGAGACGACGGGCGTACGCCTTCGAGCGCGCGACGTCGTCGGCTTCGACCGCCACCACCAGCTGGTCGAGACGCGGGAAGTCGTCGGAGTACTCCTCCTCACGCTGGACGAAGGGCTGGTCCTGCGGTAGCAGATCGCGTCCCGAGGTGACGAAGCCGAGCTGGCGGACCGTGTAGGTGAGCGCGGCGACGGCGCCGAGCACGCCGAGCAGCACGGTCACGAGCGGCCGGGCGCACGCAAGGCGGACGAGTAGCCGGAGACCCCGGCCACCCGCTCCCGACGCTGTGCCAGAGGTCGCGACGAGCGACCTCACCGCTCGGCGGTCTCCTTCACTGGCGGCGGATGCCACTCGGTGTGGCGCGCCTCGATCGCCTCCTCGATCGACCCATGGCGGCGCTGGAGGTAGCCGTTGCGGACGGCGCTGTAGAGGTCGAGGACGCTGTCCTCGACGTCCTGGAAGACCTCGAGGTTCAGGGATCGCTTGTTGACCTGCTTGACGACCGCCATCCCCGTCGTCGCGAGGAACGGCGTGACGTACCCGAACGGATCGAGGAGCCCGTCCACGCCGTACCCGATGCCGTCACGGACGGTGAGCGGCTGGAGGCTGGGGAGCACGAGGTACGGCCCGGGGCCCCAGCCGTACACGCCGAGGGTCTGGCCGGTGTCGGCGTCGCTGCTGTCGATGTGGAGCTGCGCCTTCGCGACATCGAGGAAGCCGACCACACCGATCGTGGTGTTCACGCCGAAGCGCGCAACTTCGCGACCCGCGCCGCGGAAGCGACCCTGGAGAAGGTTGTTCACCAGGCGCCTCGGCATGCCGAGGTTGTCCAAGGCGCGATCGAGCGCCCGCTTCCCGACGTCGGGGAGGGCCTTGTTCCATCCCTTGGCGATCGGCTTCAGGAGGTGTCGGTCGAGGATGTCGTGATTGAAGAAGAACATCTTCTCGTTGAAGTGCTGCCATGGGTCGTAGTCGTCGGATGCTCCGTCCTCGATGTCCGAGGCGGCCGGGGTCTCGTCCGCCCGGGCGGCACCCATGAGAGAGGTGCTTCCCAGCACGACGAAGAGGGCGAGGGACCACCTCGCTGCGCAGCCGGACGTGGAGGACCTTCCGGGTCGCGCCTCGCCGCGGACCGTCAGCCGGTCGGCGGACACCGTGAGGTGGAACTGGTCGACGGCGGGCTCGAGTACCTCCCCCTCCTCGAAGATCGGCCGGCGGAAGAACTCCCGAACGGGCTCCCAGGGAACGAGTGACATCGTGCTTCCTCCTTTTGGTGAGACGGCGGCAGCAAGACACCTGCCAGGCTCGAAGGCGCTCTGACCGCAGAACGAGCCATCATACATTCATTCTCAGGATTGCGAAAAGCGGAATTAGGCGTTCTCGCCCTGAGAGAGCGCGAGAGGTACGCCGGACGGCTCAGTAGCAGTACGTTTCGTTCCCGATCCGCCGGCAAAGGCTCGGGTCGACGCCGACGTTCTGGAGCTCGGGCCGGAAGGGCCACCTGGGCACCGGGCGGAAGTCGAGATCGCCCCCTTGGAGCAGCTGTGGCTGCGGAGCCCCGGCGTAAGTGGGCGCGGCCGCCGCTTGCGTGCCGATCAGCAGTTGGCTCCCGCTGAGGTCGCACTCGAGCTGGGTCCCGAACTGCCGGCAAGCTGCCGGGGCCTGAGCGGCGGCGGCGAGCAGACCAAGGGTCATCAGAGCGAGCGGGAATCGCATCATGGCGGCAACCTCCCGACACCAAGTGGTGCATGATTTGCGCCATTGTCCTTCGCGGCCCATGTTCATGTGCGGCGTCGCGCGCCTCGGCCAGCTGCCTGGCGCGCTTCTCCACGGTCTCCACGTTCCGCGCCAGATCGCAGTTCTCGTCAGCAGGCGTTCGGGCGTAGGCGCCGGCTCGCCAGGGTGGGCGATCAGCCCCCGGGGGAAGCTCTGTCATGCCGCGCGCTCAATGGCGCCGCGCCGGAGGGCCGCTTCGCTCACCAGGCGGAAGTTCACGGAGATACTCCGGGCGGCCAAGCGCGCGCACTCTTCCCACACGGCGCTCAGTCCTGGCTCATCGCCCCGAGGTGCCACCTCGAGCCACACGCTGCCCGCGCGTCGAGCGTTCTCCGCGATCTCCTCGAGCACATAGGGCGTGAGCGCGCCCGAGCGCTCGAGCGTGCCACGGCCGTCCGCAGCGATGACCCGGGCCCGGAAGAAGGCGACCGCCCCGCTGCCGCGCGCTAGCATCGCCGTCGCGCGGACTAGATCCCCGTAGGTACGCACGTCGCTGAGCATGCGCTCGGGCACCGTGAAGCCGAGTTCCTCCTCGAGGGCGACCGCAAGCTCGAGCAGGTCGAGCGAGTCGGCCGCCAGGTCGTCGGTGAGGGACACCTCCGGGGTCAGGTCCTCGAGGGCCACCCCCAGATTGTCGGCCACCACGCGGCGCAGCCGCCGCTCTACCCGAAGCTCGAGCATCGCTCACCCCTTTCCCGCCAACCGCCGCGCGCAGATGCGCATGCGCCCCCCTCAGTGCGGCTCGATCGCCGCCCGGACGGCGGTCTGAAGATCGTCGATGGAGAGGGGCTTCTCCAAGAACGCTGCGGCCCCAAGGGCCCGCGCCGCGGCCCGCGTGTCCTCATCGGCGGACGCCGTGATCAAGATGAAGGGCACGGGGCAGCGCGCGCGCCGGAGGGCCGCCAGCACGTCCAGCCCGCACAGCTCGGGCAGCTGGTTGTCCGCGATGACGGCGTCGTAGGCGCCCGCGTTACGAACGGCGATGCCGCGCGCCGCCAATCCGTGCTCGTCCACCGCGGCCGAGAGGTGCTCGAGGAGCTCGGCGCCATCGCATACCTCGACCACTTCGAAGCCCTGTCGCCGGAGAGCCGCGCCGAGCAGACGCCGCGTCTCCGCGTCGTCCTCCGCCAGTAGGAGCCGTCGCTGGCATGGGGCGGGCTCGGGCGCCTTGAGCAGGATTCCGCCGGCCGTCTCGGGAACGTCCGAGGCCTCCGCGTGCCGATCGACGCGCCCATCCTCGGCGGCGAGCAAGGCGTCCTGGCTGACCTCGTGCCGCTTGCCGTTCGCGTGACTCGGGGAGTACCGAAGATGCCCGAGTTGATGGGCCCGATGATTCGCCCCCCGAGCCTGCGCCATGGCACGCAGGATGGAGTGGATGTAGGCAGCAACGCTGGCGCACGTGAAGACGTGCGCGGGGGCGAGTCCATCAAGGAATGACACGATCCGCCCCCCTACTTGCGTTGCGCCGGCCTGCCGGCGTGCGTGCGATGGCGAGTGCGTCGAGCGCGGTCGAGGTGCGGTCGCCAAAGTCGACCTTGGCGCGCAGTTCGGCGATTCCCCGGAGGGCCCGGATTCCGATGCGCCGTGACTCGTCGTCGTGCATGTTCTCGCCCGTGGGGAGGGTAGGCGTCTCCACCCGACACACGAGCGACTGCTTGAGCACGCGACGTGCCAATTGCGGGGGCCGCGGAATGGCTGCGTCTCGGGTGGCGCGCCAGTGGGGAAGATTTCCCCCGAACGCGAGTCCGAGAAGAAAAGGCTCGCGATGGCAGGGTCTTAGAACAGGGTGGGGCATCCCGCCGCAATCGCGGCGCCGGGCGCCCCTGGATGCTCAACGTCGGCGATCGTGGGCCCGGCGGCGGGACGATTCCCGCGCACCATACCGCGCAAGCTTGCCTGCAAGCGTCTTT
>WNFQ01004936.1_pt1 | contig 17470 bp, 13 predicted proteins | sample 5400171 | NCBI WGS metagenome assembly WNFQ01 (sample SAMN13153356, study PRJNA577476) | soil metagenome | isolation source: 20 cm soil under Madrone tree | place: USA:California | collected 2016-06-14 | reverse complement strand
ACTCCCAGCAAAATTCCCAGGATTAAACCCTTTAACATGTCGTTTATCTCTCCTAATTCTTCCCATTCGCAGATCCATCTTCCAAGCCAGCATCGTGCCGCGACAGTCTACTTTTTCCCAGCCATTTCTGCATCCCTCAATTTGAGGGAACCCTCCGCTTCCCATACGGCTGCAATCTCCCAGAAGCCCGGCCGGTACCCACGCCGGTACCCATAGTTACTCCCAGTCTCCTCGTAACCATTCTCCTCCAAGAGCCGTCTTATCTAGGCATAGGGAAGGTTTTCCGATAGGCTGCCGGTACCAGAGGCCGCAGCCCCAGGCGTCTAGTTGCAATTGCCCTGCTTTCGGCAGACTCTCTTGCATAACTCTATTCACGTCAGGAGCGAACGGATGGGCCAGACGAAGTCCATAGACCTTCCCGAACCCGGCACACACGCCGCGTCCGACGTAGCGTCTTCCAAAAGCCGCTGGTGGTTCTGGGTCCTCGTTCTTGCCGCTATCGCCGTTGGTGGCTGGTATTACCGCAACTCCCGCAGCGCCGACTCTTCAGCTGACGCTGCCGCCCCCGGAGCACCCAGCAAGGGTAAGGGAGGTTTCAGCGCAGGCGGTATGGTTGTGCCCGTCGTGGTGACCACTGCCCAGCGTGGCGACTTGCCTGTTTATTTCAATGGCCTCGGCACTGTCACTGCCTTCAACACCGTTACGGTTCGCAGCCGCGTGGATGGTCAGCTCACCAGCGAGACGCGGAAGTAAATCTCGAACGATTTAAATTACTCTTTAAGGAAGGCGTGATCCCGCAGCAGCAGCTTGACACTCAGGCAGCGTTGGTTGGGCAGTTCGATGGCGCCATCGCGTCGGACCAAAGCCAGGTTGACAACGCGAAGCTGCAACTCACGTATTCCCGCATCACCTCACCGATCAGCGGCCGCATCGGTCTCCGCCTCGTCGACGTTGGCAACATCGTGCATGCTTCCGACACCATTGGACTCTTAGTCATCACCCAGCTCCAGCCGATATCGGTGATTTTCAGCCTGCCACAGGATCAGCTTCCTGACGTGAACAGCAAGCTCCGTTCCGGCGTGCAACTCGTCGTCGATGCGTACGACCGCGACGACACCGCGAAAATTGCCAGCGGGAAACTTCAAACCATCGACAATCAGATTGATCTGACCACTGGAACGTACAAGCTCAAATCCATCTTCGCCAACGCTGACAACTCGCTTTTCCCCAACCAGTTTGTCAACGTTCACCTTCTTGTCGATACCAAGCGCAATCTCACCATCGTCCCCGCCGCAGCTATTCAGCGCGGCCCGCAGGGTACTTATCTATATGGAGTCAAGGACGCAGTCGCGAAGATATATCCCGTAACCATCGCTCAAACGACCGGGAACAACGTTGGCTTGAGCGTCGGTTTGAATCCGGGCGACATGGTGGTTATCGATGGTCAGGACAAACTTCAGGATGGAACCAAGGTCAATCCCAGCCCGGCAAACGGTTCGAATGGCGCGGGCCGCGGTTCAGCATCTCCGTCTCCCGCTCAAGGTGCGCCACAAAAGGGGAGCCCCTCGAAGGGCCGTGCCGGAGGATCTCCGCGATGAGTCCGTCACGGCCGTTCATTCTGCGGCCGGTCGCCACCACCCTCTTGATGGTCGGCGTCCTTCTCGTTGGTTGGGTGGCTTTCCGGCAATTGCCCATCTCGGCGTTGCCGCAAGTCGATTACCCCACGATTCAAGTACAAACGTTTTATCCCGGCGCCAGCCCTGAAGTAATGGCTTCTTCGGTTACGGCTCCTCTCGAGCGCCAATTCGGACAAACTCCCGGCTTGAATCAGATGACCTCCACGAGTTCCTTCGGGAGCTCGATGATCACGCTGCAATTCAATTTGGACCTGAATATCGACGTGGCCGAGCAACAAGTCCAAGCGGCCATCAACAGCGCTTCCAATCTTCTCCCGCAGGGACTTCCCAATCCGCCGATCTACAGCAAGATCAATCCCGCGGACGCGCCCATCCTTACCCTCGCGCTGACATCGAAGTCACTTCCGCTATCCAAGGTCGAAGACCTGGCGGACACCACGCTCGCGCAAAAAATTTCTCAGCTCAGTGGAGTTGGTCTCGTAAGTATCAGCGGCGGCCAGCGCCCGGCAGTGCGCATCCAAGCGAATCCCACGGCGCTGGCTTCTTACGGCCTGAGTCTCGAAGACTTGCGCACCGCACTCGGCCAGGCCAACGTCGACCAGGCCAAAGGCACATTTGACGGTTTGCATCAGGCTTACACCATCGGCGCGAACGATCAGCTGATTTCCAGCGATAGCTACCGCCCGCTGATTATTGCTTACCGCAACGGCGCGGCCGTGCGGCTGACCGACGTGGCTACGGTTATCGACGGAGTGGAAAATACCAAGCAGGCCGCGTGGGCCAATCGCGATCCCGCCGTGATTCTCAATATTCAACGGCAGCCCGGCGCGAACATTATTGCCGTGGTCGACCGTGTAAAAAAACTTCTTCCGCAACTGCAAGCCGCGTTGCCCGCTGCCGTCCAGGTGGATATTCTCACCGACCGCACCACCACGATTCGCGCGTCCGTCGATGATGTGCAATTCACGCTGGTGCTGACCGTCGCGCTCGTGGTGATGGTAATTTTTCTTTTTCTCCGCAGTATCCGGGCCACCATCATTCCCAGCATTGCCGTTCCGCTTTCTCTGATCGGCACTTTCGGCGTGATGTATCTTCTCGGCTACAGCCTCAACAACCTTTCGCTGATGGCGCTGACCATTTCGACGGGCTTTGTCGTCGACGACGCCATCGTCATGATCGAAAACATCAGCCGCTACATCGAGGAAGGCGAATCGCCGCTCCAGGCCGCGCTCAAGGGCTCCGAACAGATTGGTTTCACAATTGTTTCGCTCACCGTTTCGCTGATCGCTGTGCTCATCCCACTTCTTTTTATGGGCGATATCGTTGGCCGCTTGTTCCGCGAATTTGCCGTCACGCTGGCCGTCACCATCTTGGTCTCCGCGTTTGTTTCGCTGACGCTGACTCCGATGATGTGCGCCAAGCTTCTCCGGCATCAGAAAAAAGAAGACGAGGGCTGGTTCTACCGCAAGTCCGAAGACGCTTTTAATTCCGTCATCGCATTTTACGGCCGCACGCTGCAATTCGTGCTCCGGTTTCGCACGACCACTCTCGTGGTCACGGTCGCGACTCTGGTCGGCACAATTCTTCTCTACGTTTACGTTCCAAAAGGATTTTTTCCCGTTCAGGATACAGGCGTGATTCTGGGTGTCTCCGAAGGCCCGCAAAACGTTTCCTTCGCAGCCATGGCCCGCCGCCAGCAAGCTCTCGCCGATGTGATTCTCAAAGAGGAAGCAGTGGAAAGCCTTTCCTCGTTTATCGGCGTCGACGGCACGAACACCACGCTGAACAGCGGCCGCATCCAGATCAATCTCAAACCGTTGGCCCAGCGCAAAATCAACGCTTCCGATGTCATCCGCCGCCTGCAGCCCGCGCTCGCCAAAGTCGATGGCGTCTCGCTTTTCCTCCAGCCGATCCAGGACCTGACTGTGGAAGACCGCGTCAGCCGCACGCAATTCCAGTACAGCCTTGAAGATGTCGATGCCAAAGAACTCGCTTACTGGACTCCGCGCTTCATCGACAAATTGAAATCGCTTCCGGAACTTCGCGACGTCGCCAGCGACCAGTTGAATCAGGGCCTCGTCGCTTCCATCACCATCGACCGCGACTCCGCCGCGCGCCTCGGCGTTCTTCCCGCCGACATTGACAACACGCTTTACGACGCTTTTGGCCAGCGGCAGGTCTCCACGATTTTTACCCAACTCAATCAATATCACGTGGTCATGGAAGTCGATCCGCAGTTCCAGCAGGATCCTGATTCGCTGAAAAACATTTACGTAAAATCTTCCAACGGCACGCAGGTCCCGCTCAGCGCCTTCACGCGCTTTGATCCTGGCGACTCCGCTCTCGCTCTCAATCATCAAGGCCAGTTTCCAGTCGTCACACTCTCGTTCAATCTGGCTCCCAATGGGGCCCTGGGCGACGCCGTGAACGCCATCAACGCCGCAAAGCAGGAATTGAATATGCCGCCGAGCATTCAGGCCACTTTCCAAGGCACGGCGGCTGCTTTTCTCAAGTCCCTGGCCAATGAACCCATCCTCATCCTGGCTGCTCTCGTAACTGTTTACATCGTTCTCGGCATTTTGTACGAGAGCTACATTCATCCGATCACCATTCTCTCCACGCTGCCGTCAGCGGGCGTCGGCGCGATTCTCGCGCTGCTCCTCTGTCACACGGAATTCAGCGTCATCGCGCTGATCGGAATTATCCTGCTCATCGGCATCGTCAAGAAAAACGCCATTATGATGATTGACTTCGCGCTGGAAGCCGAGCGCAAGGAAGGAAAGGCTCCGCTCGACGCCATCTACGAAGCATGCCTGCTGCGTTTCAGGCCCATCATGATGACCACCATGGCCGCTCTGCTGGGCGGCCTGCCGCTGGCGCTCGGCGCGGGCGTCGGCTCTGAATTGCGCCGGCCCCTCGGCATCACCATCGTTGGCGGTCTGATTCTCAGCCAGTTGCTGACGCTTTACACCACGCCGGTTGTTTATCTCGCATTCGATTGGCTCGGACGCCGCTTCGCGTTTCACGTCGGCAATCCCATCGAAGAGCCGGCCACCGGAGATTAGCAAGTGAACTTTTCCTCAAACTTCTCCGCGCCCTTCATCCGACGGCCTGTTGCCACGTCGCTGATCACCATTGCTATTTTTCTGTCCGGAGCTGTCGCATTTCGTTTCTTGCCAGTCCTCGAGCGGCAGTTCAGCCGCATCGCCGGCGTCACTCAAATGACTTCTTCGAGCGGTCTGGGCTCCACAAACGTTACGCTGCAATTCGATCTCAATCGTGACATTAACGCTGCCGCCCGCGATGTTCAGGCCGCTATCAACGCCGCTCGCAGCCAGCTTCCCGCCGATCTTCCTGGCCAGCCCAGCTACCGAAAGTTCAACCCTGCCGACGCACCCATCATGCTTCTTTCCCTGACGTCCGATAACATTCCCGCCGCGCAGATCTACGACGCGGCGGATTCCATCCTTGCTCAGAAGCTCGCGCAAGTCGAAGGCGTCGGCCAGGTGGGTGTGTTCGGTAGCTCACGTCCCGCCGTGCGTGTCGAAGCCAACCCCTATCAGTTGAACAGCTACGGAATCAGCCTCGAACAAGTTCGCAAGTCACTCCAGGCTGCCAACGCGAACCTGGCAAAAGGCGCGCTCTCCGATTCCGCGCAAACCTGGGCTATCTTCGATACCGACCAGCTTTTCAAGGCTTACGAGTATCAGCCCCTCATCGTCGCCGGCCACCAGGGCGCTCCTGTTCGTTTGCGCGACATCGCCGAAGTGGTCGATTCCCTCGAAGACAACCGTAATCTGGGCCTGTCAGGAGGGAAGCGAGCAGTCCTCTTGGCTATCAATCGCCAGCCCGCGGCCAACATGATTGAGACCGTGGATCGCATCAATGCCGTTCTTCCACAACTTCGCGCTTCGATTTCGCCTTCGCTGCACCTGAACATCGCCGTCGACCGCACGACGACAATTCGCTCTTCTGTCCATGATGTCGAAATTGCGATGATCATCTCGATCATCCTGGTGATTTTCGTGGTCTTTGCATTCCTCCGGAACGTCTGGGCCACCATCATCCCCAGTGTCGCCGTTCCGCTCTCGCTCATCGGCACGTTTGGCGTGATGTATCTTGGCCACTACAGCCTGGACAATCTTTCGCTGATGGCTCTCACCATCTGTACCGGCTTCGTCGTTGATGATGCCATCGTGGTCATCGAGAACATCACCCGTCACATCGAAGCCGGCATGCAGCCCTATGAAGCGGCGATGAAAGGCGCGAGTGAAATCGGATTCACCGTTCTTTCCATGAGTACTTCGCTTGTGGCTGTCTTTATCCCTATTCTTCTTATGGGTGGGATCGTGGGCCGGCTTTTCCGCGAGTTCGCGGTGGTTCTCAGCGTGGCCATTGGCGTCTCACTTCTGATTTCTCTTTCCACGACGCCAATGATGTGCGCGCGCTTCCTTCGCCACGAAACGGGCCGGCACAATCGTTTGTATCGGTTTTCCGAAAACGCCTTCAATCGCCTGCTACGCACCTACGATGTTTCCCTTCGCTGGGTTCTTCGCCACCAGTTTCTCATTCTGCTGGTCACTTTCGGCACCGTTTGCCTGAATATCTATCTCTTCGTCCAGACCCCCAAGGGCTTCTTCCCGCAACAGGATACCGGCAAATTCGGTGGGCTCATCCAGGGCGATCAGGATCTTTCCTTCGCGGCCATGTCGCAGAAGTTGCGCCAATTCACGGACATAGTCCTTCAGGATCCCGCCGTGGATACCGTCACTTCCTTCGTTGGTGGCGGCAGCGGTGGCAGCACGGCCCGCATGTTCGGACAGCTCAAGCCGCTCAACGAGCGCAAGCTAAGCATTGATCAAGTCATCGCGCGCATTCGGGGGAAGACTGCCAAAATTCCCGGCGCCGCCCTGTACCTGCAGGCTGGTCAGGACCTCAACGTTGGGGGACGCTTCGGCGGCGCGCAATATCAGTACACGCTTCAAGCGGACAATCTCAGCGACCTCACCCACTGGGCGCCCATCATCATGCAGCGTCTGCAAAAAATTCCTGAACTCCGCGACGTAAACTCCGACCAGCAAATGCATGGGCTGCAAAGTTCGGTGGTGATTGACCGCGATACCGCCAGCCGGCTCGGCGTCGCTGTTCAGGACATTGACAACACTCTCGGCGACGCGTTCGGGCAGCGCCAGGTCTCGAACATCTACAGAGGCCTGAATCAATATCACGTTGTGCTGGAAGTCGCTCCCGAATTCCAGCAAAGCCCGGAAGCGCTGAAATCCATTTATGTGCCCTCGAAGTCCGGCAAACTTGTTCCACTCAGCGCCTTCGCCCACTACGAGCCGTCCAACACCGCGCTCTCCGTCAACCACCAGGGCATCTTTCCGGCTATCACGCTTTCCTTCAATCTCGCGCCGGGCGCTTCTTTGGGGCCTGCCGTCGAGCACATCGAGGCAGCTCGCCGTGAAATCCGTGTGCCCAACACCGTTCACGCCACGTTTCAAGGCACAGCGCAGGCGTTTCAGGATTCACTCTCCAATCAGCCAGTCTTGATTCTTACCGCTCTCGCCGCCGTGTACATTGTTCTCGGCATCCTTTACGAGAGCTTCATTCATCCGATTACCATCCTCTCGACGATTCCTTCCGCAGGAATCGGCGCTCTTCTTGCCATCCAGTTCATCAGGTCCGACCTGAACATCATCGCGCTCATCGGCATCATCCTCTTGATCGGCATCGTCAAGAAAAACGCTATTCTGATGATTGATTTTGCGGTGCAAGTGGAAAGGGAGGAAGGAACGTCGCCCGTGGAAGCGATCTACAAAGCGTGTCTGTTGCGTTTCCGGCCGATTTTAATGACCACCATGGCCGCACTTCTGGGCGCGATGCCTCTGGCGCTCGGCACCGGTGTTGGTTCTGAGCTGCGCCGTCCGCTGGGCATTACCATCGTCGGCGGCCTCATCCTCAGCCAGATGCTCACACTTTTCACCACCCCGGTCGTTTACATTTACATGGACCGCTTGCAATCCTGGCTGCGCCGCACGTTTTCGAGAGTCCCTGCGCCCGCTCCTGCTCCCGCCCACTCCGACTAGCGAAGTTTCGAGTTACGATTTTCCAATTTCCCTTTCCACTCACGCGCTGCCGATCAACCATCCTGTCAGGAAAACCAAAACGCCGCCCACAATCACCTGAAACGCCGCCTGCAAGAACGGCGTATCCATGTAGCGGTGACGGATGAAGCTGATCACACCCAGCTCAACCGCAACGACAATGACCGCCACCAACATGGCGACTCGAAAATTGGCGATCAAAAAAGGTAAAGTATGTCCGATCCCGCCCGCTGTGGTCATCAACCCGGTCACCGCACCACGCAGCCATGGCGAGCCACGCCCCGTCAGCGATCCGTCATCGGAAAGCCCTTCGGAAAATGCCATCGAAATCCCCGCACCGATGGAAGCGGCCAGCCCTACCAGAAAGGCTTCCCAACTCTTGTGTGAAGCGAATGCCGCGGCAAAAATGGGCGCCAGCGTCGAAACCGAGCCATCCATCAATCCAGCCAAGCCCGGTTGCACCACCTGCAGCAAAAACAATTTGCGATGGGATTCATCTTCCTTGGCTTTCGCGCTTGTTGTTAAATGTTTTTCTTCCAATTCGCCAGCCGTCCGCTCGTGCTTTCTCTCCTCGTCCGCAAGCTTGTTCAATAATTCCCGCGTCGACACGTCCGTCGTCCTGCTCGCCGCCCGCGCATAGAACCGGCTCGCCTCTAACTCCATCAATTCCGCTTGCTTCCTTGCGACCTTCACGCCCAGAGGACGGACCAGCCACACCGGTTTCCTGGTCAGGAATCCCTTCACGTTTTCGCGGCGTATGAGCGGAATGTGGTCGCCGAAACGCTGCCGGAACATGGCAAACAAACGGTCACGGTGCCCCACTTCTTCCGCGCGCATCTCTTCGAACATCTCCGCCGTCGAGGGATACTCTTCGCGCAACGCGTCCGCAAACTCCCCGTAAATCCGCCCGTCTTCCTCTTCGGCGGCGATGGCGATGGCTAGAATCTCTTTTTCCGTCAAATCCTTGAACTTTTTCAGCATCGTCCTTTGTCCTCAAATTCAAACGAGCACAAAGAATCGCACAAACCGAGTCGCGAAGTCATCCTTCGGCCGATCGGTAGCTCTATGGCTCTATTCGCTGGCTTTCGTGGGGTTCCTGGCCTGCTTGCGCCAATAGTAGAAGAAGGGGATGCCACCCAGGATGACTGCCAGGCCCAGCGAGGAGCGCACCGGCCGGACCATCCACAAGTTGATAGTCAGAGCCACGGCGGCAGCCAAAAAGACGAGCGTCGTCCAAGGATGGCCCCAGGCGCGATACGGACGCGACAGGTTGGGTTCGCTTCTGCGCAAACGGAAGAGGGTAATTGCAGTCAACGCGAAGAAAATCCACCCGGCAAAAACAAACAGAGAATAGAGCTCTTCGTAAGTGCCGCTGAGTGCGAGCAGCGCAGCGACCGAGCCGAGGAAGATCAGCGCGCCGCTGGGAGTGCGAAAAGAAGGGTGAATGCGCTTAGCGAAGCGAAAGAAAACGCCGTCGCGAGCCATGGCGAAGGGGATGCGAGCGCCCGTCAGGACCGTGACGTGGAGAGCTCCGAGAGCGGAGATGGCCATACCTATCGTCAGCCAGACTGCGCCGCGAGAACCCGCGAACGATTGCACTACGTCGGAAGCGACGTGCTGCGATTGCGCCAGCGCCGCGAATGGCAGAGTACGGAAGTAAACGACATTCGCCAGCAAGTACAAACCGCCCACAGTGATCAGTCCCAGGATAATGGCTCGCGGAATGTTCTTCTCGGGGCGGAGAATCTCTTCGCCCAAATCGCCGAGGTCGTTGAAGCCATTGTAGGCCCACATGGCGGGAACCAGCGCGGTCAGCAAAGCGCCGATCGTTCCCAAACCTAGTGGAGTGGTGGCCAAGGGCGCGGCTTCCATCGCATTGTGCTTGCCGAACAGCACGCCCGCTACGACAATCACCGCGATCGTGCCTATTTTGAGGGACGTCAGCAGCACCTGGATAGCGCCGCCCGTGCGCACGTTCAAGTAATTGATCACCGTGACCGCCACAACGACCAGCGCCGCGAGCGGCTGGGCCGCGGTGAAAATGAATTGGTAGCCCCCAATGTGGTAAGTGAACAACGGGGCCGCAACAAACGGGAATAGAAATCCGAGGAACCGCAGAAATCCGGCGGCCAGAGTTGCCATCGCCACAGGCCGGTCAAGAAACGAACTCATCCACCCGAAGAGAAATCCCCACAAAGGACCGAGACCGTGGTTGAGGTAAACGTACGGGCCGCCTGCTTTGGGGAATGCCGCGCCCAACTCGGCATAGCAGAACGCGCCAAAGAGCACGATTAGCCCGCCGATGATCCAAGCCGTAAAAACCAATCTGGTTGAGCCGACACTGCGGGCCATGTCACTGGAGACGAGAAAAATGCCAGAGCCAATGGTGTCGCCAATCACGATGGCGGTCGCCGACCAAAGACCCAGTCCGCGAACCAGGTCCGCTCGCTCCGGTTGCGCGGTCAGATTGGGACTCGATGCGCTCACAAAGGTTGACAGAGCCTACTATCCGGAATTCAGGTGGTCAATCAACTTCGCCTGTTAGCCCGCGCGAAGCGAGGGATTCTATGTGTTTTGTGGCCCGAGTCGCTCTTACGCGCTATCATCGAGGCCAAGATGGCTACCCCAAAATCCATGCTGAGTGAGTTTGCCTGGGACCCGCGCTATCGCGTTTCCTCTCTCGATGATGTGCTTACTCCTGCGCTGCTCCTTTATCCAGAATTCGTCGCCTCCAACATCGAGCGCACCTTGGACTTGTTGGGGGGCGATGCGGATCGCTGGCGCGTGCATATCAAGACCGCAAAGCTGGGCTACACGCTTCGCATGCTGGTCGAACGCGGCGTCCGCAATTTCAAATGCGCGACCACTCTGGAACTGTTGGTAGCCTGCCGCAGCGGCGCGGGTGACGTACTCTTCGCTTATCCAGCGGTGGGCGCAAATGCCCGACGGGTCAGTGAAATAGCCGATCAGTTCCCACAGGTGCGCATTTCCGTTTTGGCCGAGAACGATCAGCAAGTGCGGCAATGGCGTGGCAGCCGGGTCGGAGTCTTCCTCGACATGAATCCTGGAATGGATCGCACTGGCATCGAGCAAAGCCACAGCGGCGCAGTTGTTGAACTGTCTCGCGCGATTGGCAATCTTGGGCTGGAGTTCCGCGGGCTGCACTATTACGACGGTCACTTTGGCGGATTGGAAACGCGCGAAAGGAACGCCGCCGCGCATTCCGGCTATGACCGTTTGCTGAAAGTTGTGAGCGAGCTCGAGCAAAGCGGCATGCGCGTGCCGGAAGTAATCACTGCAGGAACGCCGACGTTCCCTTGCTCAGTGGCTTACGAAGGCTTCCGCACAGGAAGATTCATCCATCGCGTTTCGCCCGGAACTACGGTTTATTGCGATGCCACCACTCTGGCGCAGCTTCCTAGCGAGTACGGCTACAGGCCAGCGGTGCTGGTCTTGACACGCGTGGTTAGCCATCCGCGCGCGGGCGTAATCACTTGCGATGCTGGACACAAATCAGTATCCGCAGACGCGGGTGTTCCCACTTGCGTGGTCATTGGGCATCCGGAACTTACGCCGCTCTCGCCCAGTGAGGAGCATTTGCCAATGGCGGTGCAGGCAGGAGCAACGGGGCCACAAATCGGTGAAGCGCTTCATCTCCTTCCGCGGCATGTGTGCCCGACGGTGAACAATTTCGATTGTGCGCTGCTGGTGCAAGATGGCGAGATCAAAGCGGTAGAAAAAGTTTCGGCACGCGGGCGCGAGGCGCCAATTCTGCAGGCGGCTGACCAAACGGTTCCTCTAAGAAGCTAAGAAATTGCCGAGAATTTGTGGGACCTGATTTCCCAGCGGTTCAGGCTCCTCCACCTTCGGCCGTGTGTTGTTTTCTACTTTTTTCGACGCGCCACCTGTTTCTTTGCAATGCGCGGTTTCTTCTTGCTCATTTTTTCCTTGTACGCAATGCAATCGATCTCGATCAGCATCCCAGGAGTGTGACCCAGATCGCTGCCAACCGTGGTGCGCACGGGGTAAGGCTGTGAAAAACGCTGTGCATAGACCGAGTTGTAGCGGGCAAAGAGGCTTGTGTCGCTCAGGTGCACGGTAGCTTTGACCACGTCGCCAAGCGAAGCGCCGTCAGCCTCGAGAATGGCGGAAATGTTGTCGATGGTCTGCGCGGTCTGCTGCTCAATGGTATCGCCGACCAGATTTCCACTAGACGGATCAAGCGGCCCCGTACCGGTCACGAAGATAAAGTCTCCCGCCCGCCATCCCTGTGAGTATGCTCCACGCGGAGGCGCACCACGCTTGCTTTGAATCGCGTATTTGCTCATGTTCTCTCTCCTGTTATGACACTAGAACTATAAATCTGACGGTTAGCAAGAAAACGCGGTTGGATACGAGCAGGAGCATTGTAGCCGTTCTGACGCGATCCGTGTTTGGCTTCGAGGAATTATTTCGAAGGGCCTGCAACTTTCGGCGCCGAGATTTCTTGTTTGTCGTCCACGGAGAAGAGCAGATAGTTTCTGAAACTATGACGCCGATGAGTGCGCCGGCCTCTCCAATCGTAATGAATTTCCGCCGTCTGGGGCAGCCACATGTCCAGATTGCCGGTGCGGAAATGAACGGGAGCATATTCGATGGCTGCGTGGTCGGCAACGAGGCGGATTTCTGGCAACGGGGCGACGAGATCGGTTTCCAGCCGCACGATTTGAAACGTATCTGCCGCGATCCAGGCGCGTCCTTTGAGGGCAACTGAGTAGACCGGACCTTGCGTTCCAAGTTGATAGGTGCGAATGGTATTCGGTTTATCGGCTCTTTGGCGGAAATGGATTTGCCAAGCCGGCGCGCCGTTGGACCGTGCCAGGCCTTCACAAGCGACCTTGAAGTTCTGCACGTTAGAGGGATGAAGGATGAGTACGAGCGCCGCGAGCCCCGTGGTAGCTACGCCATCGGGAAATCTGGAGGCAGAATAATGAGAGTCCCTGTATTCATCCACGTTCAACAGGCCCAGCCGGTTCTTCTTGATGGAAACAAGATAATTGAACTCGAATCCGATCGGACGCGAGGGGAACCCCCATTTATTGATCGATTCATGAGTCACAGCCTCGGTTGCCGTGAACTGGTCCACCCGGGCAACCAATTCCTGAATCTGCTTGCCGGACTTCTCCAGGACCTCTTGCAGGTTGCATTTGGCGCCGGGTTCTACCGCTGGCACTTTTTCATCTATATCGGCGGGCAACCAATTGGAGGCTAAGAGAGTTGAGGTTGCCACAACAGGCTCAAGCGGCAATGCTGAAACTGTGCTGGCCGAAGGTTCACTGGCAGATTCGAAGGGAACCCTAAAATTTTCAAGTTGTTTAGCGGCGGCACCGTCGGCAACATTATCCAGGAGATATGCTTGTAGAACCTGGATAGCTCGCTCGTTATCTCCGTGTAAGCGGAGGGCCCGCGCCAGGAGCGGCTGGATAATTACCGCCCGGCCATGCCCCAACTCCAGTGCGCGCTCCGCATGCCTGATGGATTCATTCAACAATCCTTGTCGCAAACTAGCATCCGCGAGCATGGCATGGGCACGCCAGGAAGTTGGCTCCACCTCCACTGCCAGGTTGAGGTACCGAACCGCGTCGGCAGGCTTGTTGTCCCGCATGAGGGCATCGCCCAAAGAGAGCAGAGCACCGAAGTGATTTGGAGCAAGGACAAGGACTTTTTCCCAATAACTCCTGGCGTGCACCCAGTCGTTCATCTCTGCGGAATAAAAGCCAAAAAGAAAATTTGCATCGGCGTCGCCTGGTGCAAGCCGATAGACCGCATCCAGGTGGCCGCGCGCAGCAGCGGGCTTGTTGGCTTGCAATGCTTCCAATGCTTTCCCTAGTTCCTTCTGCAACTTGGGGGCTAAGACCTGAAAGTCTTCCGCTGGCGGGAAGGGAAGTGTCCGTTGTGCCAGGGCGTTGGAATAAAATAAAAAGAGATGGGCCAGGACCACAATGAGAAAAGGCCCGCTGGGGCGGCGCAGAACCATGCCAACTCCACTTGCCGAATTGCCGAGGGGAGAACCCGGAACTTGAAGATATCTTATACCTGCCCGAGAGAACTTGATAGGGGAAATGCAGGTCTTGCGCAGGGGGACTGAGGCCGGCATTATGCTCAAATTATGATTGGCAGGGCTGACAATACCACCTGTTCTTAGAGAGCTTTTGGTAGCAGGATAGACTTCCTATAAAGCCACGAAGTCGGGCTCAGGATGATCTGTCCGTGGCTCCGAGAGGTGATGGGTTTGTAATGAGGAATTGTCTGGTTCACAGGGCAGTGCGTGTATTTGCGATGCTACTCCTTTTTGCAAATGTGTCGTTGGCCCAACAAAAGATCTCCGACGCTGAAAAACTCCTGTTCGATTCCGTGAATCGCGAACGAACGGCAAGGGAGTTGCCGCTCTTGAAGTGGGACGACAATCTGGCCCTCGCGGCACGCAAACATGCCGAACTGTCACCGCGCGAATATTCTCGATGCCGCCGCGGACTCCATCGGAATCTCCGTGGTCGAAGGAGACGAGCAATTATTCGCCGTCGAGGATTTCTCCCGCGCCGTCGAGCTTCTTTCGTTCGAAGAACAAGAGAAACGAGTCGGAGAACTCCTTGTTGCACGCGGGTTGCATTTGGTCCAGATTGGAAATGACGCGCAAAAGAGTTGTGAGCTCGACCGTGATTACGAGGGAAACAGCAAGCCGCGCTACATCGCCCATTACGAAACGCCCAACCTTTCACAATTGCCCGAAAGCTTAGCCAAGGAACTCCGGTCAGGCCGCTACAAGACCGCGGCAGTGGGCGCGTGCGCCGGGAAACCATCGTCAGGATTTTCCCGCTTCCGCATTGTTGTGTTGCTGTACTGATTTCCATCAGGGCGGTTACAAAGCGGTCTCGGCACCGGGCTACCGAAACAAGCTGAGTTCAATCGAATTTGCCATCGCCTCGTATCCGGCGTCATTGGGATGAAGGTGATCGCCGCTATCGAACGCTGGCCGGATCTTTTCTGGGTTCGCCGGGTCGAGCACAACTTTTTCAAAGTCAATTACGCCGTCTAAGTCGTGGCTGGACCGAATCCACTGATTCAAAGCTTTCCGCTGTTCTTCCTTCTCGGCACTGAAGATGCCAGGGATCGCGGTGGCGCCGCTGAAGGGAGTCTGCGTCGCGCCAAAAACCTTCATGCCGCGGTCATGCGCCCGCTCGATGAGCTGCTTCATGCCCGCGATCAAATCATCGATGCTGACGGCTTCCGAGGCAGGCGCAACCGGCGTGCCTGGGAGTCCGATGTCGACGATGCCCTCAAGAATGATGACGTACTTGACGCCCGGCTGATCGAGCGCGTCATGATCGAAGCGAGCCAGGCCGTTTACGCCTAGTTCCACAGCAACCGGCGGCGCATCATGAAGAATCCGGTTGCCTATGATTCCTGCGTTCAGCACCCCGAGCGGGAGGCCTTGCTGCGACAGCCGTTTGGCAAGGACATTCGGCCAGCGCCGGTTGGCATTCGGAGTAGAACCGTCGCCGTCGACACGGGAGTCGCCAAACACGGCTATGGCCGCTGCGGAAAGCGGTGCGCTTACGTCCACGCCCGCGAGAAATATCCAGGAGCTAATGGCGCGCGGGCTTGCGACAGAAGGCGCGGCGGTCTGATCGCCTGCGCCAACATAGGAGGTTTGCAGAGCGAAGGAATGAAACCCAGCCGCCGTTGTTACGTGAGGAAGAAAAATGCTGATGGCCAGATCGCTTTCGGTGGGCACCGCAAGCTTCACTGGATCGCTCAGCACAAAGGCGTTCGACGGAATAGAGATTCCCGTCGCGCCGCCGAAGGTTAGAGCGCGATCCGAAGACGGCAGGATCGTGGAATCGTTTCTCCGCAGGGCGAGATGAGCTGATCCGATTTCAAGACTCTGCCTGCCGAAGAAATTCGAGAAACGCACGCGGACCGCGGAGCCGCCGATACTCAAATGGACGATCTCGCGCAGCGTCTGATTGTTGAATTCTAGTCCCTTCGTGCGGATGTGCGTTTCATCGGGAGGCGGAGATGGGCTTGCACCCCAGCTAACTACCCAGTGAGCGGCCGGAGCAGCGGCAACGGCGGCAAAAGATAAAGATAAGGCGAGAAACGCCATTGTGAATCTTGCACATAATTCACCGGCCTGCGCGAACCCCGGCAAAAAGAAAACTCTTAAGGAGCAAACATACAAGACGATGCGGCTTATAAGCTGTGCCATTGATTTCCTTCTTTCCGCGCATATTGGAGCGCAAGGTGTCGTTTGTTCCCTGTCCGAGTGCCCGGCTCTGACGGGTGCTACTTCATCGCGGAATAATCCGTCGGACGCATGTACACTTCGTCGACGTTATACTTTCCTTCCACCCTTTCTATGATCTCGCTGGCTTGTTTCCTATACTCTGGAAAGGCCGGGTCGGCATGAAGCGCGTCCCAATTCTTTTTCGCTTCGTCCCGGCTGGGATGAGCCACGATGTAAATGAATGTGTTGGCCCAAGCAGGATCATCATTGGGTACCCAGTAGCCGACGACATTGAGATTGTACTTGTCTTGTAGTTTTGCAACGTCGCGAAAGATCGACTCGAGGGCTGGCGCTTTGCCAGGCGCAGTATGATAAACCATTAGCTCGAAGACGCGATTGCTATTGGCCCTCACTTGGTACAAGTGCGTCAGGCGGGCAGTAAGGAGCGATCCAGCGGCAAAGGAAACCAGAGCAATCGCGCAGGTAATCCATCCTTTGAATTTCCAACGAATGAGCAATGCCAGGGCTGATTTATAGTTCGTCTTCATGGATTTCAATCTCCTTTGCAGTTTTTCACTGAGAGCGGCCACACTCCTATTTCGCGAACCGCCGAACGCTGAAGGAAATCGGCAGCCCGACCACGACCATGTGCACAAGCAGCCCCAGAATCAGGTCATGAAGTTTGTAAGGGCCCCTGGCGTGAAGCGCGGAGAGCGGCAAAACGATAAAACGCATTACCTCTTCCACTGCGGCCCCGAAAAACAGACCGCAAACCAGTGGGTGCTCCTTCAAAAAAACTAGCTTGCGGCTTGCCCCGTAGTAAACCGCCGCTGCCGAGCAAGCGATAAAGAAGTGCAGGACGATCCCAAGAACATAGGTGCCGACGCCTCCCTGGAAAGCCTGCCTCCCCAGCAGGCCCCCGGCAATCACCAGCGGTATATCCCATCCAAACAGAATGCACGCTTGTAGAAGATCCAAGGTCCCGGCAATCCCGCCGCCTACTGCGATTGCCAAGAAAGCGCTGCTTTTCCCCGATGCCCCGGGCGCAGAATCTCCTATCATCCGATTTCCTTTCCTTCACTTCTGATTTGTTTGCAATCCGCAATGCGACGAAATGTCACAATACCTGGGCGAGACCACAGAAGTCCTGAACTTGCCCTGAAACACTTTGAATACTTCTGAATTGACGCTGCATCGGTGCCCTCCCCGGATCAATCGCGGCCGGGGCAGCATCGGTAAGGACAAGACCGGCCAAAACACGGTCAGCGTCCACGGTGTGATATAGTCGGCGAGCGCCGCTTTTCTGTTTAAATCAGAAGGTAGTAGTAACCGATTCCCGCATGGAACGCTCAACCACAACAATGCTTCGCGTTGGCGACTGGTGCGTCAATCCAGCATCCGGCCAGATTTCACGAAATGGAGAGACCGCTCGGGTAGAGGTGCGGACGATGCGGCTGCTG
>WNFQ01001322.1_pt1 | contig 17478 bp, 15 predicted proteins | sample 5400171 | NCBI WGS metagenome assembly WNFQ01 (sample SAMN13153356, study PRJNA577476) | soil metagenome | isolation source: 20 cm soil under Madrone tree | place: USA:California | collected 2016-06-14 | reverse complement strand
CGGATCCATGGAAGAGGGGATGGCCGTCACTGCCAGTGCGCGTTCGTATGGCGAGCGCAGCGCCACTGCCATCCGCGTAGCGGACAGGATACGCAACCGGCATGAGGCGAAGTTCTTCGACGTCATTGCCGGTAAGCAGGCTGAGAGTCGGTGCATCGGAAACGTTCGCGACCGAATGAAGGAGATTTGGAACCAGGACATCATCCACATAGACACCGACTTGCTCGTAGGGCGCGCCCATTACAGAGAATTGCGCGAGGAAATCATTGTTGGCCGAAGCGGAGACACCCGGGAGGGCTTGCAGCGAACGGAAGGGGTCATTGGCAAGGACCGTGGAGGTTTGTTGCAACTCGCTGCTCGTTAGCGTCAGATCCCCCACGGCCGGCCAATCCTTGGCCTCGAAAACGTCGCTTCGCACTTCGACCACATCGGTGCGACGGAAGTTATCTGGAGCAAGGGTGAGCAGGAATTCCTTGCTCTCGTCTGCTGCCGCGAGCTGAAAGGGGACAGAGAGAGTGCGGTATCCCACACCGCTGATCTGAAGCACATAGGTTCCCGGCGGCACCTGGGAAATATGAAACTTGCCATCCGGCCCTGTGGCAGCGGCGAACCCGGTTCCGGCAATCGCTACCTGAATTTTGCCGAGTGGTTCACCGCCTTGGGCATTAGTGACAGTTCCGTGAACGGCGGCTGCGACGGCGGCGCTGGTGGTAAAGACAACCAGTAGGGAGAGTAGTGCCAGGGTTCGCAAGCCATTGAAATTGCGAAAGGTCTGCATATTCAAGGCGCGGTCGCTTTGGGAATCCAACGAATGGCAGACTACAGGACAGATTGTTGTCGGCAAAATTCGCGCAATTATAACCCTTTCGGTGCTAAGGGTTGGTAATTTCCTTGACCGGGTTGACCGGGCACCTCTCAGTGCCCCGGCCTACAATCCCTTGTAAATGGGCAGGACAAAGCCTTGAATGAGAAATTTTGTCATTTCAGTCCATCGTCGGTCCACTTCAAGAGCGAGATAAATGACGCGTTCCCCTGTAAGCGACACCAGAAGCGGCACTTAGAGTTTTGTACTGCGTAGCTTCTAAGCAGGGGGTCGCCAGTTCGAGTCTGGCCGGGCGCGCCATTTCCCTTGAATCCTATTCAATCCAAAGAGTTAACCGAGATCATTCTTCACCTCTGACTTCACCCCCGATCATCTGCTTTTTTGACAGATGGTCGGGGATGGCGGGACTCTGGCGTTTTTCCTTTTTCTTCTGTCGATCCAATTGCTTGCGTAAACTGAACTCGATTCTGTACCCGCTCAGAATAGCGTCCTGTCATAAAAATGTAATACACGCAGAGCACGCCAGGATGACGCTCGGGAAGTCCTATTGGCAAAGTAACCTTCGCGAATGCGCGTAGCGTGTCCGAGTGGCTGATGTCCCCCAGCCCCGTTTCTGGACACCAGGACCAAACTCCGACGGGCCCAGGATAACTTCCTCAACCATTTCCGAGTGTGCCACTATAAAGCGTTATCTAGTCCCAACAATGCGATCCCCTTAAGGCCTTACGGAGCGGCCGCGTAAATTCGAGGTAGTGCTAGTCGCTGTTTGGACCGCCACAAGACATTCATGAGCAGGAAGAAAAACTGGAGGGGCCTCAGGTTATATTTTCATGTTAATAGTAAAACGAAGGGACACTTAGTGACGAGATTATGCCAAGGAACGAGATTGTAGATCAGATTCGAGCTGCAGTGGCAGCAGTTACCCGTCAGCACGAATTTCTAAAATGGTTGAAAGAGGAAAAAATCGGTGATGGTTTGGTCCTTCTGAACAACTCATTCATCTTTCGGCAAAAGCTCCAGACGACTAAAAATGATTTCTATCTGGGAATTCCTGTGAGAACTAGTTCCCACCTGGGAGTGTCAAACATAGTAGTTGCTCGTGGCACTGCATTCAATTCCGATTTCAAGTTTGTTGAATTGAAAGGAATGAAGAAATTGGAAGTGCAGGAGGTCAATCCGGCCATTGACCAACAGTTGAAGCAGCTAGGAAGCATCGTGATGGTATTGATTGGCGAAGTGCTGGATACCGTGGTGACAAGAGCGCCGATTGGACATTCTCTCTTTTCCGAGCTCGAGTTGAACCCTTCGGCTACAGCAGCCCTGGCGATAAAGGATAAGGTCATTCAAGTAAGGGCGATCTCGGACGAGGAAGAGATTTGGGCGGAACTCGAAAAGGCTCACGGCGCCCAACTCCCTACAGACTTGATGCAGCCTCTGGCAAGCGCGCTAGATCATATTCGCAAAAATCATTATGCAGTTCTGAGACTGCCAGGTGAATCGACTCTTTCACGACCACTACTCGACTCGTTTGTTGATGCGCTACGTCAAAATGTGGCTCGTTACAAGCACGCGTGGAACAAATGCGAGGGGCAGGCAGACACAGATGCGAGTGAATTCAACGATTTGCTACGAATCGCTTACAATTTCGCAACTGATGCAGTATTAGTGATCCGTCTTCTTGTTAGCGTGTGCGATCTAAAACCCATCGTTCGGTGGTGCACAGTCGATGAATGGTTCCGTTTAGCGGAGAATTTTCGAAATTTACCCTGGTCCAAGATGAAGGAGAAGCACTCACTAGATGCGTATCAGGTGACTGTCAGCAGCGCGAGAAATAGGGCTTTTCATCGCTTACTCCCGGTCGATAACACTCTACGCGTTGAACTCGAAGGGACTAAGCTCGGACGAATAACCTTGCGCTTGTTTCCGGAATATGCGGCTCGAAATAGCGAAGAAGCGTTGGATTATGAAGACAGGGCGTTGGTGGAGCTCCTTACGGACTTCACCCGCGTGAGTGAAAGAAGCGTGTCCCCCCAGTTTTGGCGACGAAATATCGCAGTAATGGAAACAACCATTGAACTTCTATCGCGAACAAGCTCAGCTCTCAAACTGTTGGCAAATGTCTAGGCTTCGTCCCTTGATGAAGTTTAGTAGCGGGTGTGCGTACAAACGGCGCGACAGTCATCGACGCGTGAACAAGGCTTAAGTCCCGATTCGCCCGCAATTGGCAGCAAGCCTTAGCTAAACCACACGGTTCGTTAAGAGGGCAGCAACAAGACCCTCGAGCGAGTTCAGCAACTGCTCACCGTTATCGTATTCATGGATTGGTCGAACCCACGGGTATCGCTTTATGTGATCAAACATGCCCCATGGCTCGTGTCCCCGGGCGATCAACGGTTGGACTGGCACCGAGGGACGCGATTCAACAGAAATTGGAAGCCACGCCTTTGGATGTGACGAATAAGTGGCGTGCGACTGCATGACAACCAGCACGGACAGATCCCCCGTGTCCTGAGCGGTCAAGCAGTCTAAGGCATACCGCTGCAACGCTGCGAATCAACGAGCATCTCCGGTTTTGGCGGAAAGAAAGGAAGGGCTCAGGCAGGATTTGGCGCAGCTCGCCTCGTGCGGTAGATACCTCGCACCAGAACGAACACAAGAAGTGCGGCCAGCGCGATGGTAACAAAAGCCCAAATCGAAACGCGGGCGTTCACACCCATCACATACTCTGGAATTTCCATGAGGCCCCACATCGCCCCCATAAGCCGCTCGTCGTTGAGGAGCATGTAACTCGAAGCGCGGTACTCTGCGAAGGCATGTTGAAACGGCAGAAAGCTCATCAGAAACGCACCGATGGCAACGAGCAGCGTCGCTGGAGCATAGTCCGCCATCCAGCACAGCGCTCTCCGCCAACGTGTTTGCGCATTTCGCATCCGCCCAGGCCACATCTCCAGCAGCAAAACGCTAGCCAGCGCCTCGAGTCCGGCGAGCAGGGCTAGAATGCCGAATCCCTGGAGCAGCATAGCCTCTCTCCGGAAAGCCTGCTCCCCTCCCGAACGGCCTCCGGGGTCGCCGCGGGGCCGCATTCCTTGGACGCTCCTTTCGATCTCATCGAGACGCAGAGCTACTCGCCGCGCATCTTGTGGTCGTGCCGAACTTGCGAAAAGATCCGCGAGTCCTTTGTTGGCGCTCTTAGAAATCGCCAAAGCAATCAGCTTCTCGATTTTCGTCCCGCTTCCGTCCGCCATCCGCAGGGCAAACACATCCACTTCGCCGATCAGGCTTTCCGCTCGCTGCAAGTCACCTGCGGCTCGCGCTTTCCGCGCCTGGTGCATTTTGAATTCCGCAAAACTCCTGAGGTTCAGTAAATCTGGAATCGCATGGGACCACAGTCCCGAAAAGATAAATGTAGGCGGCAAGTTCCTCTCGCGGTTCCAGACTGCGCGCGTGAGCTGGCAGTGCTTCTGGAAGTAGCTGTCATACCGCGGGGCGCCATACGCTCGTTCCATCAGCAGCTTCCATTTTGAAGCGGCTTCCAAAACTTCGAAGTCCGCGGCTTTAGGCGTCCCGTGCGCGTAGAGCATATCAACGCGCGGGTCTGCCAGCGCACTGGCCATAAGCAGATCGGGCACGGCGTTGCCGGGATCAGCCGCTTTCAATCGCGCAAGCCATTCCTCTCGCGGCGGATCAAAACTCGGCCGATGATTTCTTGCAGCGTAAACCCAGATAAGTTCCGGATCAAGCGACACCGCGCGTTCCGTCAACGTAGCGGCTCGTTTCGGGTCCGTTGTGCTCAGCGCCACGAAAGCCAGCGTGCCGGCATCTTTTTCCTTCTCCGCGCGAGCCGCAAGTTCTTCGAGCGTTCGCTGATCCGAAGCCGACTCCTGAAATTCTTGCCAGCTCGCACGCACCGTTCGAATCGCCTCTCGTCCCACTGGTAAGAAAAGCAGCAAGGCCGCTGTAGCCAAAATTGCCACCGTAAACACCCGTGAGCGCTTCGGAAGCAGCGAAGGCCCCTGCGGCCCGCTCGCGCCGGGAAGGGAACCGCCTGCCGGAAGCTTCATCCACGCCCAAGCACCCGATAACACGGATCGTGTGAATAACATGATTCCGCCCAGCGACCACCTAACCGTTTCGAACGCACTCGCCGTTTCATCGATTTCGGCAGCGAGCGCCAGCCCCCACGGACGTGTTTCTTCCGGCCAATGACGCACTGCCCACTCGAGTAGCCATCGCGCGAAGCGAGCCGATGCAGGAATCTCTTGTTTGCCAACGCTCATGCCTCGTTCTCCGAAGACTTCCAAAAACGCCGCTCCTGCGCCGCACGAATCTCTTCCCGCGCCCACTCCCGCGCAGTTCCAGCCAAGCGGTACAGGTGTCGTGGCGGCCGCCCTGGTGTTCTAGCCTCTTCCCAGCGCGTTTCGAGCCAGTGCAACTTCTCAAGTCGCATCAGAATCGGGTAGAGCGTCCCGGAAGGGATGCCCGTGCTCTGGCTCAGCGAATATCCATGGAGCCATTGTCCTGGGCGCGACAGCAGAGCATCCAGCACCGTCAGTGTTTGCCGAGAGAGTCGAATCCGCAATCCCATAGTTTAACTCTACATAGATAGATATAGTCCGTCAAGGTCTACCTTTGGCCTGGCTCCGCAAGCCCATCTCGTCCGACTGGGAGGCCTGCTGAAGTACTACGAGAGGGAAGCGGCATAAAGAGTTGACGGGACAGATGGCGGTGGGCTCAGGACCAACACATATTAAGGATGCCGCGAATCTCCTCTGGCAAAAGACCTCCCGGGCCTGCCGAGATGTCCGGTTAGGCGACTTGAACAAAAACCCACACCGTATCTATACAACTCACCCGCTTTGATGTTGAATCCTAACGAACATTGCGATGAGGACCCTTCTTATTCTGCTGCTGTCGTTGTTGCGGCAATCCGCGGAGCCATGGACGCCTCAGCTTGATTTGGAACCCATGCTGCGCGATGCCCAGATGCTGCAAAAGCTTACAATCATGTACGACTCACCATTGCAGCAAGGTTTTGAGCTGTTGTTCGTCCGCGGGGATGGCTCTCTCATTCTGCAGAGATATCCCGGGCGACCGATGGCCACAACTGACCTCCCAACCTGTAAGGAAAAAGTTGATCAGGCCAAAGTTAAGGAATTGGTCAAACTGATAGTCAGCAAGCATTTCTGGGAGCTCCCTGAAAAACGATTTTTGTTTATCGGTGGCGAACCAAGCCACAAAGAGTTGGAACTACACACAATCTTCATCAGCAACGGAACTGAAAAGGCGGGGCGTGTTTTTGGCGTTGGGACCTATGCAGGCAAACAAGAATCGATCCCGCATGACTTTGAAATTATTGAACAGCACCTTAAGAAACTTGCACAATCGGCTTTCTCTGACAAGCCATGCCACGTTGCGCCAGCAGTGCAGTTTTAGGAGCAACTCCTGGTAACGCGGAAACCGTACAAGTTGGTTTTGGTTTCACTTTTCCGATTATCCGAACAAATCAAGCGAGTCGAAGTCCTAGCAGACGGAAACTTACAAATCGCCTCTTAGCTGAAATTGCTAAGTTTCTGGCGCTCCTAGCAAAGCGGCCAGCCCAGGCCGCGAACCGTAGAATAATTCTGGAGAAGGGCCTTTATGGTTTGCAAGGTTCTAATTTTTCGGGGTAGATGATAGTTGCATCTTTCCAGCGCTCCCTATTCTGATCGGCAGCTTTCAGTTCCCAGTTGCGCTCCTTGGCCAGAGGTACAGGAAGCTCCACTTCCATGCGATAGCTATGAATCATATTGTGGTGAAAAATACTTAAAGCTGCCGAAATCTGCTCCATCTCTTTTGGCTGAACATGAAGTCTCGAAGTGAAAGGCACGATCATTTTCCCGCCCGTCTTTCTAACCAGGTCCCTCATGTCCGTTGGCCCCTTGGCTTCCTCCGGGGTTGGACTTCTATATCCCACTCCAGTGATCTCTCCCAAATCACCGACCACAAGGGATACGAACAAACGAACGTTGTTTGAAGTCAGCCTGCGACTAACCTCATCAAACTGGGCACGGCTGGCGTTGTCCCCTCCGTCGCTGACAAGGTAGAGGATATCCGCCGATGTAGGAGTCCCAAGAAGCTGCAGACCGGCGAGGAGCGCATCGTATAGGGCAGTCCTACCGTGAACCATTTTCTGTACATCTTTTGTATCTGTGCCGAGATGGCGCAGCCTTTCCGCTATTGTCTTTTGGCCTTCGGAAAAACCAACCTGCTCATAAATCTTACTTCCAAAGATGAGAAGCGCTAACTCTGTATCGGGCAACTTGGATTCCGCCAGCGCGGATGCCGGTGCGAGGACTCGACCCCACTTAGTAGCCATGCTCTCACTTGCGTCGAGCAAAATCACAATGCGATGCGGTCTATCGTCGGGCACGATCGAAAGGATTCTGACTGGTCCTTCGCGAATCTTAGCCTGGAAATCTACAGGCGTAAGCCTTTGCAGGGGATGCCCTTCGGCGTCCTCTACGCTGAGAGGTAGTGTTCGATGAAGACAAGTCGGTTCCTGCGCGAACGCTCTCGCCACAAAGAAAAAACACAAGGCAAGCACGCACAGCAGAATTCGATAGCGGTACATAATGGGAGAGTATAAGCCAAGACGTGAGACATCGCACCGGCCCTCTCATGGAAGGCACTGACCGCAGGTTGCAGCGCCTTTGAGTTATGTATACTGCGGGCATGGTAGGCCATTACCGTGCCCCATGAATGGCGCAAGCATCCGGCGCTGCAAAAAAGATTTCACCCTGAGCACGCTGATGACTTGCAGGTGATTGTTCACGATGGTGGGCCGCGAATCTCCGACCGGAAGCCTGAGCTTGTTTGGGTCACACTAACGGCTTCTCACGGCCAAGTTTTTACGGGCAAGATCCTGAATCGACCATCGCAGCTTCAAACGGTCAGTCAAGGTAATGAGATTCTCTTCATCATCCCCAAGGATGGGCAGCAGCCACTCCGTGTCACCGAAAAGTATCTTAGAGAGCGGCCCGATTGGATTATTCATCCTTGTGAGAACTGCGGTTTATCGGAGCTTTTTGACGCCCCGTCTGAACTCATGAAGGCGATATTCCCCGATCTACAAGATGGCGCTGTTATGGAGTCCTTCACCGCCGTCTGCGGCATGTGTGGTGGTTTCCAGTTGGTCCAACACAAGGCTGTGTTGGATGAACCTCTCGCAGAAGAATCCCATCGAAGATGGTGACGGTTCTGGAAGTAGGGCGGCTAGCGTTTTGGGGACGTGGAACTTGTCCGGTAACCCGGACTAATCACAACTCAACAACAACAAGAAAATACACCGATCGAACTTCTTCGACCTACCATCGTTAGCGTCGTCCTGACCACATTATTCCAGGGGTCCGCGACGGCGAGTACTCCGCCCATGCTCTTCACGACCTCCATTGAGTTTCCGCGCCAATCCTTTATCAGTCCCATGTCTTGTCCTCCGGAAAGCCGATCCTGCCGATCGGCTGTGCTTGAGTGTTGGAGCAAGCGCGAAGTTCAGACCGGGCGTGTGCAGGAGCAGACCCAACCGTGACTGTTTCGCCGAAAGGCCGGCTGCCAGCGATGTCTAGAAGAAATGACCTACCAAGCCCAGCATCTTTTTGAGCCTGTGCCTGGCGAATTGTTGTTTCGTCCTGGTTAGTTAGGCGTAACATTGCATTCTAATCTCTTGGTTAGCACGGCCTCAGTTTTATCTTCTTGAATGTCTCTGATATCAAAGGCATTCGCGCCGGACATCATTTTCGATAGGGACATTAACTGGAACCTGACGCACCACCGCGAATTAAGGGGCCGTTGCAAGCAAATCAAGTAAGATTCCGGTGCGATGATGCCCTGCTAAGGTACGTGCATGTCCACGCCGCAGAATGAGATTGACGCGTTAAGAGCGCAGTTTGCCGCGCTGACCGCACGCGTCTATCAACTTGAGCAAAAGGCTACCCTTGAACCGGAAGCACGCCAGCCGGTGGTTTCACAGACGCCCACGCAAGCAACTGCTCCACCTCTTGCCGGCACGACGCTCACTCCGCCGCATGTAGAAGATGCTGCCCCCGGTCCACGTCCATCCTTTCAAATGCCACCGCCGCAGCGGCCGCCAACACTGCTTTCAACTCCCTCAAGCGCCGATGCCGGGTTTGAGAAACAGATTGGACAATACTGGCTCAACCGCATCGGCATTGTCGCCATCCTGATCGGTGTCTCCTATTTCCTGAAATACGCATTCGAGAACAATTGGATCGGTCCGGCCGGACGAGTTGCGATCGGTTTGCTGGCGGGGATCGGATTACTCATCTGGAGCGAGCGCTTCCGCAGCCGCGGCCATGAACTGTTCTCCTATTCGTTGAAGGCGATCGGCATAGGCACGCTTTATCTGTCGCTGTGGGGCGCCTTTCAGGTTTATCACCTGATCCCCCCGGCGGCCGCATTTTTGGCGATGGTAATCGTGACCGGCGCCACCATCACGCTGGCAGCGACCCAGAATTCAGAATTATTGGCCACCTTTGCGCTGGCCGGCGGCTTCGCAACTCCGGTGCTGCTCTCCACTGGAGAGAACCACGAGGTGGTGTTGTTCTCCTACATCATGCTGCTGGACTTGGCCATCCTGGCGATGGCCGTCGTCAAGCCCTGGCGGCGCCTGTTGTGGGGGAGCGCTGCTGGAACCCTTATTCTGTATGTCGGCTGGTTTAGCGATTACTACTCGCAGGACGAGCGTCCGCTCACTGTATTTTTCGCTGCGTTGTTTGCGGCCATCTTCGCGGCGATTCCACTGCTCACGCCGCACGACCGCTCCAAGCGCTTTGACGGGCCCTCGATTACGCTCACTCTGCTGCCGCTGTTGAATGCCGGCGCTTTTTTCCTGGCCCTATGGATCATGTACGAGCCGAAGACGGCACCGCTCACCTGGTACGCGCTGGCACTTGCGGCGGTGTATCTGGGAATCTCGAGCTTGTTCGGACGGCTCTTTCCAGATCAGGACACAAAACTCATCACTTTGCTCCACGTGGCTATCGCCGTAGCCTTCATCACCATCGCCATTCCGCTGAAACTGGACGCTCATTGGATCACCATCGGGTGGCTGATTGAGTCCGCCGTGCTGCTGTGCATCGGCGTCAGGATGCAAACCAAATTCTTGCGCTATCTGGCCGTCGCCGCCCTGATATTGGGAATCTTCCGCCTTCTGGTCGTCGACGACTTTCACACGGAAACGCTCGTGTTCAATCCGCGGTTTGCAACTTATTTGGTTGCGATTGCGGTTCTGGGCGGAATCGTGATCTTCGGCAGGCGGTACGCGACGGAGAATGAGAAGCCGTTCCTCGACGTGGCCTTGGTCGCGCTGAATTTGCTGGCCTTGATCGCATTGACGCGCGAAGCCGCGGATTATTACGACCGGCAATTGGCGGCTTCCGGTCGTGGAAGGATGGGATACGCCGGCGGCGCGCAATTGCGGCTTGCACGTGACTTCAGCTACTCAGCGATTTGGCTGGTTTATGGCGCGGCACTGATGGCTGTGGGCTTCTGGAAGAGATCCGCATTTACTCGCTGGCAGGCGCTGTTTCTGATAGCCGTAACGATCGTGAAGGTGTTTCTCTACGACGTATCACAACTTGAGCAGGGCTATCGCATTCTGAGTTTTGTCGCTCTCGGAGCGGTGTTGCTGGCGATTTCCTTTATCTATCAGCGCGACTGGCTGAAGCTTTCTTCACCTTCGGCGAAGAAATGAGCTGTGATCTTCGTCAGGGCACGGCATCAGCCGTGCCGAAAGGCCCGGCAATTCAAGGGTTTTTAGCCCCTGAGGTCGGCAACGCGAGCCATCTCATAAATGGTTCCCGTTGAAGCACGGGATCTTCCGCGAAAGAACGAACGGAGGGCCATCCATGAAGACGGCTTTGGGATTGTTGGCAGCATTTCTGGTGGCCGGCGCTTCCATTCCATATTTCAAATACCAGCGGCACGTGCGGGGTTCCGGCGGGCAACAGTACTTTGTTGTTGACGAAACGGTTTGGCAGGACGCCCGTCCGGATTTAGGCGATCTGCGATTGTATTTGGCGGGGAAAGAAGTTCCCTACGCCTTGCAGATCGAGTCGGGCCGCTCCGAAACCGAACGCAAAGAATTCCGCGTGCTGCAACCCGCCATGGTCGGAGCCAAAACACAATTTCTTCTGGATATGTCCGGCGTCGCTGAATATGACCGCGTGGAATTAAAGCTGGCTACGAAAAACTATGTCGCGCATGCTCGCGTGGAAGGCCAGGACGACCCGCACGGCGGAAGTTGGGCTGATCTTGGCACTACCACTCTTTATGATTTGTCGGACGAAAAACTGGGGTACAACAGCACCCTTCAGATCCCGCTCAGCACCTACAAATACTTGCGCGTGACCATCGACACCTCCGTGAAACCCTCCGACGTGCGCAGCGGGACCGCGGGAATCACCCGGGCGAGCAAGGCGGTGTTGCGAACCATCAGCGCCGGTGCCAATCCATCGCAGCAAGGCCAATCGCAGCTGGCGAAAGATACGGTCATGACTTTCTCCGTTCCGGAAAATGTGCCGGTCGAGCGCCTCGTCCTCGAGATTGATCCGGCACAGCCGAATTTCCAGCGCGAAATAGAATTTCAGGGAGACAAGGATCAATATCTTGGCTCCGGCGAGATCTGCCGCATTCACATGCAGCGCAACGGACAAAGGATTGACGTCGAAAAGACTTCACTCGATATTGGCGCGATCGGCGAGCGAACACTGAAAGCAATCATCCACAATGGAGATGACCAGCCGCTCCAGATCACCGGCGCAAACCTGCAGCAATACGAACGACGAATTTATTTCGATTCCGCCCCGGGTGCGGAATACACGCTCTACTACGGCGACAAAAAACTCGACGCGCCTGTGTACGATTACGCCAGGCTTTTCCAGCGGGAGCCCGGCGCGAGCCAGGCTTCGTTGGGCGGCGAGGAATCGAATGCCGTATTCACGGGGCGGCCCGACGACAGGCCCTGGTCAGAGCGTCATCCGGCCGTCCTGTGGGCTGCGATCGTTGCGGCCGTGCTGGTCCTGGGCGCCATCGCGCTGAAGTCCATGCGCAAAACAGCAGCATAAAACCCTCGAGGTCGGCGCGATAATCGCCGGGACCCCATGCGAACTCCCGATGGGGCCTGCGAAAGACCGCTAGACAAATAGGCCAGAATGGATTCTGCGTACAACATCTCGATTGGCGCCACGATTTTCTCTGTCATAAAAATGTAATACTAAATGTGACAAATCGTAGCAAAACGCCTGCTTAAGGGTGATGAAAAAGGAGTAAGTAGCTTGTCGCCGTTCATCACAAGTTGCTGATTTTCCCTCGCTTTACGCTCGCTCCGGCAAGTTCTGATTAAAGTGGACAACGGTCTTCTAAGCAGGGGGTCGGGAGTTCGAGTCTCCCCGGGCGCGCCACTTCATTTCTTTTCAACGACTTGCGCGAGAAGCGATCATCTGCTTTTTTGACAGATGGTCGGAGATGGCAGGACTCTGGCGTTTTTCCTTTTTCTTCTATCGATCCAATTGCTTACGTGAACTGAACCCGATTCTGTATCCGCTCAGAATCATGTTCTGTCATAGAAATGTAATACACGCAGAGCACGCCAAGAGGACGCTCGGGAAGCGCAATCCTCGTCGGTTATGCAAATGGCAGTACGCACACCTGTCTTAGGGCCGCCGAACGATCTTTCCATCCTTCACGACGAAATTGATCTTCCGTAGTGCTTCGATGTCATCCAACGGATTTGCGGGCGCGGCGACGATGTCCGCAGCTAAGCCCGGCGCAATTGCTCCGCGCTGCTTGTTGATCCGAAGCAGCTCCGCGTCGTTCGTGGTCATGCATTTCAGGATTTCCGCTGCCGGCACGCCCGCAGCCCGCCAGACTGCCAGATAGTCCCAGGTCATGTCTGCACGGGTTTTGTTTGGCAGATCAACGACAATGTCGGTTCCGAAGCCCATCTTCACGCCGATCCTATAGGCTCGGCGCAGCCGCTCGATAATGGTGTTGCCGAGTGCCTTTGCCTTCTCGGGCGTATCTTGCCCTCCCGCGACGAGATGTTCAGAGGGGAAATCTGTGCCTACCAGCATGGTACCTCTCTCTTTCATCATGTGCAGGACCTCATCAGAAAGAAAGAACCCATGTTCGATCGAGTCAGCCCCTCCTAGAATGACGTTCTTTGCCGGCTCGCTCTCCACGACGTGTACAGCGACAGCTAGCCCGGCGCTGTGGGCAAGTTCCACAGCGGTGCGGATCTCCTCAAGTGAGTAATAACTCCTGCTACTATCCGCCACTAGCTTGATCAGATCCACGCCATAAAAAATGTTCTGTCGGACAGCCTTACTGATTTCGTCCGGCCCGTCAGCATCGATATACTCGAATCGCCAGTATGGTCCCATTTCGACAGAAGCACCGTTTGACTGCCCGCCGAATGGCCCAATGATTTTCCCCGCTGTTAGGATCGTCGGACCGGTGAACCAGCCCTGCTCGATCGCCTTCCGCAAATCCACCGCCGCGTAGTTGGCATCATTCCCAACGTCCCGAATTGTCGTGATGCCCGCATTGAGCAGCACTTGTGCTGTCTTCAACCCGCGAAGAGCGCGGTAGGCGCTGTCTTCGTAGAGGTAGGTCAATTCAAGCTGCCAATTCCTCTGTCCTTCGGTCACGTGGGTGTGGGCGTCTATCAGTCCCGGCATCACCCAAAAGTTCGAGAGGTCCACGATTTCGGCATCTCGAGGGATTTCGACGTTTGCGGCGACCTCGACAATTTTCCCGCTCTTGACAAGAATAATTTGATCCTTGGCGACGGTGCCCTTCGCGGGGTCAATGAGGTGGCCGGCACGAATCGCGATCGTCTGAGCCCAGGCTGAACTCGCGGTAAACACAAACAACGCCAACAGCAAGAATCGAAATCGCATTGTCTTCTCCGCTCGCAGGACATCGATGGCATGACCTTCGGATTTGGCAATCAAATTGGATTTCAAGTCAAGTTAGAATCGCGCGTCGTCGCGCGTCGATCGTGTAACGCACCGTCACTCATAGAAATGAATCCCGCAAAGCGAGCCAAAGTCCCGTTCGGGGAAACGTGACCGGACTAAGTGGCGCACTCCATCGATCTCCTCGAACGCCGTTTCCGGGAAATTTCCGAGTTATTGCCCTTCAAGTCCGACACAAGGGGCGAAGTCGCACAATATTACGAAAATATTTTAGCCGGATGTCTGATTCGGTCGCACTCTGTGCCGCTCGCGCGAAACCAATTATGGTTTGGCCATCTTCTGGATCTCTGCGCCAGACACCTGCCCACCCAGGATTTGACGCAACGCTTCCTCAAGCACTTCGTCCCTCCCAGCGCGGATTCCTGCAATTGTGGGGTTCACTATCACATTCGGCACGATGCCGATGCGTTGGGTCGCGACTTTGTTCGGATAAAACACTCCGATACCACTAATCATCGATCGCAGTTCTCCTGGCAAAACGAAATGTGATACGTTCCCATCCGCCCCGGCTGTGGTGCTGCCCACGACGAGGGACTCGTGAGCGGAACGAAACGCCATGGCGGTGTACTCCGCTTGACTTATAGAAATCTCGTCGACCAAGATCACGATCTTTCCGGAGTAGTGGGGTTTCTGCGGACTCAGTGACATGAGTTCCCCCCAGTGGAAGGCGCCAGGGTTTGAGAGATCGCCAAACGTGAATTGCGCGAAGGGAGTTTCGCTTTCAACAAAGAAAGACCCTAGAGCAAAAACCATAAACTCCGAAGGGTAATTACGGATGTCGATGATCAGTCCTTTGGTGCCCGCTGCGCTGTCAATGTAATGCGCAGCGTCAGCCGCCTTCACGGAGGAGAGCTTGAGATAGGCAATGTCTTTCGAAAGCAGCCGAAACGTCGGCCCGGGCAAGTCGTGTGTGGGTAGGCCCGGATCGGAGGTCCCGGCGGGTACACGTTTAGCCTTGTAGTGGACCTCCTGATTCTCTCGGCGAACAGCGATGTCGGATTCTCCACACTCCCCGCGGGTCATGAAGCGACCGATATTCCGCATCCGCCCAGCTTCGTTAGAAGCTGCGTAATACGGCTTCCAGGTCTCGACCAGCTTGCTGACCGGCACACCATCGAGCTCTGTGATTACATCCCCGATCTTCAGTTCTCCCGGGTTAGTGAGGTCGGCCGATTGCAATTCGCTGATGACCGGAACATTCTCGACGAAGCGCACATTCACGGGAAGTCGACACTTACCAGTGGGAGGCCTCGAATCGAGGAGCGAGCCCGGCAAGTTGGAGTGGCCATCGTGAGCCCTGGCGATCAGCGCTAGCAGTTCCTGATTGTAGGAATCGGCGTTCTTCGCCATAGCGATTCGAGGGATGAATTGTGCCAGCACGCCGTTCCAATCCTGTCCCAGCACATTGCGATTGGGGGACCAATACTCGATGATGTTCCAGAAACGATAGAGACTAAGAAGCTGAAATCCAGAATCCGGAAGTTTGAGAGTTGGGTAGCTCAGTTCGCGGTCGAATGAAGGATTGCCGACCGCGGACGACAAGGAGACATAGAATTGCTTGCCCGGTAAGCGGTTGTCCCGAATGAACCGTAATTTCTGTCTGAGATCAGCTCCTAGAACTGCTGCATTCGTGATCCAATCCAGATCAGGCCCGAATTGCAGATCCACTTCCTCCAGCTTTGCGCAAGGATTGCATGAGGCAACAGCGCCCAAGCTTGCAATCCAGTGTAAGAGAACAGCATTCGCAGCCGAACGATCACGTGCCTCGAGGATTGCCGGCAGGATGCGAAAGAGATCATAGTCCCAGTGGCGCTGGCCAGTGGTGACCTGGGGATGATAATACTTGAGAAAACCCCAGACCTTCCCGAGGGTCACGAGATTCTGGGTTTGTGCGTCCGTGAGTTTATTGATTGGGATGCCAGAGCCGCTATCAAATTCATGGTCAAAATCGAGGGCTGTTTTAGGCTTGGGTGCTTCCCAGACCGGCTTGCCATCTACCAATAACTGCAGGTCGTCCGCCCATGCTTTCCCGGTTCCGCTGACGAGGACACCAAAAAAGAGCTGCCGCGCTTCTGGGTGGACTGGCAATGTGACAGAGTATTCAGTCCAAGCCGTGGTTCCTTTCAGTTGCCGACTTTGCATGTTGTCAAAGGCGAGAGCGGGAGACTCTCCGTCCTCACGCATCCACAGGCCCACAAAGTCGCTCACGTCCTCGGTGCGTAGGAAACCTCGTAACTCAATCATCTTGCCCAAGAAGTCCATGGGGATGGACTTGGTGATGGTGGAGAAGTTGCTTGGACTGTCGGTATTGCGTTCGATTCGGGCTGACCATCGACCACCATGGACAACTTTGTCGTCCGCGAAGATTGTTCCTGGTGGACCGCCACCCCAGCCCCCCGGCATGCCAGCGGAAGGTTCTGCCTCGAAGCTCAGAATGGCCGCCAGGTCGGACCTGCCGGGCATCTTTCCGGAGGGGGATTCCTGAGCGAGAGAAACTCGCGTCATACAAAGCAATATGAGCAGAAACCGTCTCATCCCGTAGATGATAGCTAAGCCGTGCCCAAAAGCGCTGCTTTTCTCCTCACATCGGAACCCGCGGAGGGTCGATCGGTCTTGGATTCTGGCGTTCCAATACGCTGTCCCTCGCCAAAGGTCGTACACCTGCGAAATGAATGACTTGGCGCAAAGCTTGATTCGGTCGTTTCCGCTAAAATTCTTGCCATGATCGTGTCGCTCCGACATTTCCTCGGCTGGTTGGTCAGTTCTTTCAGTTGCCGGGTGGACCTCGTCCTCGAAAACCTGGCTCTCCGTCGGCAATTGCTGGCTCTGCACGCGCAGCGATCTCGCCGTCGATTGACTGCCCTGCCCAAACTGTTCTGGGTTGCGTTGAGAATGCGCTGGTCCGGGTGGAGGCAGCCTCTCGTCTTGGTCGCTCCCAGAACCGTCGTGAACTGGCATCGAGCGGGATTTCGTTTGTATTGGACGTGGGTCTCCAGAATCAGCCAGGTAGGAGGTGTGCCTCGCCAAAACTAGAAGCACATGTGAAATCAATAAGATGCAAAGAGGCAGTGTAACATGTTACATGCGCACTGCGGGAGGCGTAATGGGCCAGACGAGATTTTCGGTAGGCACAACTGCTTTTTCGCTATCGGGCACGACCGGCGTAAGATCCTGCACTTCCATGTGACGCGAAATCCCCGTGCTCTTTGGGTGGTGCAGCAATTGCGAGAGGCGTGGGCTTACAAACAGCCGCACAGATTCTTACTGTTCGACCGAGACACAATGTTTGGAGCCGATGTGGTTTCGGCTGTGAAGGATATGGGAAGCCAGCCAATTCGCACGGCCTTTCGCTGTCCGTGGCAGAACGGTGTTGCTGAGCGTTGGGTGGGAAGTTGCCGACGCGACTTGCTTGACCACGTGATCATCCTAAATGAGCGGCATCTCAAACGGCTGCTGTCTTCCTACCTGCTCTACTACAACTGCGCTTCATACTACCCACCTCGCTATGTAGTTGAAAATTCGAAACCGTTCTGTTGCGGTGTTGGTATTGTGGTGTGTCGGTTGCTGCGACGGACACGCTCAACGAACTTGGCAGTAGCCTCCGTTTCCAGTGCGCGCTGA
>WNFQ01001320.1_pt1 | contig 17482 bp, 25 predicted proteins | sample 5400171 | NCBI WGS metagenome assembly WNFQ01 (sample SAMN13153356, study PRJNA577476) | soil metagenome | isolation source: 20 cm soil under Madrone tree | place: USA:California | collected 2016-06-14 | reverse complement strand
CAGTAGATGTTTCCATAAAAGGTCACCTTGCACGCCGGGCCGTGATTCTCCTGAGCTCAGGCTACCGATATCGCATCTTGCCCCCGACGTCATTCTTCCCACTCTTCAGCGATGGCGTCTAGACCACTAAATGACGAGGAAGTGCTTAGCGAGATGAACAAAATGGTGGATTCTCTTGCGTTTCTCCTTACTAGGGTCGTGACTTCGCATTGGCTTGTATCATTTAGGTTGCGTTCATCAAGCAAGAGGCACTGGAGAAAGCCCGCGAGCTCAAAGTGAAGGCAGACGAGGAATTTGCTATTGACAAAGTTCGCCAACTCGCCATGTCTACTGGTTGGCGATAAATTACTCCATTTTGGCAGGCAAAGCTTGTGAAGCAGGAGCAGCAGGCTATCGATGCGCAGTTTGAGAAGAAGCGCAAGGGAGCAGAAACGGCACAAAAGATGTGCGTTTTCCCCCTCCTTGATCCCGCCACCATACATTTTAACAAAGAAACCAAATCCCTTTCATTTCAATAGCCACCAGTCGACGTTGACGAACAAGTCGCGACTGCGGCTCCTACACCGCCGGGAGGAGCATTTGCAGGACCTCTTCGCGGCCGCGCGCACTCAGATCGCACGGCTTGCCGACGACGAGGCGCGCTACGTCCAATTTCTCGAGAGCGTAATTGTGCAGGGTCTTCTTCAGCTCCTCGAGCCTTCAGCGACGGTGTATGCGCGCACCAAGGACGAGGATATCGTGACACGCGCTCTCGGCGGTGCGAAGAAAACCTACTACGACATCAGCGGGCGTAATGTAGAACTCGAACTCGACCCGTCGCTGAGCAATGAGCTGTACGTTAGCTGGCCCATTCGCAGATTCGTTGCATCTTAATAAGTCGCTGGTATATAGCTCCGGCGGTGTCAAACTCGTTAGTGGCTCGCGTCGCATAACGCTGGATAATACTCTCGACGAGCGTCTACGGCTCCTTGAGGATCGGGTGCGTCATGTGGGTATCGATGGCCCTCATGTTTCTGATGTCTCTAGCACAGATGCTCCCAGAAATCAGGCATGACATATATGGACCCAATGAAAACAGGAAATTCTATACCTGATTGAAGGTAGAGAGCGTTCATATGAGAGAGCTTGAAGGCTACATGAAGTGTATATGTTTTTAAGGCACAATAATACCGTTTGATGAGTGCTGGCTCATCATGGCTGCACAGAACTTCCGATGGTGCCGAGATAGTGTCTATAAAATCACCTTATGCTCCGCGCGAGGAATTTGCAAAACTAGACAACTAAGGGGAAGGAAAGAAGAGTCTCAGCTAGTAGCCTGCGAGTCGTGCGTTGAAAGTCGAGCCGAATAACGATCGGACGATGAAGGAGATCTCAAGGCCCCATGAACCCAACTCAACCAAGTCACAGGCGACGCATGCATTTATCTCTCAATATGGCCCTGGAGCCTGAGATCAGGCTGGTACAGGGCCCGCCGGACTCGGTTCTACGGCTGTGATGGAGGTTGCAATCAACTGCCCGAGAATCGTCACGCTGCCCTTGAGTTCATGGATGCTTCGGTTGGATGAGTGAACTTCGAGATGACGAATCGAGTACTACCTGCACGCACGCCCTTGGGCTCAGGCTCAAAGACACTGGGGATGATGACTGACGGATAAGGTTCTTCCAGATGATGTAGAATGAGCCGGTAAGGTTGCACGACCCGTTCCGATCTCTTTCATGCCCGATCATCCAAATCTCATCACACTTTTATCCCTCAGGCTCGACTCGTACCCACTACGCCCCATGTCACTGCATGTCTGTTTGGCCTCTTATCGCTCATAGAAGAATGCTAAACGGTTCTCAATTAGTGGACATTGTGGCAGATTTAGAAGAAGTCATTCAAGCTGAGCCGCATCAGCGGGATGTCACAAAAATGTCCGACGTTTTTAACTTTTTGACTTTATAACAAGTGCTTCTGAAGTAAAAAGTGTGTAATGTCAAATGTCAAAAGGTGGTAATAGCCGTGCCGGTCAGTTTGTGAACATGGTAATCAGCAAAATGGTTCACGAGATATGACCTAAATACATCAAGAGCATCCCCTTGATGGTAGTCCATGCAGCTAGCTGTCAGATTTTCCTCTAGTTATACTGTAATGTGGCTTTCTTACTTGAAATACCACTAAAGTGTATGTCTGTCAGGTGTGAATGGAAGACATTATTAGCATCATACTAAACTAATGTACGGTACTCGGAAACTGTCAGAATGTAAGCTAAGAAACGAGCGGCGCGAGCTCGATATTTCAACAGTTGGGTGTAAATCTAAAAAGCCAAAAGAAGTCGGAAAGTATTGTAAAGTGCTGAAAAGTACATCTAAATAGTACCGGGCCCCCTCGCGCGTTTGCCCCACCCCCATACCCACTCGTTCCGCACGCGCAACGCCGTTTTTCCAACACCAACTACCATGCCTTTTCTACAAGGGGGGTCTAGCTAAATGACTTTCAACCTTCCAACTTTTTTGGCTTTAAAGTGATTTTATAAAGTCAGGAAAGGTTTATAAGGATTTGGTGATTGAAGAGTTTGTCCCATGTAATTTCTCAATACAATTGTCACAATACCAGTACAACAATGAAGGCAAGGGTAACGTCCCTTATGAATCACATACAAAGGATAAGGTTTCGTGATGATCCAAGAGACACCATTCGATTCTACCTCAGGTGATTGAAACCGTAACCTGGCCGATGTTAGTCTTCAAGGGGAGAACTGGGGTCGCTGGTGCAACCGCGAGCGGCCGGGCGGTCGGCGCGTTAATGGCCTTGGCAATAGCATTCGAGAGACCCTGGTCTACCGCAGCAAATATCGCGACTGAAATAGCATCAAGCAAAGTTTGAGGGAAAAAACGGATAAGATATCGCAAAAAACTTACGCTGACGCGCTTTGATTTCCGGTGACTTGGCGTGACCCAGAGCACCTGCGATATTGTGGATGAGGTGTTGACGATCTTTGTCATTCATGACCTTGGTGTACAGGATACGAGGCTGCTCAAAGTCAACTACGATGGGGTCAAACCGCGTCAGAGGCTAGGGTAATTTATACACAGTTGTCGCACTCACGTTCACTAACATCGTAAAGATGGGCGCGAGCATGGCCAGCCCAGACTTCGTGCTTATGCTCTTTGTCCGAGTATGGTTTGGGACGGTAGGTTAGGGGAGAGATGGTGCTCTGATAGCCGGGGCGAACGCCTTGGCTAACAAACGTCGCAGGCCCATCACGTTGGAAGTTCGCGACAGGCACAACTGGAGCGTTGACTGGAAGTTGCTGGTAATTGACTCCGAGGCGATGGCGATGGGTATCAGGGTACGAGAAGAGCCGGCTTTGCAAGATTGGGTCGGTACTTGGCTCTATCCCAGGCACAGTGTGGGATGGAGAGAACGCAGACTGTTCGATCTCTGCGAAGTAGTTTTGCGGGTTCTCATCCAATACAATCTTTCCGACGGGGCGGAGAGGGTAATCCTTATGCGGCCACACTTTAGTCAAATCGAGGACATTGTAACGGAAAGCCTCGGCCTGTTGGGGCGTCATCGTTTGCTATGACAGGTCACTGAGTTACGAGATTGAAGAGGAAAGAGGTATGACCCTTACCACATAGACAGTCCATGATGGGTATCGCTTATTCTCAATGGTCTCAAATAAAGCTTGAATGCCATAATCTGGATTCTCGCCCGCAAGCCTACCAGCAGTTGCATTATCAAGGGTCTGTACGAGTAAAATTAGGTGTTTGGTCTGGGCTCTGAAACACCATAGAATTACCTTGAATCCACCATCCGCGCGGATGTGGATCTGAACATAGACCCACTCCCCGTCCTCTCGAACAAACTTATAGGTATGGCCAGAGTAACCGTGCATGTTGTGGTAACCGTCTGGGGTGCCGCGGTCGGAGAAAACGACCAGAAGCTGGTGAATAGTCTCAGGGTTCTGAGAAAAAAAGTCCTAAGGAGAGGCGAAATAAGTCTTTGTTGATGAAGCACACGTATATTTGACTGGTAACTAGACCAGACTGAGATAATTGTCAGACTCACCCAGAACATGTCGGGATCCTTCAGATGCGTTTGAGGGTCACGCTTTTGAGTATGAACAAAGGCGGGGAACTTGGAAGGGTCGCGAAGGAAGAAGACGGGAGTGTTGTTGAATACCCAGTCGAGATTGCCTTCATCGGTACGAATCTTGATGGCAAAACCACGAGGATCACGGGCAGTATCTGGCGAGCCCGACTCGCCACCAACTGTGGAGAAACGAATAGTAGTGCGGGCTCTGTTGCCAACGTTTTTGAACAGAGAGGCACAAGTAAGGTCCGTAATGTCATGCGTCACTTCAAAGTAGCCATGTGCGCCCGCGCCCTTAGCATGGACCTAAGAGACTCGAGATGAGAATGGTACAGGAATGCACTCCGAGTATTATGACACAGACAACACGCTCAGGAATACGCTCACGGTCGAAGTGAGCGATCTGGTCGATGTGATGAAAGTCTGGGGTTGGCGTAAGCGAGCAGGAGTGATAAGCGGAGTCAGAATCAGATGTCAAGAGCGGCACGGACCTTGGAGGAGGAGGGGCCCATGGAGGCCGATCTTCTGGGCAGCATAGGGATGAGCAACAGGTGCACCGTTGGAGGTAGTGAACACAGCGTTGTCGTTGTTGGTGACTTGCTTAGAAGGCATCGTTTGATGGTGATGAGAGGAAAGTCTCGGGCGGGCAGGGAAGGCAAGAGGACGGTCTTATATATCATCAGCGGATCTTGGAACGTGACTGCCTGTAGGGGAAGCCCAAGTCCGATGTCTTCTTTTCTGAGAAGAACGCTGAGCCGAAGAGAACATCCAGAACATCCCGTACAAACGCGCATACATCCACTCGGGCGCCCGAGCGATAGTTAGAGTTATTCCTGTTCTTTTCAGGTAAGTTGTGATTGATAAACGTGTTTCCTAGTTGGAACTCATGAAAATCACAGAACCAGATGATTTGGTTGACCGAGTGGCAGATATCAATGGGATTTCAGGATTTCGGGATTTTGTATTTATTTACAAATTTCTCACACCAACTTGCCTGAAAAGGACAATAAACAGTTATCCCTTCCACTCCAACGTCCGCTTTTTCAACTTTCTCCCACTGGCCTTCTTCAATTGACCCGTTGCCCCGAATGGTTCGTCGCCACATATCCGATGAGCTCAAGGAAGTGGCGCTCTTCATGTCCCTCTGGGGATTCCCTGACTCAGAGGTCCGTGATCTCACGGGAATCAGCGCTCGTTTCCTAAGGGCCAAGGGCATTAGCCACTTCAATAGCAGTCAAGGTACGTTACATTTCTAGAACCAGTATGTCTCCACAGTTTCTTTGTGACTGTGTCGAGTGGCGGTCTGACATCTTCCTCGCTGAGCTGTTTGCCAAACAGCTCATTGATGTTCACGTAATCTACATCATGTAATTACAACATTATTATTATTATTATTTTCTTTTTTGTGAGAATAAGGTTCGGCGTGGCCCGAACTACGTCTTGTACATCAAAGTTGACGCAATTGAACGTGACATTCGATCCAATTCCATGGCTTGGCTTCACTTTTTGCTGAAATGGCTTGTAGTACCAACCAAGCGTAGAGAGGCCCGTGCGATGAATGAATCCGTGTCGGCCCGGGTAAATACAGAGGAAAACAAAAAGAAATTAACTCCCTGGCGGGGAGTCGAACCCCGCTCTCGCGCGGTCAGATGGAATGACAGGCGCGTGTACTAATCCGATATACTACCAGGGATTAGATTGGATCGCACTAAGGCCTTACATTGCCTTGTTGGCTTGAAACTCCGACTCAAGTTCCCATCACGCAATTCCACTCACAGTTATGGGTGTCGGATTCGGGGCTCTCTCAGTAACCATCTCTGAATCGTTCAAGTCGAACACTGGAGGCGTCGATTCCATGTGCGCCACGGACATATTCTTTGTCATGAAAGGCTACTGTCGTCATCATGTCATACCTCTCCCTCGTGTCTTGGGTCACGCGAATCTCTGTCGACATCGGACCGGACAGCGTCAGAGTCATGTCATTTGATGGTACACGCCCCCATGCGACCTCATACGAAGCACAGCATTTCAAATTTTAACCACCATCTTGAATGGCCTATCTGCGTATTGCAATGAATTCTTTGCCGGACCGAAATGTTGCGGAGATCTAGATCTCTTCGCCTCAACCTTTTGTACTACGTTTTCGGTGTTCACCCAACCAAACCCGAGTTCACACTGACACCGGAAAAGTCCCTTGCATGCAACTCACTGCTTATCATGTCGTCCACGTACTACTTCATCTCATCCACACCTTGGCAAGTCATGCCCTTGTGGGTACTTCTTTCTACCGTGTGAAGGTTCCTTGGACCATAGGAGGGACTGCACATCATTACGCTCGCACTTTCTCCCTCTGAGCTGCACATGGGCTACGCGAACACACGATAAAGTGCTTACCCTCGTGTCCAGCAAATTTGTGGGGACATTTACTTGGCAATGGAGGGGGCACATAGGTGGTGCTCCTGCTTCAGATAAGAATCGCAATGCAGGATGGACAGTAATATCGTGCCCTTCCCTGTGGATCTGAGGACCATGAAGCAGAGCCCGCTCCTCATCTGCGCTTTTGTCCTCCTGACCACCTCACTAGCCCTTGTCGTCCCTGTAGGGATGACGCAAGATATTGAAGGGCCGGTCACTTACACAGAACCCCTACAAAAGTCTGTCACCAATGCAAAGCCTCATGTCGTCCAGAGGCGTGCCAATGGAAAAGTACAGGCTGCCTATTTCAGTAATTGGTACTTCTCGTGCTGTCTTGAGAGTCCACATTCTGGCTGCTGACCGATTGAAGGGGCATTTATGGCGCTAATTTCCGTACGTCTCCTTTTTTTTTCTAATAGCCGGCGTGGAGGTCCGATGCGACTGTCTCGAAGAACCGACTGATATTATCCCCTCTGATCTAACACATATCATATACGCTTTTGCCGATGTGAATCCAAGTAGCGGGTCTATCTTTCTCACGAACCTATATGCGGATGAACAGGTAGGGCTTTTCCTGGGACTTGTTTTTCTATCTCCAAGTAGTTTCAAGAAACTCTTTCCTGGTGATTATTGGGAAGTAAAGGGCAACAACCTCTATGGTTGCTTGAAGCAGGTATGTCCCTTGCACCTGGTGATCCTCTCAGGACTCGGATCATGTCTGATTTTGCCTAAGATGTACCTCCTGAAAATGACACATAGGTGATGATGACCTTTCTTGTCACGTTGTTTTCTCTGAGAGACCTGGCCCCAGAACGCTCAAGGTTCTCCTCTCAGTTGGTGGCTGGACGTACTCTCAAGATGGACACTTTGCGTTCGTCACCAATCCAACTCTCCGCGCAACATTTGTCACCAGCGCCATCCAACTGATCAAAGACTATGGATTCGATGGACTGTGCGTAGCTCGTCTGTGACCTCGAACTTGTTACAGCTTAATTTTTGCGGCTGCCATCGTAGTGACATCGACTTTGAATACCCTAATGGTCCTGCTCAAGGTAGCGGCTTTGCAAATCTTTTAACGGAGCTACGAACAGCGTTGGAAGCGCTCGCAAAGAACAACGGCGACACTGTTCCTTATCAGCTTACCGTGAGCTCCTTCCAAATGCTATGAAGTGTCCTCTTGAACACGGTTTTCTCCCTCCAAGGTGGCTGTCCCTGCTGGCCATGAGAACTACGCCAGCCTGCGTGTCCCTCAGATGGATTCGGCTCTGAACTACTGGAATTTGATGGTATGAAAAAGTTCGGGCTATATTAGCTCACGCAGAGACTAATCCGCTCTTTGACTGAGGCTTATGATTATGCGGGATCCTGGTCATCGTGGGTGAATAGGAACCTTTCTCTTTCTCTGGGTCTGCTTGACGCTGAACGTTCATTGCCTACAGGTAGACAATCAAGCCCATCTTTATGGTGGTGCCCGCACGAACGTCAGTACTCACCAGGCGATCAAATGGTATCTTTCTCAGGGCGCAACAGCTTCGAAGATCAACATGGGTGAGATACACGATGGCTCCAATTCATCGTCCAATATCTTCTAATTTCTCATTTGCATAGGCATCCCACTGTACGGGCGCTCATTTGACAATACCGCAGGCCTTGGCCAACCTTTCGATAATGTAATAAGCGTGCTTTTTAAGATCTTCGCTCAGACTAAATGACATTCTTTTGGCCCCCACAGGCTGGAGCCGGAACGGGCATCTACTCGTACAGAGTTCTGCCGTTTTCCGGTGCGCAGGTATTTGAGAACACCACAGATGTGACCAGCTATTCGTACGACTCAAGAGGGCGACAACTCGTATCTTACGATACACCTCGTATTGCCGCGCTGAAGGCGAAATACGTCCAAGCGAATGGCCTTGCGGGGACTATGTTCTGGGAGGTATGCGTCTCGGTTGCTAGACGAGACAACCGTTGATTATCTGGCGGTCAGTTATCCATGGATAAGATAGGATCTGCCTCGCTCGTCAATACTACCGCCGGGGTGTATGGGGCTCTTGACCAGACACCAGTATGTCCGTCATCGTCGTAGTTCTAATTACCAATTTGATACGTTCTCCAATTCCAGAATCATGTACAGTTAAGCGCCGATGACACCATCTTCTTGTCTTCACGACGCATAATTAACAGTTACGCAGCTATCCCAATAGTAAATGGGACAATATCCGTAACAACATGGGTCAGAATACATCTCCGAGGGCGGCGAGGGCGCCTCAACTTACATCCCCTAAACCGCTACCTACCTCTTCTGCCCCAAGCTCGGGAGAATGTGCAGGGGTGGAAGTGTGGAGTTCTTCAGTAGGTTACAGGCTCTAAGCATGTTACTTGCATTGACATTTACCTCTCGGACTAGATTTTCTATGTGGGTGGACAAAAAGCCACCTACCGTAATTGTTTCCGGTTTTGTTTCAACGCTCACGAACTAAGATTATTCGCAGATGCCCATCTATGGATCGCAAAGTGGTGGACACAGGGAGATGTTCCCGGTGGTTCTGGTGCGTCGTATGTCTAGAACTCATAAAATGAGTATACTCAATATTTGGACATATAACCGAAGCCTGGGCTGATGATGGGCCATGCTGAAAGGTTCACGCCAGTGAATTATATAGAATATTGACCTTGTTTTCTCCTCCAGTTTTCTTGCTTACCCATTCTCTCTCATTTGCCTCTGATTTTTGTGTATCTGGCATCATGCACGTATTGTTCGCGCCAATAGGGAAATGATAAGGATATCCCGACTATATCGTGCTTTAAAGGTACAATGACGAGGCAAAAATAACAGAGTTGGGACGCTCAAGCATCTCGGATGCTTTTTCAAAATTTTGTTGTAGTTCGACGTTGCCGATGACCTTTGCAGCCTGGGCCATTTGTCGAATGAGTTCTTGCAACCGTCGGAAAACGCGAATAAGGCTGCCTTCGAACTGGTCTGTGAGCTGCGGAGGATGCGCTAAGGTTAACTAAAGGACTAGGGCATGGATAATTAGCACGAGAGCTTGCCTTGCATATATCTGAAAACGACGCTCCCCGGCACCACTGAACCACTGCGTCCATAAGCTCGACTTTGAACGACTGAACGTATTCATCCTCGACGATTGGCAACTTGGATTCTTTGCAGACTCTGGCGATGCGTCGCGCGACCTCCTGCATGGCACGTAGAGGTGCCGCAAGCTCCTCCTTCAACTTGGTTTGTTGCTCACTCTTCAGAGAATGGTCAATATCGCATCCCAGCTCTTTTTTCGAGGTGCACGAACCTTTTCTGTAAAGACAAAGCAGCTGAGTAGCCCCGCAGAGTGTTCCGGAGCCAGCGGGTTAAATACGCCGTTGAAAATGAGCTCAGTAAGCAATAGCTCGTCGCCAGTGCTGATTTCGCATGCGACGCGACCCTTCACGTCCACGATGTCATCCGCGGTTGTGAAACCCAGCCTACGAAGTACCCGTTTACGAGACTTGAGTTCCTCCATCTGCAAAACATCGTGCGTCGCCTGAATGCGCTTTTTCAACGCACGTATGCGATCTTGCGCAGCGCGCTTTCTCGCGTACAAGTCGTAGAGCTCTGGTAAGCGCGGATCCTTGTGTAGCGGACTCACAAACATCTTTTGTTCCATAGTTTGGATTCTCTAATTGGGCAGATGTTGTATCGGTAGGAAAATCGGTATAGACGCGAACTCACCTTAACCAGAACCTTAAACTTTTCGTCCTTGATACCCATGTTCTCGATTGGATCGAGGAAGGGGATACCGTCGGGTGACCGGCGTTGAACCTCAAGGACGCTCTTCCAGACCGTCTCGCGCGGACCAATAGGGCGCAAGTCTTTAGGCATGTGTATGCGTAGGTAGCTTATCCCGTTGAGGGTCGACAGCAATACTGGCACAACCAGAGGCTCTCCTTTAAGTCCTGATGGACAAGGTAACACACCACCAGGGGTGGCGGAAATTGTGGAGCGATCTTTCGATAGAGTAGAATCCTGGGAACAGTTTAGAAGGACGTCTACCACATATTGTTCGTGAGGGGGGGTGTCATCCTTGGGCACAGGTTGATTCTGGGAAATGTCAAGTCAGGGCGTCTTATGCATCACGGGGACGACTGATCAATGTACCTTCGGTGGTTGCCGTTTTTGATAATTAATGATAACGCCCCAGCCAAAATCAAGATCCTTATGCTTGACCTTAACAAGCCTACCAGGTTGCAAGAATGGTAAACTATAGCTTGGGTGGTGAATGACCTCGCGAAAATCGGCAGACATTTGATCTAGCTGTTGTCGATACTCATAATATTGAGCAACCAAGTCTTCATTCAAGACCACTATCAAGTCTTTTGCTTCTTCTTCACGTTTGAGCTCTGAGGAATGTTAAGGAAAGCCTCACACGTGAAAGTGAGAGTTCTCTACCTTCCTCGAGAGCGGGTACGCCAACGATGCTCTGGAACTGCATGAAACACCGTTCTAGCATATACTCTGGGCTGATGACGTCAATCTTCATCAAGTTGAGAATCATGTTGTAGCCCAAGTGGAACGCTGAGTCCAAACGGTCAGCCTCACCCTTGATCATCGTCTTTGCAGCGACAGGCTCGAGTTTCTCGTCGCACATCACGATTACCACACCTCGGTCATCCAGCCCACGTCTGCCAGCACGACCTGACATTTGGATGTATTCGCCCGAAGACAAGTCACGAAATTCATGACCATCAAACTTGCGGGCGGCAGTGAAGACGACGGTCTTGGCCGGCATATTGAGGCCGATGGAGAATGTCTCGGTTGCGAAAAGGACTTTGATTACGCCTTCTTGGAATAGAATCTCGATTACTTCCTTCAGAATGGGGAGTAAACCACCGTGGTGGATGCCGATACCTCGGCGGAGCAGTGGAAGTATGGATTCGATCTGGGGGAGCGTACGGTCGGCCAGCGCAAGTCCTGCAATGGCATTCGCAAAAATTTTCTCAACCATGGCCTGTTCGTCCACGCTATTGAATTCAAACTTTGAGAGAGTGAGTGCAAGACCTTCACATTCACGCTTGCTGAATGCGAAGACGATCACCGGGTTGTAGTTCTTGAGCATGATCATCCGGATGATCTTGGAGATGTCAGATGGTCCTTCAACAAGTCAGTCTCATTTATGGCACTTTCACGAAGTAACTCACCCTTTTTGTCTCCGCCTTTCTTTGTCTTGCCTTTGCGGCCCTTGCCGCTCTTTGGATCAGCGGGATCCTCACCGGCGCGCTCTTGTAACATTCCCATGGCTTTGGAGAAATTGTCCTCGCGAAACTCGCCCTTCTCATTGAGCACCAGATATATGCCCTCACCACCAGCAGGGAAGAGATAATGCTGTAATGGTGTTGGACGGAAGTCGGTGTAGACCACGTGACACGGTTGTTCGTGCGAGCGACAGATCCACTCACAGAATTGCATCGCGTTGGGTATGGTGGCAGAGAGAAAGACATAGCGCACTGTATGCGGAAGGAGGATTATAGCTTCTTCCCAGACAACACCACGCTCTTTGTCACGCATGTAGTGAATCTCATCGAAGATAACCCAAGCGACTTCTCGCATGATTTCGGAACCACGATAGAGCATAGACCGGAGAATCTGTGAGCAAAGTTTTTTAGAGGGAAGAGAGCGATAATAGCCTAGATATACCTCAGTAGTCATCACTAGACACGATGCCGACGGATTGCGGGTGACATCTCCTGTCATTAGCCCAACGTCCCCAAAAGAGGCTTCCATCTCGCGATATTTTTGGTTACTGAGAGCCTGAGAGGTGTCAAGTTACTAGCACGAGACGCGAACTTTTCCTTCAAGACCAACCTTGATTGGACTTGTGTAGATGACTCGTTGTTTACTCTGTAATGCCTGTGCGATTGCATACTCTGCAACAACGGTCTTTCCTGCGCTAGTGTGCGCAGACACGAGAACACTCTCGTTTCGTTGGATAGCATGGATTGAAACTTGTTGAAAAGGGTCGAGAGTAAACTTGTACTCGCGAGCAGGTTTTACCGGGGGGACATGAGAGGCAATGGGAACATAAGGATAGCCTGGGGGTACGGCAACTTGATGTCGAACCTGAAACTGACGGTCAGTTAACAACTCAAGAAATGACCAATGCAGCCTCGCCTGATGTCGCAACTCTAGTCGGGAACCTGCCGTTTCTGTTCCGCCAGTGAGCCCTGCGCTAGCTGCAACCTCCCGCTTAGCCTCGGTTTCAAACTCATCAACCACGACCGTCGGTGCAGAGGTGGATGCAATATCCAATCGTTTCCTTTTAGCAGGCGGTCCATCCTCTAATGGCGGCGGCGATGGTGGGGATTTTATCCGCGTTTCTGGCACAGGTGATGCGGTAGGCCGCTTGTTAGATCGCGTGGAAGCATAAGCGTGCACCAGCTCTGTACGGGGGACACTGTCGACCTGCATGGCATTAGGAGTGGTCTCTGAGTCACTGTCCTCAGAGTCGTTGTCATTATTGAGGAAAGAGAAGAGGTCGTTAGTTGTCATGTTGAAATGTGACGGGTCAGCAGGACCAGGGTCCACAGGGTTCGGGAAGAAGTAATAAGTTGATTAGTTGGTCGCGACAGATTTTCAATGTCAATTTCACACATCTCACATGTCCCTGGTAGTATATCGGATTAGTACACGCGCCTGTCATTCTTCTGACCGCGCGAGAGCGGGGTTCGACTCCCCGCCAGGGAGTTCATTATTTTGCTCAGCTTTACTTCAGGACACGACAACATCATGACAATAATACCACAATTGCATAATTCTTGAGTTCACAAGCCAGAAGGGCACAAAGTAAGGCCGTCCATGTCTATCAAGATGAAGAATGGGTGGCCAGACTACAGGCAAAAGTAATGCAGGGCAGTGGTAAAGTATATTGACACTCATGTTCTGGTTCTGATAAGGAAAAGTTGAGGCTGTCGTGGAAGTCGGCCGTTCATGGCTCCAGGCAGGGTAAACCCTCTAGCGGCTACTCCCTGGCTTAACTCTCTGCCCTCAACTTTTCACGCCAAGCAGCGTAGTCGGCTCTCGCTGGTTCATTATATTCCTATTCGTCCAAGTGGTCAGCCCCGGATCAATCACAATCACCTTAGCATGATGGCCCGTACCGCCTTCTCGGCATCACTCATTGCCTTCCATTGTCTCGAAGCGCGCTCAGACACAGCCTTGAAATGAGTCTTATAATCTTCCTCTGTCCTTGGGTATTCACCTCGTACGCGCTGGGTAAAGCTGGAACCTTGCTCAACATTGCTATTACTATATGTGTGATTCGTACACATACCGAACGTATCCGGACGAGGGGCGGCCCAACCCGCGAATGCGGTTGAGACCTTTGGCCACCCGACGACGATTCAGCTCGCGCAGGACGGCAGGATCGACGTTCTCGCGCCACTCCTTAATGCGCCTGTGGTACTCGTCCAACAGGGCATGGGCTTTTTCTCGGTGTCGCTATTGAGGGGTTTAAAGAACATGAACACATGGCAAATAAGGATACAGACCAGCTTTTCATATTCGGGAACTGTATTCCAGATCTGAGCTCCCTTTTTGACGGTGTTCTTAGCTTCCTCAGAGTTTTCGATCTTGGGCTGAGTGAGAAGCCATTCACGGAACCATTGAACATAGGCATTGCCAGGAGCCCTGGGTGGCAAATCTTTGGAACTGACTCTGACTGTCAAGATGGATCATGAACGCGTGCACGCGGGTTAAAAAGGAATGGTGCATACCCTTCGGCTTCGTCTCAGCCTTCTTAGTTCCCCCTTTTTTGTCCTTTCCGGCGGTCTCGGTGCTTGACCCAGTCTTTCTGCGCGTGGACTTGGGCTTGGACTCAGGTACAGGCTCGGGATCTGCTGTAGAATCTGACTTCAGATCACTAGTGGTAGTCATGAGATTCCTCTGAACTGCCCCCGCCACCGCAAAGGACTGGTTGGACGATATGACACGAGTTGGTAGCCTTTGCGCAACTGAGAAAACACCAGGGTGCGAAAGCACACGTCTAAACGTGAATGACAGCATGGTGGGGATAGGGACTATCATCTAGCGGTCGTTATGGAACGTTTGCAACCGTGACTTGTTGAGTTTCCGTTTCCCCTAAAGTCATGGGACAATATTTCCTATTCTGGTCAATCATGATAAGATTAGATGATTGGCACAGGCGATTTATTCTGTCACACTCTGCCACTCTGCCATGTCCTCGGCAGCTCCATTGCCTGAAGACCTATTTTTTGGCCTTGTCTCAGCCGAAGAGGTGGAAGCAGTATATCAGCTTGAGGTTCAAGGAAAGCCTCCTCTGATCCTGATTTATGTTCTTTATGTAACTGTGCGCTCTTTAGGCTTTTCACCCGACGAAGCCGCCACCCTCGAGAAGCTGCGGTACGTGTATGACGCCGTGTATATCTGCTACACCTAATGTACGTCGTTGCAAACTTTTAAGGTTTCGTCAGGAAAATGCCCCAGATCTCTTCCTTGGTGCCTTCGTGCCTCAGACAGGCGGTAAACGTAGCCTCCTTGGTTACGTAGACGGCGTGCTCTCTTCTGAGACCACCCTCACTTCCGAGTCCATGTCCACGCATGTACCCGGGGGACGCACCGTACTGATCCATGGCGTATGCGTGGCCCCCGATGCACGCAAACGTGGTATCGCTAGTGCTCTACTCGCCGAGTACCAACGGCGCCTGGCAGGTGCAGGCTCCTACGAACGCGCCCTCCTTATTGCGCACGAAGAAAAGATTGCTTTTTACGAGCGTATTGGATTCAAGTCGCGCGGTTTGAGTAGCGTAGTCCACGCCGGCATTTCTTGGTTTGAGCTCGAATGGGCCGTACCCTCTGAAAAGCTAGATGACTCCCAAGGCGACCCACCAACGATCCCGCCAGGACTCCTCGAAGCCTTGCAAGGCCAGAATGTCTCCCGGAGGCGGCAGGGACAGCTATTTTCGTCATTTCAGGATGGCATTCTTGATGTCTCCAGAAAGGGAGACCAGAATTCAAACCGGTATGATTTGCTATGTATAAATGAGCATTGTGGGAGTATTATCCTCCGGGCGGGCGTAGCTGTACTTCAAGAACGCGAAAGCGTGCAGGTGAGCGTCTTTTCAAAGTACAGTATGGATAACGTGACACTCCTAATACAGATGGAACCCGTCGGCGCTGGTCATCCAAGTCTCCCTACCCTACCTTCTCTACCCGATAAGATACACTGGTGGCTTGTAACTCCATCGCCTATGTCATTTGAGAACATCGGCTTTTCAAAGCCCACACAGTCAGGTTTGCGCACGCTCTGATACTTAACTCGTCTTCTTATACCCTAATGATCCAGAGAAGCCTCTGAAACTCCTTGCGTGTGCAGAGTGTGACCTCGGACCTGTGGGCTGGTGCGAACCTGGTGGAAACGAGTTTTGGGTTGCGTGTCAACGCGTGCGGTACAGGATATGATACCAGGTTATCAACCAACACAGACAAGAGTAATGAATCCAAAACTGCAGGATGCACTTGTGTTGCTTTACAGTCAGTAGCGAGTCTGTAGATCCATTCATCGTTCAACTGTATGATGTATGCTAGTAGCTGATCATGATAAGGTATTGTGCTTGACCACTTCACGGCCAGGGCTTGGTAGATGACGAGCATCTCACGCAGTATGGACACATCGCTGATTCGGAGGTACAGAACAAGCAGAACAAGTCAGTGCGAGTCCCGAAATCCACCATCCTATTCTACAGATGTGCAATAAAATCGGAAATCGGCCCATGAGTAAAGGGAATTGGCTAAGGAGAGTTGAAGTCACCCACTGAAATTTAAATTTATTGTAACGGTCTCAAATCTTGGAAATAAAGAGGTATCTATGGAGTTGATAGGACGACGACTTCCGAGTCAGTTCAATTCGGATTCGGGGACTCGGACACGTCCCCGGTCATGGTTTCACTACAGTAGTACTGTCGGGGAATAAAAATGGGGCGGGGCGTGCACGCCCCGTAGCCATTAGTTACAATGACTCGAATATGTTCCTTACAAAAGTTCACATCATCTTTAGACGATCTTCCGATTTGTTCAAGTAGTGGAGCGCAGCCATAGTAACTGGCTTTGTGATTGTGCGGAGGTTACCAAATGAAGCCCTGCTCACTACAGTAGGTGGTACCGTTGGTACCGAGTAACTTGAGTTCGGAACGTCGGTTAGCGGGGCCGCCTTTAGCTCAATCTGCCAACGAAGCCCCCAGAGCTCGACCAGGTCAGTCCGCCCCAAACAACCAGTCTCTCCAGTCCAGTTAACAGTTATCCAGATTTCTTCCGAAAAACGCTTTGTTCCGATAGCTCGCTAGCCATCAGTTACAGTTCTTTCTTACTGATCATCGCTGCGGGCGCAGCGCGCCCGTTGGGCCATCATGAATCATACATCATCCTTGACGTAATTAATTGACTTTTTGTAACGCCGTCAAGTGAGTCACCGCTACGGTATCAATGACGCAATCAAGTTAACCGCCTGGCCATCCCAAGTAAAGCAGCTCACAATGTTCCAAGCAGAACCTCGAGAAAAAATTATCGTGATGCCTATAACCAAAACTCGTCTGGATGGCGTCTACTGTCGGATAAGGATGCATTGTTATAACGTAGCCCAGTACGGCACAACTTGAAGCGCCCTCCCCATCCAGTATATATCAGTGTAGAGGGCTCTTTGCTTGACGACCAACCATCAGCTACAATGACACAATCCCCCTCGACAACGCCTCCTGTTCTGTTAGGCAAGCTGTCGTATATTCGACCTTCAATCTATGACCTCTGCTGATGCCATTACCAGGTGAGGTTTACCAAAATGTGACGGCAAGTATCGAATATGCCGAGGTGGCCATGTCAAAGGCACGCACAAGCGTTGAGAAGGCGCGGGCTTCCAAGGAGGGTCGACAGAAGGTCGTCTCAAAGGCCAGTGAGATCGTTAATGCTCTCATCGAGCCAGCTTCGCAAGTAGC
>WNFQ01002385.1_pt1 | contig 17485 bp, 13 predicted proteins | sample 5400171 | NCBI WGS metagenome assembly WNFQ01 (sample SAMN13153356, study PRJNA577476) | soil metagenome | isolation source: 20 cm soil under Madrone tree | place: USA:California | collected 2016-06-14 | reverse complement strand
CGCGGCGCGGCGCAGCCATCGATGACTGCGGCGAAATCCCGATCCATCGAGTAACTGAAGCCGCCGTTGCGCAGCGTCTTGGCGAGGCTGCGGGTGCAGTGAAATTCCTCGGGGAACAGCACCGCGCGCGGATCGGGCGACCACCACAGCACCGGCTGACCCGGCGAGTACCACGGAAAGATCCCGCCCCGGTAGGCGGCGATCAGGCGCTCGGGTGACAGGTCGCCACCGGCCGCCAGCAACCCGCACGGCTCTTCCAGCGCCTGCTCGAGCGGCGGGAACCACTCGGGCGCGTCCTGCGCCGACAGCCAGGTGATGCTTTTCACGGCAGCCCGGCGCTGCGCCGGCCGCGAAAGGGGACGTGCCCCTGCACCTCCTGCGCGTAGGCCTGTACCGCCGTGGCTTCGCGCGCCAGGTACTCGGCGATGGCGGCGCGGAACTGCGGATCGGCGATGTAGTGCGCGGACCAGGTGATGGCGGGCTCGAATCCGCGGCTCACCTTGTGCTCGCCCTGGGTACCGGGCTCGAAACGCGCGATGCCGCGCTCGATGCAGAACTCGATCCCCTGGTGGTAGCACGCCTCGAAATGCAGGCTGTGGTAATCGGCGGCCGCCCCCCAGTAGCGACCGAACAGCGCCTCCTCGCAGCAGAAGAAGATCGCCGCCGCCACCACGGCGCGTCCGTGCACGGCGAGCTTCACCATGAAGGCGTCCGGCAGCGCGCGCGCCACCGCGCTGAAGAACGCGCGCGTCAGATACGGTTCGTGCCCGTGGCGCACGAAAGTGTCGCGGTGCAGGTCATAGATGCGGTCGAGGAGCGGCTCGTCGAGCTCCCCGCCGAAGCGCGTCTCGAAGTGCACGCCCGCATCCGTGACGCGGCGGCGCTCGCGACGCGCCTTCTTGCGCTTGTCGGCGGTGAAGGTGCCCAGGTAGTCATCGAAGCTCGCGTAACCACGATTGCTCCAGTGAAACTGGCAGTCGCGGCGCAACAGCCAGCCGCGCCGCGCGCAGGCCGCACGCGCCGGCTCATCGAGAAACAGCGCATGCACCCCGGACAAATCGTGGCGCGTGGCGTGCTCCTCCAGATGCTCGAGCAGCCGCGCGCCCAGCGCTTCCCCGTCCAGGTCGGCGCGCACCAGCAGGCGCGGTCCGGTCGCGGGCGTGAACGGCGCGGCGAGCGTGAGCTTCGGATAGTAACGGCGGCCCACGCGCTCGTAGGCGCGCGCCCAGGCAAAGTCGAACACGAATTCACCGTACGAATGCGTCTTGACGAACGCGGCCGCCGCCGCCGCGAGCCCCCGGGCGTCGTGCAGGACGAGGTAGCACGGCTGCCAGCCGCTGCCCGGACCCACGCAGTGCGTGCGCTCGAGCGCCGCCAGGAACTCATGGCGCGTGAAGGGGTTGCGCTGCGCGCCCAGCGCGTTCCACTGCTGCGGCTCGAGCTCGTGGATGCTGCGCAGGAATTCGGCCTTGTCGGTGGACATGGCGGTCGCTGATCTAGCCGTGCGGGGGCGGCGTATCGAGGGTCTCGAGATAGCGGTCCGCATCGAGCGCCGCCATGCAGCCGGCACCCGCGGAGGTGATGGCCTGGCGGTAGACGTGGTCGGCGACGTCCCCGGCCGCAAACACTCCGGGCACGCTGGCGGCGGTGGCGTCGCCATCGAGGCCGCTGCGCACGGTGATGTAGCCGCCGCGCATCGCGAGCTGTCCTTCGAACAGGGCGGTGTTGGGGGTGTGGCCGATGGCGACGAACAGGCCGGTCACGGCGAGCCCCTGTGCTGCGCCACCCGGGAGCGGGCGCAGACTCACACCGCTCACGCCATGCTCATTGCCCAGCACTTCATCGACCGTGTGGTTCCAGATCACCGCCATCCTGCCCGCGGTCACTTCGCGAAACAGCCGCTCCTGCAGGATCTTCTCCGCACGCAGCTTGTCGCGCCGGTGCACGAGCGTGACGTGCTGCGCGATGTGCGACAGGTACAGCGCCTCCTCGACCGCGGTGTTGCCGCCGCCCACCACCGCGACGCGCTGGTTGCGGAAGAAGAAGCCGTCGCAGGTCGCGCACGCCGAGACGCCACGGCCGCGGAAGCGCTCCTCCGACGGCAGCCCCAGGTAGCGGGCCGTCGCCCCGGTGGCGATGATCAGCGCATCGCAGCTGTAACTGCGGGCGTCGCCGCGCAGCCTGAAGGGCCGTACGCCGAGGTCCACCGCCTGCACGTGATCGTTGACGATGTCGGTGGCGAAGCGCTCGGCGTGGCGCCGCATGCGCTCCATGAGCGCCGGGCCCTGCAGTCCCTCGACATCGCCCGGCCAGTTGTCGACGTCGGTGGTCGTCATGAGCTGTCCGCCCTGCTCCACACCCGTGATCAGCAGCGGCGCGCGATTGGCGCGCGCCGCATACACTGCGGCGCTGTAGCCCGCGGGTCCGGAGCCCAGGATGATCAGGCGACTGTGCCGGGTGGTCGTCATGGGGCTCCCGATTGAATCAGCGTCCGTGCATGGTACCAAGCCCTATAATGGCAGCCGTCTATCTTAAGACGGAGAATCATGGGATTGGCTGAAACCTCCGCGTCGGCACGCGCGGCTGCGCGCTTCACATCGGCCGTGAGCCGCGGCCTGCGCGAGAGCGCCATCATCGCCCTCGGTATCGTGGCGCTGGTGCTGCTGCTCGCGCTGCTCACCTACAGCCCCGATGACCCCGGATTTTCCTTCACCGGCAATTCCGCGCCGGTGCACAACCGTATCGGCGTCATCGGCGCGTGGCTCGCCGACCTGCTGTTCTTTCTCTTCGGGCGCCCGGCGTTCCTGTTCCCGCTGGTGCTGGCGGTGGCCTGCTGGGGCCTGCAGCGCCGCATGAGGGCCGACGCTGCCGTCTCGCGCGTCAACACCCTGGTGCGCACCGCGGGGTTCGTGCTGGTACTGGTGGCGAGCTGCGGACTGACGACGCTGCACTGGCAGCCCGGGGTACTGCGGCAGAGCGCCGGCGGCGTGGTGGGGAGCGTGGTGGGCGGGGGCCTGGTTGCGGGGCTGGATTTTCTCGGCGCCACGCTGGTGATGATCGCGGCCTGGATGGCGGGTCTGTCACTCGCGTTCGGCGTCTCCTGGCTCACCATCATGGACCGCCTGGGCGCGCTCACCTGGGCGGCCATCGGCCGCTTGCGCACGCGTTCGGCCGCCGCGCGCGATGCCGCCGAGGGGCGCGAGCGGCGCCAGGCACGCAAGGAGGCGATGGAGAGCGAGCAGAAGAAGTCCGCCACGCGCGCGCCACCGCGCATCGAGCCGCCGCTGCCGATGATGGAGAAGAGCGCGCGCGTCGAGCGCGAACGCCAGGTACCGCTGTTCGATCCGCCCAAGGCGAGCGAGCTTCCTCCCCTGAAGCTTTTGGACGATCCTCGAGCACACGAGCCGCTGTATTCCGCCGAGGCGCTCGAGGCGCTGTCGCGACTGGTGGAGATGAAGCTCAAGGACTTCACCATCGAGGCGGAGGTGGTGGCGGTGCAGCCGGGCCCGGTGGTCACGCGCTTCGAGCTGCGCCCGGCGCCGGGCGTGAAGGCCAGCCAGATCACCGCGCTCGCCAAGGACCTGGCGCGCGCGCTGTCGGTGCTCTCGGTGCGCGTGGTGGAGGTCATTCCGGGCAAGAGCGTGATGGGACTGGAAATCGCCAACGAGAAGCGTGAGGTGGTCACGCTTGGGGAGATCATCCGCTCGCGGGCCTACGACGAGATGCACTCGCCGCTGGCGCTGGCGCTCGGCAAGGACATCGGTGGCCAGCCTGTGGTCGCCGACCTCACGCGCATGCCGCATCTTCTGATCGCCGGCACCACCGGCTCGGGCAAATCGGTCGCGCTCAACGCCATGGTGCTGTCGCTGCTCTACAAGTCCACCGCCGAGCACGTGCGCCTCATCATGATCGACCCGAAGATGCTGGAGCTCTCGGTGTACGAGGGCATCCCGCATCTCCTGGCGCCGGTGGTGACCGACATGAAACAGGCCGCCAACGCGCTGCGCTGGTGCGTGGCCGAGATGGATCGGCGCCATGCGCTCATGGCGGCCCTCGGCGTGCGCAACATCGCCGGCTTCAACCGGCGGGTGAAGGATGCCAACGACGCCGGCAGGCCGATACGCGATCCGGTGATGATGCTCCGGGCCGCCAACGATCCGACCATCGACCAGATGCAGATCCTGGACCTGGCACCGCTGCCTTACGTGGTGGTGGTGGTCGATGAGTTCGCCGACATGATGATGATCGTCGGCAAGAAAGTGGAGGAGCTCATCACGCGTCTGGCGCAGAAGGCGCGCGCTTCGGGCATTCACCTGGTGCTGGCGACCCAGCGACCCTCGGTCGATGTGATTACCGGACTCATCAAGGCGAATATTCCGTGCCGCATCGCCTTCCAGGTCTCGGCGCGGGTGGACTCGCGCACCATTCTCGACCAGATGGGGGCGGAGACGCTCCTCGGGCACGGCGACATGCTGTATCTGCCCCCAGGCACCTCGCTCCCCACCCGCGTGCACGGTGCGTTTGTATCCGACCAGGAAGTGCATCGCGTCGTGCAAGCGCTGAAGACGCCGCACCCGCCGAACTACATCGAGGAAGTGCTGTCCGGACCCAGATTCCCGATCGCGGGACTGTCGGGCGAGGAGGGCGAGAGCGAGGGCGGCAATGGCGGGGATGATGCCGAGCAGGATCCGCTGTACGACGAGGCGGTGCGGATCGTGACGACCGAGCGCAAGCCCTCGATATCGTATGTGCAGCGGCGGCTGAAGATCGGCTACAACCGCGCCGCGCGGCTGCTGGAAGGCATGGAGCAGGCGGGGCTGGTCGGCCCGCTGCAGGCCAATGGGGCGCGCGATGTGCTGGCGCCCGCGCCGCCGGAGGAGTGAGGATTGCCTGGCGCAGCCGCGACCGCAAAAAAGACCTTTCGGGGCCGCCGCAAGTACATCCATGTAGGCTGCGGGCGCGGCTTTTCGCGCTTCGCAATCCTGCTTCGCGCGAAAAGCCCTGGCTTTGCCGTCCTGGCAAAGCCGCTCGGCGCGCTGCGCCTCGCCCTGCCGCGCACGCCCCCGAAAGCTCTTTTTTGCGCTCGCGCCTGTGCTCTGGCACTGGTGAGTGTCGCGGCGGCGCAGGCATCCGCCACGCTGCTCGACGGGTATCTCGATGGTCTCAGGACCCTGCGCGCGCGCTTCCTGCAGATCCTCGTCGACGCGCACGGCCGCGAAATCGACCGCGCCACCGGCACGCTCATCGTGGCGCGTCCGGGGAAGTTCAGCTGGGAGATCCATCCGCAGCGCACCGGCTCCGGCGGCGGCGCGGGACAACTCATGGTTTGCGACGGAACCAACCTGTGGTTTCTCGACCGCGACCTCGAGCAGGTGACCGTGAAGCCGGTGGACGCCGCCCTCTCGGCCACTCCCGCCATGTTGCTCTCGGGCGTCGCGGACCTGCACAAGAGCTTCAGCATCACCCCCGCTGGACAGCGCCAGGGGCTCGAGTGGGTGCTGGTGGAACCGCGCGGCGCCGAGGCGGATTTCCGCAGCGCGCTGTTCGGCTTCGCGCACCAGGATCTGAAACGCATGATCCTCGAGGACAAACTCGGCCAGACCGCCACCATCAGTTTCGAGAAAATCGAGCGCAATGCCCCGGTGGCCCCGGCCGAGGTGAGCTTCACGCCGCCCGCGGGCACCGATGTGATCGGCACACCCCGCAAGTGAGCGCCTCGCACGACCCAGGGGAGCACGATCCGCTGCGACCGCTCGCTGACCGGATGCGCCCGCGCTCACTCGGCGAGTTCATCGGCCAGCAGCACCTGCTGGGTCCCGGCAAACCCTTGTCCGCCAGCATCGCGAGCGGACAACTGCACTCGCTGATCCTGTGGGGCCCGCCGGGCACCGGCAAGACCACGCTCGCGCGGCTCATTGCCCGGGCCTCGAACGCCCAGTTCATCGCACTCTCGGCCGTCATGGCCGGAGTGAAGGATATCCGCGCCGCGGTGGAGGCGGCACGCGCGGTGCGCGCCCAGGACGGTCGACCCACGCTGCTGTTCCTGGACGAGGTGCACCGTTTCAACAAGGCGCAGCAGGATACGTTCCTGCCGTATCTGGAGGACGGCACGCTCACTTTCGTGGGCGCGACTACCGAGAATCCGTCCTTCGAGGTCATCAGCGCGCTGCTGTCGCGCGCGCGCGTGTACGTGTTGCGGCCCCTGTCGGTGGAGGATCTCACCACGCTGGTGCAGGCGGCGCTGCGCGATGCGGCGCGCGGACTGGGCAGGCAGCAGCTGCAGGCGGAAAGTGCGGCGGTGGATCTCATCGCGCGCGCCGCCGACGGTGATGCGCGCCGGGCGCTGAACATGCTGGAGCTGGCCGCGGGCCTGGTGGAGGCTGGCGGCGGCGCGCACCTGCTCACGGTTGCCGTGGCGCAGGAAGTGGCCTCCGGCGGGCAGCGCCGCTTCGACAAGGGCGGTGATCAGTTCTACGAGCAGATCTCCGCGCTGCACAAGGCGGTGCGCGGCACCGATCCCGACGCGGCGCTCTACTGGCTGTGCCGCATGCTCGACGGCGGCTGCGATCCGCGCTACATCGCGCGGCGCGTTACGCGCATGGCGGTGGAGGACATCGGACTCGCCGATCCGCGCGCGCTCGCGCTGGCACTGGATGGCTGGGAGACTTACGAGCGCCTCGGGACCCCGGAAGGGGAGCTGGCCGTCGCCACGGCGGTGGTGTACCTCGCCTGCGCACCCAAGAGCAACGCGCTGTACGTCGCCATGGGCGAGGCCATGGCGGACGTCAGCGAGTTCGGCACGCTGGACGTACCGCTGCGGCTGCGAAACGCGCCGACGCGGCTGATGAAGAACTTGGGTTACGGGCGCGATTACCGTTACGCGCACGATGAGCCCGAAGCCTTCGCCGCCGGGGAGCGCTACCTGCCTGATGAGATGCCGGATCGGCGATACTATCGGCCCGTTCCCCGCGGCCTGGAAGTGAAAATCAGCGAGGCGCTCGCGCGCCTGCGGGCGAAGCCCGCATCGAAAGGTTGAACGCTTGATCGATCCGAAGCTGTTGCGCACCGATCCCGAGGCCGTGGCGCGCAACCTGGCGCGACGTGGCTACACGCTCGATGTGACGGCGCTTCGCGCCCTGGAAGAGAAGCGCAAGCCCTGGCAGGTGGAGGTGGACCGGCTGCGCGCCGAGCGCAACGCGAGCGCCAGGGCGGTCGGCGCGGCCAAGGGGCGCGGCGAGGACGTGCGCGCGCTGATCGCCACAGGCGACACGCTCACCGCGAGCCTCGGGGCGGCGGAAGCGGCGCTGGCGGCGGTGCAGAGCGAGCTCGAACAATGGCAGCTCGGGCTGCCGAATCTGCTGCACGCCTCGGTCCCCGACGGGCGCGACGAGAGCGCCAACCTCGAGGTGCGCCGCTGGGGCGAGCCGCCGCAGTTCGCGTTCCCGCCACGCGATCACGTGCAGCTCGGCGAGCGGCTGGCGGGGCTGGATTTCGAGGCCGCGACGCGCATCGCAGGCAGCCGCTTCGTGGTGATGCGTGCGCAGGTGGCGCGCCTGCACCGCGCGCTGGCGCAGTTCATGCTGGACCTGCACACGCGCGAGCACGGCTACACCGAGGTGCAGGTGCCGTACCTGGTGCACGCCCAGGCGCTCACCGGCACCGGGCAACTGCCGAAGTTCGAGCAGGATCTGTTCGCGGTGCGCGGCGAGCCGCCCTTCTACCTCATCCCGACCGCCGAGGTGCCGCTCACCAACCTGGTACGCGAGCAGATCGTGCCCGCGGAGGCGCTGCCGCTGAAATGGGTGGCGCACACGCCGTGTTTTCGTTCCGAGGCCGGGGCGGCCGGCAAGGACACGCGCGGCATGATCCGCAACCACCAGTTCGACAAGGTGGAGCTCGTGCAGGTCGTGCGGCCGCAGGATTCGTACACCGCGCTCGAGCAGCTGACCGGGCACGCGGAAGCGGTACTGCGGCGGCTGGAGATTCCGTACCGCATCGTGGCGCTGTGCGCGGGCGACGTCGGCTTCAGCAGCGCCAAGACCTACGATCTGGAGGCGTGGCTGCCCTCGCAGCAGCGCTACCGCGAGATCTCCTCGTGCAGCAACTGCGAGGCTTTCCAGGCGCGCCGCATGCAGGCGCGCTGGCGCAATCCGCAGGGCGGCAAGCCCGAGGCGGTGCATACCCTGAACGGCTCGGGACTCGCGGTCGGTCGCACGCTGGTGGCGGTGCTCGAGAACTTCCAGAACCCGGACGGTTCGGTCGACGTGCCGGCGGCGCTGCAGCCCTACATGGACGGGCTCACCGCGCTCAAATGAAGCGTACGGCGCGCAATCCACGCCCGGTGCGAGCGCGCGACCCGCTGTTCAACAGTTCGGTGCAGAAGGCGCTCGCCATGCTCGAGACCTTCGGCGGCGAGCGGCGCGCGCTCACCCTGGCAGAGCTCGCCGCCGGTGCCGGCATGACCACCAGCTCGGCGCAGCGTGGCACGCATACGCTGGTGCGCTTGGGGTTCCTCGGGCGCGACGCGCGCGCACGGCGCTGGGTGCTGACGCCGCGTGCCCTGTCGCTGGCGCATGCCTACCTCTCGGGGCACGCGCTGCTCGAGCAGGCGACCACGCATCTCATCGACCTCAACCAGGCGAGTGGCGAATCGGTTAGCCTGTCGGAGCCGGACGGCGTGGACATGGTGTTCATCGCCCGTTTCCCGAGCCTGAAGCGCTTCTACATCCACATGCCGGTCGGGCGGCGCCTGCCGATGTACTGCACGGCCTCGGGACGCGCCTACCTGGCGGCGCTGCCGGCGGCGGCTGCGCTGCGCGTCGTGCGCCGCTCGGAGCTGCGGCCACTGACGCCACTCACGCTCACCGATCCGAAGCAGATACTCAAGCGCGTCCAGGCGGCGCGCGCGGCGGGCTACGCCTGGTCGGACCAGGAGTGTTACCGCGGTGACCTCAGCATTGCCGCCGCGGTGCTCGGGGAAGACGGCCAGCCGCTGGCCGCGGTGAATATCTCCGCTCCCACCAGCCGCTGGACACTGGCGGAGTTACGATCGAAGCTGTCGCCATTGTTACTGCAGACGGCGCGGGCGGCCTCACGCAGCCGCGCGCCGCGGCCGTGACCTCGACGAGCATTTGAAGGGGAACAGCATGCCGGAGCTCAGCCGCTCGCTGCAGCCGCGCCACATCACCATGATCTCGATCGGGGGGATGATCGGCGCGGGGCTGTTCGTCAGCAGCAGCGCCGCCATCGCCGCAACCGGGCCGGCCATCGTGCTGAGCTATCTGATCACCGGCACGCTGGTGCTGCTGGTGATGCGCATGCTGGGCGAGATGGCGGTGGCGTTGCCTGCGGTGCGGTCCTTCACCGAGTTCGCGCGCGCCGGTCTGGGTCCCTGGGCCGGTTTCATCGCCGGCTGGCTGTACTGGTATTTCTGGATGATCGTCGTGCCGGTGGAGGCGATCGCCGGCGCCAACATCCTGCACGCCTGGCTGGGCTTGCCGTCGTGGCTCCTGGGACTGGCGCTCATGGGCATCATGACCGCCGTGAATCTCATGTCGGCGCGCTCGTATGGCGAGTTTGAGTTCTGGTTCGCCTCCATCAAGGTGGCCGCAATTGTGGTGTTCATCGCGCTCGCGGCGGCGTATGCCTGCGGCTTCACCTCCCCGGCGGGCCCGACGTTCCGCAACCTGAGCGCCGACGGCGGCTTCATGCCGAAGGGCTGGGTGGCGGTGCTGGCGGGCGCGGTGACCGTGTACTTCTCGCTCACCGGAGCTGAGATCACCACCATCGCCGCGGCCGAGTCCAAGGAGCCGGCGCGCGCCGTGGCGCGCATGAGCAGCTCGGTGATCGTGCGTATCCTGACCTTCTACGTGGGCTCCGTGCTGCTGATCGTCACCGTGGTGCCGTGGATACGGATCCGGCCGGGGGAATCGCCATTCACGCTGGCGCTCGCCACCATGCAGTTCAAGTGGGCGAGCGTCGCCATGAGCGCCATCATCCTCACCGCGGTGCTCTCCTGCCTGAACTCCGCGTTCTACGTGTGCTCGCGGGTGCTGTTCGTGCTGGCCGAGCACGGCGACGCACCGCAATGGCTGGTGCAAGTGAACGCGCGGCGCGTGCCGACACGCTCGGTGTGGATGGGCAGCATCGCCGGCGTGCTCGGCATACTGGCGGCGATCACCTCATCGCAGACGGTATTCGCGTTCCTGGTGAACGCCTCCGGCGCGCTGGTGGTATTCATCTACATGATCATCGCCCTGGCGCATATCCGCTCGCCTCGCGGGCGCGGCGCACCCGCGCCCGCGCTCTCGATGTGGTTGTTCCCGTGGCTGAGTTATGCCGCGCTCGCCGGCATGGCGGCGGTGCTGATTGGTATGGCTCTCACCCCCGGCGAGATGGCGCGACAGCTGTTCTGGAGCGTGGTGTCGCTGGCGGTGGCAGCCGGCGCCTTCCTGATCGTGGACACCTGGCGCAAGGCGCGCGTCGTGACCCCGGTGCCCGCCGGGTCGGGTGCGGATCGCTCATGAGTACGCGAGCGGCGTTCACGCGGCGGCAGGTCGTGCTCACCGCGGCCGCGGTGGGTGGGGCGCTGGTGCTCGGCGTCGCGCTGCAGCGCCGCCGGCGGCGGCTCATGGCGGGCGGCGGCGCACCCGCCCGCGGGGCGCTGAACGCCTACGTGCGCATCGAGCCGAACGAGCGCATTACCCTCGTGATGCCCAAGGTCGAGATGGGGCAGGGCACCTTCACGTCACTGCCGATGCTGATCGCCGAGGAGCTGGAAGTCGATCTTGGCGCGGTCAGCGTGGAGGCCGCCCCGCCTGATCCCGCCGTGTATGGTTTCGCAGTCGATCCGGCTGCCCCCGAGGGCATCGAACAGGACCAGTCGACCGGCACCTCCCTGTCCATCATCCAATGCTGGACGCCGTTGCGGCAGGCAGGCGCGAGCGCGCGCCTGATGCTGATTCAGGCGGCGGCGAAGCGCTGGCGTGTGCCCATCGACACCTGCCAGGCGCAGCGCGGGGAAGTGATCCACGCTCCTTCCGGCCGACGCTTGGGCTACGGCGCACTCGCCGCCGCCGCCGCGGCGCTGCCGGTGCCGGCGGCGCCACCGTTGAAGGCCGCGAAGGACTTCCGGCTCATCGGTCGCGCCACCCGAAGGCGTGACACGCCGCAGAAGGTTGACGGCAGCGCGGTGTTCGGCATCGACGCACGCCCGCCGAACTCGAAGGTGGCGCTCATCGCTCTCGCGCCCGTGGAGGGCGGAACGATCGCCGGGCTCGCCGTCGATGCGGCGCTCGCCGTCCGCGGTGTCAGTCAAGTGGTGAATGAGAGTGATGCGATTGCGGTGGTGGCGGACGACACCTGGGCGGCCATGCAGGGCATGAAGGCGCTGGCGCCGCGCTGGAACGACGGCGCGAACGCCGCCGTACAACAGGCGGACATCGTGGCGCAACTGGAAGCCGCCGCTCACGAGGCCGGTGCGGTGGCCGCCAGCAAGGGCAAACTCGAGCAGGCCGCGGCGCGCGCGGCGACCCACGTGGATGCGGTCTATCACCAGCCATTTCTCGCCCACGCGACCCTCGAGCCGATGAATTGCACGGTCGATTGGCGCGAGGGCGAGTGCGAGATCTGGGTCGGCACCCAGGCATGCGATCGCGCGGTGGCGAAGCTGGCAGCCCTGGGTCTCAAGCCCGAACAGATCCGCATTCACAGCCACCTCATCGGCGGCGGCTTCGGGCGGCGCCTGGAGGTGGACGGCATCGTGCTCGCGGCGCGCATCGCGCGGCATGTGCAGGGCCCGGTGAGAGTGCTATGGACTCGCGAGCAGGACATCCAGCACGACCGCTACCGACCCTACTATGTGGATCGGCTGTCCGCGTCGCTGGATGCTCGCGGCAGACCGCTCACCTGGCGTCATACCATCGCGGGCGCCGGGCTGTGGGCACTGTACTACGGTGAGGACACGATCAAGAACGGTGTCGACCTCGATGCGGTCACCTCGGCAGCCGATCTGGCCTATCCGCTGGAGAACATGGAGGTACGCTTCGCGCGGCGCGACCCTGCGGGCGTGCCGACTGGCTGGTGGCGCGGCGTCGGTCCGACCCGCAGCGTATTCGCCGTAGAGAGCTTCATGGATGAGCTGGCGGCGGCGGCACAGCAGGATCCGGTGCGCTACCGCCGCGCGCTGCTCAAGGAACCGCGCATGCGCGCGGTGCTCGATCTCGCGGCCGATCGCGCCGGGTGGGGCACGGCGCTGGCCGCCGGCAGCGGGCGCGGCGTGTCCATCCAGTTTGCCTTCGGCAGCTACCTCGCGCAGGTCGCCGAGGTGAGTGCCAGCGCCCGGGGTCTGCCGCGCGTCGAACGGGTGGTGTGCGCCATGGATTGCGGGCAGGTCGTGAACCCCGACGGGGTGCGGGCGCAACTCGAGGGCGGCGTCACTTTCGGCCTGAGCGCCGCGCTGGGCAACGAGATCACGATCGCCAACGGGCGCGTGCAGCAAAACAACTTCAATGATTTTCCGTCGCTGCGGATCTCGGAAGCTCCGCGGGTCGAAGTGCATCTGGTGGCCAGCGGCGAGAGCCCGGGTGGAGTCGGCGAGACCGGCACCTCCTGCGTCGCCGCGGCGCTGTGCAATGCGATCTACGCCGCCAGCGGCAAGCGCGTGCGCACGCTGCCGGTGAGCCGCGGCCTGCACGCTTGAGCTTGGTGCGAGTTTGTGACTACAGTGCCTAACGAAAACGATGTGGGGGAGGCGATATGCGGCTCATTCAAGACGGCAGGTCCGGGGGCACGCGCGCACTGCTCGGGGCGCCATACGCTGCGCTGCTGCTGCTCGCGAGTGTCGCCGGCGTGAGCCGGGCGCAGGAGCAGGCCCAGGGGAGCGAGGCGACCGGCGGGCCTTTGCAGGAAGTCATCGTGACCGCCACACGCCGCGCCGAAAGTCTCAGCAGGGTACCCATCAGCGTAACGGCGCTGACGCAGGAGGGCCTCGATGATCGCGGCGTGAAGGATTTTTCCGAGGTGGCGCGCTTCACGCCGGGAGTGAACTTCGACAACTCCGGCACCAATAACATTTCCATCCGCGGTATCTCCGGAACCGGCGGCGCCGGCACGACCGGCATCTATCTCGATGACACGCCGATCCAGATGCGCGCGCTGGCATTCAACCCCGACGAGGCACTGCCCAAGTCCTTCGACATCGATCGTGTGGAGGTGCTGCGCGGACCGCAGGGCACCCTGTTCGGCGCCGGCTCCGAGGGCGGCACGGTGCGTTACATCACCACGCAGCCCAGCCTCACCAAGACCAGCATTTACAGCCGCGCCGAGTTTTCCTCCACCCGCATCGACCCCGTGACGCTCGCGACCGTCGACGAGAAGGCCAACCATGACGAGACCGTACTGGTGCGGCTCGCGGGCCTGTGGGCGCCCTCGGAGCACTGGTCGATCACGCCGAGCATCTACTACCAGGACCGGGCGCGAAACGACATCTCCACGTATTGGCCGCTGTACTCGGATCCGGGCGCTCACCGCTTCGTCAGCGCGGACCCCTCGCGGCGCTCATCGCCCGACAAGTTCTACCTGCCGTCGCTGAAGATCGAGGGAGACATCGGCGCGGCCCGGCTGATTTCCAACACCTCCTACTTCCACCGGCAGAATCAGACCGGTTACGAAGGAACGCTGTACAACCTCGGTTTCTACCAGGCGTTCGTGTTCTTCCCGCCCACGCCACTGATTGACGGCAACGGTGTGCACCTGCCGCCCGGCGCGACCAACTACCGCTCACCCTCGAGCATCGACAACGGGCAGCAGAACATCACGCAGGAGATCCGCCTGCAGTCCACCGATCCGAATGCCAGGCTGCTATGGACCACCGGGGTATTCTTCAGCGAGAACCGGCAAAGCTATCTCGAGCAGATCCACGACCCGCTCCTCAATGAGCTGTCGCTCGCGCTGACGGGTGCGCCGTACACCGATTTCTTCGTGGATGCGAACGGCAATCCGGTCACCTTCGATCCGCGCTTTCCGGGCGATTCCTACTTTCTCAAGACCAACGCGAAAGACGAGCAATACGCGGCATTTGGCGAATTGACCTACGGGCTGACCGAGCGACTCAAGGCGACCGTCGGGGCGCGCTTCTCGCGCACCAAGTTCTCGTTCGACACGTTGACCGGCGGTCCGCAGCTGTTCGATGTGCCGCGCACCGGCAACGGCAATAACAAGGAGAATTCATTCACCCCGAAGCTGAGCTTCCAGTTCCAGGCGGATCCGGGCAACATGTTCTACGCCACTTACGCCAAGGGCTTCCGTCCGGGTGGCGCCAACAATCCGGTCCCCTTTGCGGCCTGCTCCGGGGATTTCATGGCTTTCAATATTCCAGGCGCACCGGAGACCTACAGCTCCGACACGGTGAACAGCTACGAGGTTGGCGCCAAGAACAACTTCAACAACCGCGTGAAGCTGGCGAGCAGCATCTACTACATCAAGTGGAACAACATCCAGCAGACCGTCGTGCCGCCGGTGTGCCAGATCTCGTTCATCGCCAATCTCGGCCAGGCGGCGGCGAAGGGTGTCGACTTTCAGGCCGATGTTGCCGTAACCGAGAAGCTCTCGCTCGAGCTGGCCGCGGGCTATACCCAGGCACGCTACTCCAGGGACTCGAAGTTCAATGCGCTGGAGCAAATTCCCGTGGTGGCGAACGGCGACGCCATTGTCGGCGCCAGCAGCGAGACCGGGGGAGGCCAGCCGACTGCGCCCTACACGGTGTCGGCAGGACTCCAGTACCGCTTCAGCGCTTTTTCGCACGAGGCGTTCGTGCGGGCCGACGGCGAGTATCAGGGCCGGGCGAAGTGGGCGACCGCCGGCCAGGATCCCAACACGCTGCAGTTCGATGCGGCGAACTTCGTGGTCGACGCCACGACTTTCGTCAGCCTGCGCGGCGGCATGTCGTTCGGCTCATGGTCGGTGGCGGCGTTTGTCGACAATCTCACCGACACTCACAAGCTCACCGACTACAACCTTACGATCAACGACGGACTTGGCGACAGCCGGCTGCGACGTGATTTCACGTTCCGGCCGCGGACCTTTGGCATCACGGCGATATTCCGCCAATAGCCGGGCCGTAAACGAATTGCTGCAAGGGTAGCGCCAACGCTCGGTCGGCGCGCCACGGTGAGCTGTGGCCTTTTGAACCCGCGCACGGTTTTGCGGCACTCACAGCACGTCCGACTTCCAAAAACCACACAAGGGATGTAGTCATGTGCCAGCTCACTCGACATCTGAAAGCGACGGCGGTGATCGCCCTCGTCGCTGGCTCCACGATCGCGGGCGCCGCTGAGGATGATTCGCGCGCCCAGCGCAACGCCTACTTGGTCGCGCCTCTGGTATCCAACGTGACCGGTGGCGCCACAGTGCAGGACACAGTCCTGCGGAACGCCTGGGGCGTGGCCTTTAGCCCGGCAGGCAGTCCGTTCTGGGTGAACGACAATGGCACCGGATGCTCGACCCTCTACAGCGGCGTTGGTACGAAGCTGACGCTCCAGGTGTCGATCCCGCTGCCGGGCAATGTCGTGCCTGCCGCCTCCTGCCATCCGGTTGATCCGAATAATCCGCCGAATCCTGGCCCAGCGGCGCCGACCGGAATCGTGTGGAATCCTTCAGGCGCGTTCCTGGTGCCGGGCACGAAGCCGCCGGTGCCGGCGGTGTTCATCTTCGCCACCGAGGATGGCACCGTTTCTGCGTGGGCCGGGGGTTTGAACCCGCCCGACAATGCGGTGATCGCGGTCGACAACTCGTCATCTCCCGCCGGCGCCGTCTACAAGGGTCTCGTGTTCGGCCTGAGCGCCAAAGGAGGGTTCCTGTACGCGACCAACTTCCGCGCCGGGACGATCGATGTATTCGGGCCGACCGGCTCGGACGGCCTGTTCACGCCTGCGATTACGGACGGCGGCTTCGCTGATCCCGATATTCCCGCCGGCTACGCGCCGTTTGGCATCGCGAACATCGATGGCGACCTGTTCGTGAGCTACGCGCTGCAGAACGCTGAGAAACACGACGACGTGGCGGGGCGAGGCCATGGCTTTGTGGATGTCTTCGATACCGACGGCCATCTGCTGCGCCGGTTTGCCAGCCGCGGGCCGCTCAACTCACCGTGGGGCATCACGCGCGCCTCGTTCGCATTTGGCCCGTTCAGCGGCAGGATCCTGATCGGCAACTTTGGCAACGGCCGGATCGACGCATTCGACGATAATGGCCGGTTTATCGATGAGCTTGACGATGCTCACGGCAGGCCGCTGGTCATCGACGGCCTGTGGGCCTTGACCCTGGGCGGCGGCCGCGGGTCGAGCTCAGACACGCTGTACTTCACGGCCGGTCCGGACGGTGAGAGCAATGGATTGTTCGGCAGCATTGTTCCCGCTCACCAATAGTCCGCTGACGGCGCTGCACCGCTCACCGCGAGGTTGCGCAGCACTTCGCGCCGCGCCGCCTGCACGTTGGCAAGCGGTACGCGGCGTGCGAGTGTCACTTCCTCTTCGGTGAACGGGGCAGGGCGCGGCTCGTCCGGGGCGCCGTAGCGCTCGGCCAGCCAGTTGAGCACCGCTGCAAGGCGCGCATCTGACAGGGCGGAGTTGGCCGCGCCGGGCACCCGCAGCACGTAATTGCGTCCTTCGCCCGTGCGCATGAAACGAGCAAGCGCTCCGGCGAGCGGTGGGACCTTGCCCGCCACGCCCTGGGCTTCGGCGCCGTGACAGCCCATGCAGTAGAGCATGTAGTCCTGGCCCGGGCTCGCGCTCGCCGCGCCGGCCAGGGCGCTCGCAGCCAGCCCGGTTGCGGCGAGCAACAGGAGGCGCCGCATGGTCTCTAGGGTCCGCCCGGCGCGACGCTCTTGCGATGTTCGCGCACCGCCGCGCCGTCCACCGCATGGGCGCGCTCCGCGGCGAGCTCCCCGGTGGTAAGGGGTTTCACATCCGCGGGCGCGTGCCCGAGATCGAACACGATGAAGTTGAGCGTAGCCGCCAGGGTGGCGTCATCCAGGCGTGCGAATTCCGGCATCTGGAAGTTGTAGTGTTTGTCGTCCACGGTGATGTCGCCGACCATGCCGTACAGCACGGTCAGCGCGAGCTGCCGGCGGCCTTCGGCGCTGGCGGCGTAGCGCGCGGGGTAAGACAGCAGTGGCGGCGCCAGTGCCGGCAGTCCGGCGCCGGCAGGTCCGTGGCACACGGCGCAGTTCGCCTGGAAGCTGCCGAAACCCGCCGGGTACGCCGGGGAGGGGGCCTCGGCGGCGCGCGCGGCGGGCGTCGCCGCAAGGCTTACCACCGCCGGCACGGCCCAGGCGAGCGCGCCGCACGCGACGCCGCGGGCGCCCGGGCCGCGACGCCTCATTTTTCCGCGACTCCCAGGATGACGGACACCGAACAGTGATAGTTCGAGTCGGCGTTGGCCATGCACCAGTTGAGGTCGTTGTTGCGCGACGGCCGGTACGTGGGCT
>WNFQ01001316.1_pt1 | contig 17491 bp, 14 predicted proteins | sample 5400171 | NCBI WGS metagenome assembly WNFQ01 (sample SAMN13153356, study PRJNA577476) | soil metagenome | isolation source: 20 cm soil under Madrone tree | place: USA:California | collected 2016-06-14 | reverse complement strand
CATGCAAGGGCGCGGAGAAGGTTTGATCATCAACGTCACTTCGCTAGCTTCTCGGCTTCCAGTGCCGTTCATGGCGGCTTACAACGCCGCAAAAGCAGCTCTGGCAGCCTTCACCATGTCGATCCAGCTCGAGTTGGCTGATTCCCGAGTTCACATTGTCGATCTTCAACCAGCCGACATTTGCACGGAATTCAACCAGAGTGTGATCAAAGATAACGCAGACCAGCGCTACGATAGAAGACTCGCCAAGACCTGGGAGATAGTCGAGCGCAACACGAAAAAGGCGCCCAGTTCGGATCTCGTCGCGCGGCATGTTCTCAGACTAATCAACGCTGCGCGGCCTCCGCCGCGGATAACAGTTGGCGACACATTTCAATCAAAGATCGCGCCGCTGATTTTCAGATTTCTTCCGCAACGCGTCCGGCTCTGGGGCCTGAGAAGATATTACGAAATATGACGCCGATCTCTGAAGCAGTGATCTTGATGGCCGGTCAGGGATCGCGACTGCGCGATTTAGACAAGACTTTCCTGAAGCCCGTCGTTCCGGTGCTTGGCCGACCCTTAATTTCGTACACTCTAGACGCCTTAGTCTGCGCCGGGATCGAGACAGTCCACCTCGTCGTCGGCTATGAAATGGAGCGGATGATCTCGGAAGTCGAGCGGTTGATTCCTTCAGGCGTCAGCGCCTCCTTCATCGAAAATCGCCATTGGCGAAAACAGAATGGCATTTCCCTGCTCGCGGCGGTCGATCGCGTCGAGGGACCATTTCTCCTGACAATGAGCGATCACATTTTCGACGATGTAATCGTTGATCATCTGCTCGATTTTGTCGATTCCGATTTCCTAAACATCGCGGTGGATCGAAAACTCGGTTCCATTTTCGATTTGGAAGATGCGATGAAAGTCCAAACCCGTGGAAACAGAGTGATCGGCATCGGGAAAGATCTGCGGAATTATGATGCAGTTGATACCGGCTTGCTCGTTTGTCCGCTGGAAATCTTCGACTATCTCGAACGCAGTAAGCGAAATGGCGATTGCAGTCTCGCTGATGGAGTTCGGTCGATGGCGGGCGATAACAAAGTCCGTGCCATAGATATCGGCCAGGGCTGGTGGCAAGACATCGATACTCCGAAAATGTTCCAGCATGCCGAGGAAGAGATGACTAAACGCCCGTCACGCTTAATTAAATAAGACGGGGCGTCTTCTGTCGACAGTCTGGAATCACTAACGCGGCTCGCGCGTAACAACATCGCCATCGGCCACGCTGGACCTGATCGTGGCTATCGTGCTGAGAATCAGGCTTCCGGCCGCAACAATCATCCAAAGATGAAGGATCCAGTCGGCCAGGCCGACTAACGCGAGCATCAGAAAAACGAGCATGGCCATGTCCCGCTTGGTCAGCTGAAAAAGCCACCACACAAATCGTTCACCGAGATTCAGCAAACCGGAATGCCCGATCATTCCGTGATGCCTCGCATAATAGGACTCATGCAGCGTTGCCGAAACAATTTGCATTCCGTTCTTGCCACCTCGGAGAAGCCATTCGTTAGCCATAATCAAGCAGGCGCAGACGATTCCTTCGACCGAATGATGACGTCCTAACCCGAGCGCGAGAACGTAGAGAAGGCTGGCAAGAAAATCGCAGAAGTTATCCAAACGTTCCCCGAATTTCGATTCCAAATTTTTGGCGCGCGCAATTTCGCCGTCGCAACCATCAAGCATACTGAACACTTGAAAAATGGCCGCGCCGATGACGATGCTGATGTAATCGCCGCGTACGAAAAATACGCAGGCGATTAGCGGCAAAACAAAGATCGATATCGTCCACGAGTTGGGATGAATCGGAAACTTGAGCAGGAAACGCGTTATGCGGCCGGAAATCGGCCGATTCAAAAACCGTGAAACAAAACCGTCTTGGGGCTTGCTCATTAGGTCAGTGTCCTTTTGAAAATTCGATATGTCTTGTAGCGCCGCGCTCCGATCGCTTCGAGAAAACGGTTGATCATAAAATTGTCTTCAAGCGTCATGCTCAGTTCGCCGGTAATCCCGCGCTTGATCATTGTTTCTTCCATCACTCGCAGCACCAGCATCTCTGCAACTCCGGCGCGCCGGTATTTTTCGATTACGCCCAGAGCGATCAGGCGCCCTTTTCGAATGCGCTTCTTGTAGAACAGCAGTTTGATCAGACCGATCGGCAGCCCAAACCGCGTCAGGCGGCCGTTGAGATCACGCAGGACAACATTGACGTCCGGCAGGCACAACGTGAATCCGACAGGCTCGTTCCCGATCTCGGCGATCCAGGCAAATTCCGGCACCAGCAACGGTTTTAGTTCTTTGGTCATAAACTCGATCTCCGCCTGGGTGAACGGCACAAAGCCCCAGTTTTTTTCCCACGCCCGATTGTAAATTTCACGTAGCCGCCTGCTTTCTTCGCGGAGGTTTTTAAGATTCGCCGGACGGATAACTGCGGGACAGCGTTTACCGAATCGCGCGGCGAGCCGTCGCAAATGCGCCACGGCCTTTGACGGATCAGCGAACCACCACGCGTACCAGTCTTTGGCTTTTGTAAAGCCGCAGCTCTCGATTAGTGGCCGGTAGTATGGCGGATTGTGCGCGGTCAATATGGTGGGCGGAAACTGGAATCCGTCGATCAACAGACCGCAGACGTAATTCGTTGAATAATCGATCGGCCCTATCATTTCAGTTCGCCGTTTAGTGCGAAGCCAAGCAGCCGCCGCTTCAAATAGTGCGGTGGCGACATTGTGATCATCCATTGATTCGAACAGTCCAAAGCAGCCGACATTCGATTGGTGCAGCGAATTGTAATTGGGATCGTCGCTGGCCATGATTCGGCCGACGATTTTGCCGTTCTTCCGCGCCAGAAATAGTGCGGCATCGCCGTGCTTGTAAAATGGATGCTGCTTGCGATCGAGGAACGTTTTCCGTTCAATGATTAACGGCGGCACCCAAGCCGGATCATGGGAGTAAATTTCCCATTGAAACTTAATGAACGCATCGCGGTCCCGGCGCGAGGTGACTTCTGAAACTTCGATCTTCGACACGAATGCGAAACCCCTATGCAGAATGTCGCCTTATCATGACGAGTTGTTCCAGCGATTCAGCCATTTTTTCCTGGCGCACAAGGAGGTAAACGAACAGCAAGTTCAGCGGGATGAATTCGAACCAAAAATAATACGCCGGCTGGCCGATGAACAATAGAACGAACAAAACAAGCATCCTGCTGTTGGTCATCAATAAACCCCACCACTTAAACATCTGGCCCGCCGAATCTCGATAACGCTGCTCTAGCCAACTCGGAATTTGGCCGTGGAATAGTTCGCTGGCTGTGTTACGCAGCTTTTTCAGCTGCGGCGCAAGCATTTCCTGTTGCCGAGTGAAATTCAAATACAGCGCGAGAAGAAATTTGTCCCACGGTCTCTGACGCCAGCTCCATTTTCGGTAGTCAGAGCTTAGTTCAGGGGAGGAATCTAGCGCCCCTCGTACTCCATTTCCTACAAAGTAAAGATAGGTGCTGCGGTAATAATCAGCCGCTGCCCCTTGCAAGGCATGACTGATTCCAGCGGCAAGGGCGAGAAACCAGATCGCCGGCGACGAGCCTTCGAACGCGCAACGGAGAGTCAAGTGCACGTAAATGCTTACGAAAACCAAATGGTCGGCAATGCTATCAATGATGCGGCCTTTGCGGCTTTCACTCCGGGTTAGGCGAGCGAGCTGGCCATCTGCGTTGTCGAGCGCATTAGAGCAGACATGGAGCAGCATGCCCACGATGTTGACGCGCAAATCACGATAGTAATAAAGATGCCCTGCAATCACGCCGCAGACGCCGGCCAGCAGCGTCACAGCCGCGGGCGTCATGTTGAGCTGCGCAAAGAACTCGGCCAGCCGAAAACCTATTGGCCTGTAAAAGTACCGATCGAGAACTCCCTCTACCTCGCGCGCTTTGTAAGTGGCTGCGACGCGTGATTGGACCGCCTCGTTTCGTCCCGACATCGGCTTAGCGTGATCGCGCGTTCACGCGGTCCGCAGTGCCGCAGGAACCAGCGTGTCCGCGAGGATGTTCAGGGCTTCGTCCAAGTCCGCGCGCGTGTGCTTGGCGGTCACGCACGCACGGAAACAGATTCGATTTTGCGGCACAGCCGGATAATCAACGGGCGCAACCCAAAGGCCGCGCCGCCGAAGTTCATGGCCCAGCCGATACATGCGCTCGCGATCGCCGATCACGATGGGCATCACATACGTTGTCGATGCTCCGGTATCGAGGCCGAGGCTTCGAAGTTGCGCATGAAAGTAATCGGCGTTTTCCCAAAGTTGCGCACGCAGTTCCGGCTGGCTGGTGCCGAGCTCGAGCGCCTTGAGAATGGCCGCGATCACCACCGGCGGCAGCGCACAAGAGTAAACATAAGGATGCGCGTAGAAACGCAGATATTGGAGCGTCTCCTTCGAACCGGCAACGAAGCCTCCCAGCGCGCCGAAAGCTTTTGAGAACGTTCCATAAACGAGTGGCACGCGGTCTTCCACGCCAAACTTCTCGGCCGCCCCACGACCGTGCTCGCCGCATGCCAGCGTCGAGTGTGCTTCATCGATAAAAACGCTCGCGCCGTGAGATTCTGCGACGTCAATCAATTCATTCAGATTGCCGAAATCGCCGTCCATCGAATAGATGCCTTCTACAATCACGAGTTGGCGGCGTCCCTTTTGGCGGCTCAGCGCCGCATCAAGCGATGCTGCATCGTTATGCTCGAATTTCTCCGTGCGGCACCGGGACAGCACGGCGCCATCGCGAAGACTGAGGTGCGACCGATTGTCCAGAATGGCCACGTCGGTCTTGCGAAGCAGCCCCGAGATCGTGCCCAGCGCGCCGCCAAACCCGCTGTTGAAAAGCATCGCGTCCTCGCGTCTGAAAAATTTCGCGACGCGCCGTTCGAGTTCCCGATGCAGATCGGTCATGCCTGAGAGCATGGGCGAACCGCACGACCCCATTCCGTGCGTCTTGAGCGCCTGGTGCGCCGCCGCCAGTACCTCAGGGTGATTGGCAAGGCCGAGATAGTTGTAGGAGCAGAGGTTAATGACCGGCCTCGGCTTGCCACCGTAATTGATGACCGTGCGCGCATCAGCCGTTGCGAGCAGCTCGGGCTCATACAGTTCAACCGCCCACGCGCCAACCCGAATCCAATTTGTGAAGCTCGCTGGAGCTTGTAGCGGGTCGTCGCTTTCGCCCGCCAGAAAATTACTTAGACTAAGCTTTGCCGGGTCTTCGTTCATCACACCGTAGATTCTCTTACGTTCGCCCGCATTCCCATGAACGGTTTTTCCCAGCAAAAATTACAATTTTATGGTTCACTAAATTCCTTACGAAGTTGTCCGCTGCATCTGCACATTGCGGAGTTCCGTCTCGGGGCAGCTAATCTAAGGGGTTTCCGATTTCAGGACAAGATTTTAGTAAACTAGAGGTTCGCTCTTTGCAGGCGTCATCCTGAGCGCAGCGAAGGACCTCGCACAAGCTGATGGAGCACACGGGTTAATTCGTGTGCGGCATACTTCGTAGGTGAGGTCCCTCACCGTCTTCGCGGTTCGAGATGACACGTGACGGTCGTGGATGGAAATGGGCGCGCTACTTTCGCGTCGTGCGAAAGACGTAATCCCAAAGCGGCGAGCTGATGCCGTACCCGACGTGATCATCTTTGTAATGATGGCGAAGATGATACTGTTTGAGCCAGAGCCATAGGCCGCGTTTCATGGCGAAATGATGCGTCGCGTAGTGAAGCATGTCGTAACAGACGTAACCGAAAACCAACCCCGCAAAGACGCTCGGCGTCAGCCGTCCGAAAATTAGGAGGAAAACGCCGTAAAAGAGAAAAGCGAGCGGAACGCTGATACTCGGCGGCATGACCAGTCTCCGCGCATCGTTTGGATAATCGTGATGAACGCCGTGGATGATGTAGTGCAGCTGTTTCCCAACGCGCGTCTTGGGCTCGTAATGAAAGATGTACCGGTGGATGAGGTACTCGAGGAGCGTCCAGAGCAAAATGCCCAGCAAAAATAAGGCGCCTACAGCGATAGCCGGCAATTGGCGTTGCCAAAGTGAAACGTAGAGCATGTAGGCAATCACCGGAAGGTACAAAATCAGCGGAGTCGCCGGGTGCACCCGCGAAAAGAATTCCATGAAACCGCTCTCGAACATGCGGACGGTTTCGTTCTTATTCGAGACGTAAAGTCGCTCCGCCATAATTAAAAACTAATAGGCCGGCCACTGAGATCAAGATCGCCAGTCCGACTGTTTGCGGTCACAGGAGCCGCGTCGAAGGCCGCCTTTGCCTTCATTCGTTCAACCCGCGAATAGAGGCTGTATCGCCTGTCGAAGACGAACTGCAAAAGCAAGCGGCTCCATGAGGAGTGATATTTCAGATTTTGATAAAACTCCGGCGCTATTGCGCGCAGCTTCGGCAAATTGTTCCATGGGATCGATGGCAGATCATGGTGCTCGTTGTGATAGCCCATGTTCAACGCCAACCGATTGATGGGCCCGTAATAACTGAATGTCTCCTGGTCGAAGTCGTACGTGTAATGCTCTTGAATCCAGCGCGCGCCTACCGGATGCAACCCGATCGAAAACAAGAACGCGAATACGAGATAAAGAAATCCGGCCCAGCCGCAGAAATAAACGACCGCCACATCGTACACGACCGCGCACGCGAGATTGATCGAGAACCAGCGGTCCCACATCCTGATCGCTTTTAGCCGGGGTGGGCGAGTTACCTGAAAGAATGGAAAGAGCATCAACCAGATCGCTTTCCTGTACCATTTATTGCCCACCAGACGCGCCTCCCAGTGGTTCGCCAGATCGGCGTCATATTCGTAATCGCCCTGATGCGAATGATGCTTTAAATGATAAACGCGAAATCCCATCGCACCGGGTGCCAGGTTCGGGAGATCCGCAATGACGGCCACCATTTTGTTCCAGCCCGGACGACGGAAAATCAGGTTATGCGTTGCGTCATGAATGATGACGTAGTTGGCATGATTGGCGAACGCGCCGATGCAAAAAGCGATTAGCAGACTGAGCCACCAATAACTATATCCGAGTGCACCCATCCCGTATGCGATCGATGTTTGCAGAACCAGGATCGAGACCGCGATCAGGGCAGTCCACGGATTCCGGACCATCAATTGGCGAACTTCCGGATGCGCCTTGATGATCTGCCGAGCGCGCCCCGGATGTGGCTGATCAGATTCCGACTGGTAAAACGCTGCCTGCATTTGCTCCTTCAAATTACGCATAGCCGCCGCGGCCTCAAACGCGCTTTTTCAATCCCGCCTTGCCCACCGGTTTGCAGCTTCAGCCGAAGCCGGCCATCACAGGCGCGCCTCTTCACTAAGGTTTCACGACAACCGGTGTCCCGATGTCAGCGGCGTTATAAAACCGGCGCGCTTTCCAATAGGGCATCCTAATGCATCCGTGTGATGCGGGCACCCCCGGCAGGTAACCCTGGTGCAATCCGTAACCTGGCGAGAATTCGAGAAAGTAGGGCATAGGGGTGCCCACGAAGTGCGAATGGGGCGGTCTGGCGTCCCGCCTGCTATCGACATTGGCCCTCACGACCCGGCCCGAGTCATCAACATAGTCACCGTAGAGACTAGAGCGATGATCTTCATCCTTACGGATGACCTGAAAGCGACCAATTGGAGTGCGGTACCCTTCTCGACCACTTGATATTCGAGACGACGCCGTTCTGTACCCTCGGCGGTACAGATAGGCTTCCTGCTCCCGCAAGCTGACGACGATCGATGGCCGGCCCGAATGGCTCTCCGGCAGGTTGGATGTGATCATTTCGTTCACAGTGCTGCAGCTGCTCAAGGCCATGAGCGTGGCGCTCAGCGCACAAAATTGTAAAAATCGATTCATCATTGGCTTACGCCGAATCACATGTCTTCTCCAAAACCCTTCAGTACGATCATGTGCTCGTCAGTCATTTTCATCATCGCAGTGGCGATCTAATCTCCGTCATAATACAAGGGCGAACTTTGGCGGATTTCCATGGATTTGTTATGCAGAAGCGTTATGCATCGCGCTCACCCGTTTTACGAGGCGAGCGACCCTAACGGGATTCGAACCCGTGTTACCGCCGTGAAAGGGCGGTGTCCTGGGCCTCTAGACGATAGGGTCTCACAAAAGCGCCGGCAATATCGGAATTGCCACTCTCTCACGCAAGGCAAATCGCCAGCCCGAGCTGTAGCTCTTTCTTACTTTTCATCAAGGCAAAGTTTGGTAATCAGCGCCGCTGCGCGCGCGGTTGCGCCTTTGTGCATACTCAAAACTTCACGCGCGTTTTCGACGAGGTGCTGCCGCGCTCCGGTATCGCACAGAAGTTCGACGATTACTCGTTCAAGGGAATCGGCGTCGCAGACTCGGATCGCTCCTTTTTTCGAAACAAGGGCTTTCGCGAGGGTCGCGAAGTTTTCCATGTGCGGGCCAAACACGACCGGTTTGCCTGCCAAAATGGGTTCCACAGGATTTTGTCCACCATGCGCAGTGAGGCTCTTCCCCATGAAAACAACGGTGGCAATGTCGTACCAATGTCGAAGTTCGCCGGTTGAATCGAGCAGCATGCAATCCGCGTCGTTGCGTTCACGGCCAGAGCGCGCTTCGCTGGCAAGCGCGACGCGCAGCCCTGACGCGTCCAGTTGCGCTTGGATTTCCCGTAGCCGCTCGACGTGGCGTGGCGCAATGAACAGCCGCAATGACGGAAATTGCTGACGCAAGCGCAGAAAAACTGTAGCCAGGATTTCCTCTTCACCTCGGTGCGTACTACCGCCGAATAGCACGGCGCGATCCGAATTCAGCGCAGGCGAGACGTTCCGCAGGGACGTGGCTACAGCTTCGCCGGATCCTCGACGCTCCGAACTCTGATCGCTACCCTCAGGGTCGTATTTGATGCTGCCAGTGCACTTGATTCTACTGCGCGCCACGCCAATTCGCTGCCATCGATCGGCGTCCTCGGGTTCTTGTACGCAAACCAAATCGAGAAGCCGGAAGATTGGCGCGACTAAAAATCGGAACTGCAGATATCTTCGCTCAGAGCGCGCGGACAATCGCGCATTTACCAGCGCAAGCGGAATGCGGCGCGTGCGTGCTTCGGCGGCGAGATTTGGCCAAACCTCCGCCTCAACCAGAACGATCCGCGATGGACGAATGACAGAAAACGCCCGTCGCATTATTGGCCAGTAATCGAGCGGCGTATACATGACCTCGATCCAAGACGGAGCGCTTTGTTTGGCGAGGGCGAATCCGGTTGTGGTGGTCGTGGTCAAGACGCAGTGCAAATGCGGTTCCACCGCACGCAACGCACTTGCCAGTTTCAATGCGATGTTCACTTCTCCCACACTGACTGCGTGCAACCATGTCGATCGTTGTTTCGACAGGTGCGTGCGCAGTTCCCGGTCGTAGATTCCCAGACGCTGTCCGAATCTTTCACGGTAGCCCCCGCGACGAACCATCTTAATGCAATAGCCCGGCAAAAAGAACAGGAGCCCGATGGGCCAAAACAAATTGTAGATGAAACGAATCACTTGATTGCGGATTCCGAATTGCGCATCGCGGAGAGAAACAAGACCTCCGTAGCGCCGTATGTTTTTTGCCGGATACTATGCCACCGTTTGATTTCAGGAAGAGCTTCGCCCGGCCGCTTTTCCAAAACGAAAATGCCCTTCGGCCCAAGCACTCGCGGCAATGCTTCATCGCCGAGGAGTTTCTCTGTGAACGGCTCGCCGGATTTTGTTCTTTCATACGGCGGATCGGCAAAAATGATGTGAAACGTTTCCGCACTCGAGGCGTGCCGGAGAAAATCGAAGACATCCTGCCGCCGAACGCGCCCGTGCAACTTTGTCTTGGCAAGGTTGCCCTCCAGGATCTTGGCAGATTGCGCGTCTTCCTCGACAAATACAGCCGACGACGCGCCGCGGCTGAGCGCTTCAATTCCCAGGGCGCCGCTCCCGGCGAAAAGATCGAGAACGCGCGCGCCGATGACCACATCGCCCAAGCTGGAAAAGATGGCAGCCTTGACGCGATCCATTGTCGGTCGTACACCGCGCTCGGGAACTGCCAGGCGGATCCCGCCGGCGCTGCCGGCGATTACCCTCATGGCGAGATAACCGGCGTTAGGGTTGGAATAGCTTGAGGCGGCGCTTCCTCGGGCGAAACAGAGGAAGACGGCGCAGCAGGCTGCGCTTCTTCACTCTGTTTCTTTTTCTTTTTTGATCGGTCCCGTTTTCCGCCAAACAGGCTATTGAGCATGCTGGTTAGATCGCGGCCGACCAACCGCTCCATTAAATTTGTGCTGGGCCGATCAATCGTGCCGCCTACCTGAAAGTCGATGCCAGAATAACCCGGCTCACTAATCGGTTGAAAATTTTGGCGAATCGGTTTGAAAAGCTGGCCACGAATTCTGTCGTTGATTGCGAGCCGAGAATCGAGCTTCAAGCTCCCATCGAATCCAACCGTGCCGGACGCAGCGAGACGAATATTCGGCGAACGCAAAATCAATTCATCAATCGTGACTAAACCTGGGCTTAAATGATATTTTGCTTCGGCTTGTTCTAGATGAAGCTCTTTTAGCTCTTCGATCTGAAGAATCTGTCCGAGCAACACGAGCAAGCTGTATTGTTGAACCCGCCCATCACGCAGAAAAATTTCGCCCCTGCCGATGAGCGCATTCGCGTCTGCAGTTTTGCCGGAAGCCTGAAAACTCCCCTCTAATTTGCCCTTGATCATTCCTTTCGGGCCGCCGGCATTTTCGACAATCTGATCGGCGAGCACATTGCGAAACTTCACACTCGTGGTGAATGGTGAATCCTCCGCTTCTGGTTGCATGGCAAAATAGCCGTTAATTTCACCGTTTGCGGCGCGCGCAGAGATTTTGGAAAGCTCCAGCACGTCGGGTTCGTACCGAAGCTGAGAACGCAGTTGTTCCAAAAAAAAGCGGTCCCGCAACGAAATCCTTGCCACCTGAGTATCACCGCGAAGGGCGGCGGCGCTGCGGATGCTGGTACGAAAATCAACGCCTGTAAAACTTGCGAGCAGTTCACCCGCGCGGTCGAGAAAACTGAAATCTCCATTCTTGATACTGACTCGTCGAACTTCGGGAGCCACTGCCATCCTCGGTTGTTGTGTACGTGATTTGTTGTCGACAGCTATCTGTACTGGAGAGGAAGGATTAGCTGACGTGGCGGCAACCACAGGCGAGGCGTCCTTCTGGATGAATTCATTTTCTGCTTGTGACTTGGATACGCTTGCAGCCTGTTTTGGAGAAACGGCAGGCGACTGTGCTTCCTGTGAGCTGGGTAATCTCCACTTTCCTTCCGCGTCTTGCGGCCAGACGACACTGGGATCGATGAGCGAGACTTCTTTGATCACCAGTCTTCGGGAAAAAAGCGAGAGGAACCGAACGCGGAGCCGAAATGTTTTTGCTTCGAGGAAATGCCTCGGTCCCGCAGAGGACGTCTGCGGGATTGTAATGCCGCTGAGTTGGAGTCCACCCCACGGAGTCACGCTCATACTACGGATTTCCAGCAAGGTGCCGAGCCGCCGGCTCAGTTCATGCTGAATCTTTGCTTGTGTGCCTTGCGATTGCACATACAGGTTCACACCGAGCAAGAGAACCGCGCCGAGCGCAATCACCCCACCTAAAGCAATCAAGGCGACTCGGCGCAATTTTTTCACCGTGAGACGTTACGCAGCGCGAGTTTGAAGAAAAGACTAAAGCCCTCGGTTACTTTCCAGTGTGACTGATACAATCATCATTCTCAATCCTACCGCAGGCAATCCCGAAAAGCTGCGTGATTGGCAAGAAAGCGTCGAATCAATTGCTCTCGGTTGCCCAATCCGCGTTACATCGCATCCGGGCGAAGCGGAAGCGCTGGCCCGGCGCGCAGTTGAGGACGGCTTTGCACGGGTTATTGCAGCCGGCGGCGATGGAACAGTTAATCATGTGGCAAACGCACTCGTGGGGAGCAACGCCGCCTTAGGTCTTCTCCCCCTCGGCACGGTAAACGTTTTCGCGATGGAGCTTGGCCTGCCGTTGCACAACCTCGAGCTTTGCTGGGATATTATTAAAGGCACGAATGTCCGTCTGGTCGATCTACCGAGCGCGAATGGAAAGCGCTTCGTGCAGCTTGCCGGTGTCGGGCTCGACGCTCAAGTGGTAAAAGAAACCAGCCTCGCGTTCAAACGTAGCTTCGGGCCGCTAAGCTATCTCATCTCCGCAGCGCAGATTGCGGCGCGGCAACCGCCGAGGCTATTGATCGAGTCGAATAACGCTCCTGTGGACGAAGGATCGTTTGTTCTCATCGGCAATGGGCGGCTTTATGGCGGACCTTTCCCATTCTTTAAACACGCGGTTCTGGATGATGGATTGCTTGATGTCGTCTTGTTCAAACGACTCGGCTACTTGGAAATAATCAAATACCTCCAAGACGTTGTGTTCAGCTCCGATATCCGCGTTCCCGAAATTGAATATTTTCAGACTCAGCGCGTCCGCATAACAAGCGAGCAGGATGTTCCGGTGGAAGTCGATGGCGAACTGGTCGGCAATTGTCCTGTTGACTTCGAGATCCAGCCAAAAGCGCTTCGCGTGCTGGCACCGCTTCCGCCATCCTAGCTCAGGGTATTGCGGGTAATTGGTGTTTCCATCAAATCACGTGATGTTTTGCGCGATGGATGGCGGGAATCGCTGGATTCGGGAGAAAGCGGCAGCATCGCTTAATCCTTCGCAGGTCGAGACTACCCTGGTCCAGCTTAGCGAACGATGGCCAGCAAATGCGCTGCCTCTCGTCCGTGTCTTAGAACAATTCCCGCTGGGCGAACCTGCGCTGCTGCATCTCCTGGCGGTTTCCAGCATTTGCGCAACGAGATTGACGCAAAACCCCGAAACGCTCCTGTGGCTGTGCAACCCCGATGTATCCCTCGCCTCTCGCGGATATGCGGAAATGCATAGCGATCTATGGTCTCTGGCGGGCGATTCGATCGCAAAAGACGAGTTTGCGGCCCTTCGTTTCTGGAAAAGTCGCGAGATGACGCGCGTTGCGCTTCGTGAACTTGCGAATGTAGCGCCGCTGGAAGAGACCACCGGTGAGCTTTCACAAATCGCGGAGATTTGTCTCCGCCGTGTGTTCGAACACTGGAACATCGAATTGCGGAAGCGCCATGGTTCACCCACGGCAGAGTTTGTAATTCTTGGCCTCGGAAAACTCGGCGGCGACGAACTGAATCACAGCTCAGACGTTGATCTTCTTTTTCTCTACAGCGAGGAAGGCCAGCTCACGCCACACATCTCATATCACGAGTTCTTCAACCGGCTGGGAAAAAGAATCCTCGAAACGTTTTCGACTCCGCATCCGGCCGGTTCACTATTTCGGGTCGATCTGCGTCTGCGCCCGGAAGGCTCGGCAGGACCGTTGGCGCGCTCGTTCGACAGCATGGAAAATTACTACGCCGGGTTCGGCGAAACCTGGGAACGGCTCGCACTGATCAAGGCACGCAGAATCGCCGGTAGCCGTGAGCTCGCTTATGAATTCATGCGGCAACATCAGTCTTTTGTTTACCCGAAAAGCACGACACCCGATTTGCTGGATGAGATTGCGAGTATAAAGCACCGCATCGAGCGCGACCTTGTTGGAACAGAAAAACTGGAGCGCGACGTAAAACTTGGCCGCGGCGGCATTCGCGACATCGAATTCATCGTGCAGACGCTGCAGCTAATCCATGGAGCGCGTCATCCGTTCCTGCAGGAACCGAGCATGCTCAAGGCCTTGCGAGCGCTTCGTGAATTGGACCTTCTTCCGGCCGATGAAGTGCTGACGTTAGACAAGACCTATCGGTTTCTGCGGCGCGTGGAGCATCGTTTGCAGATTGAGGCCGAGCAGCAAACGCATGTTGTTCCACGAGATCCGCAGGCTTTGCGGCGCCTCGCACTCAGCCTTCGTTTTTCGTCCAGCGAAGATTTCATCGCAGCATTGCGGGAAAGGATGCGCGCTGTTCGGCCGATTTTTGAACGGATCATCTCCAAAACGCCCGCAGCTACAGGCGAGTCACTTGGGGCGAATCTGGAAATTTTTAATGATCAGAAACGCGCGACCAAAGCGTTCACCGACCTCGCTAAAAGCGCTGCCGGTTTCCACATCGCGCCACGGACACGACAGATATTTGGAAAGCTGCGTCCGGTTCTAATCGAATGGCTTGCAAAGACGGCTGATCCGGACGCAACTCTGAATCAATTCGTTCGCTTCGTAGAGGCTTATGGTTTGCGCAGCTTGCTCTTTGAGTTGCTGGTTGCAAATCCTCGCTTGCTTGAGTTGCTCGTGAAGACTCTCGATGCCAGTCGCTTTGGCGGAGACCTTTTAATTCGTCGGCCACAACTCCTGGAAGACATCACCCGAGACCCAGCGTTTGATCAACCCCGATCGGTCGCGGAGAATCTGCGACGGCTCAATTCCCTGGGCGCCGATGCAGACAATCTCGATCCGATTCGCGCCTACCGACAGCGGCAACTGTTGCGCATCATTCTGCGCGAGGTCCTTGGGCTTGCGAGCTCCGATGCCACCCTCACCGAACTTTCGGACTTGGCGGAAGCCTGTCTGGTTTTTACAGCCAGACTCCTGGCCAACGACCAAATAACCACCATCGCGCTTGGTAAATTTGGCGGCCGCGAACTCAGCTACGGCGCTGATTTGGATGTTTTGTTTGTCGGCAATGACAATCGGGCAACGCAAAATTTCGTGACTGCTGTGGCGCGGCCAACTGCCGAGGGCAACATTTGGACGCTGGATGCAAGACTGCGTCCCGAAGGCGAAAAGGGTCCGCTTGTTTGTTCGCTCGAAACTTATGAATGGTATTACACAAATCGAGCGCGACCGTGGGAGTTGCAGGCGCTGACTCGTGCACGTGCGATTACTGGCCCGTTGCAAAATGAATTCATGGAGCTTGCAAAAGGCGTCTGGCGTCTGGCTGGCCAACACCCTGATCTTCTGGCAAGAATCGATGGCATGCTCGAGCGCATTCGACGCGAGCGCGGAAGCGGATCGGATTTCGCCGATTTAAAGACTGGACGCGGCGGAATTATAGAGGCGGAATTTCTCGTCCAAGCATTGCAGATGCGGGAAAATACTTGGGAGCCGAATTTGGAGCGGGCGATTGATCGACTGCAGCAGCAGGGACACATGAGTGATTCCGAAGTCGCGAAATTTAAACACGCTTACGCGCTGCTTCGGCGCTGTGAACTTGTTTTGCGGCGCTATGAGAACCGAAGCGTTTCAACGCTTCCCCGCGATCCACACGAACAACGCAAATTCATCGTTCGGCTCGGTTACCAGGATCCCGATGCTTTTCGCAGGGATTACCTCAATGCTCGCGAGACGATTCACACGCTCTACGAACAGCATATTGAATCCCACTTAGAGGTGCGAGATTCTGCACTGCAAGGTTGATCGCGGCTTAACCCGGAATGCCCTTGAGCATTTCAGTGTTCGTGGGGAATTTTTTCACGAACATCAGGAGTCGCTGAATCGCTTCCTCTGGTTTGTGACCGGCCAGGCCGCGTCGGATGAGATTGATTTTCTCCAATTCCCACGGTTGTAACAGGAGTTCTTCGCGCCGTGTCCCGGACAGAAAAATGTCGATCGCTGGATAAATCCGCTGGTCGCTGATTTTTCGGTCAAGCACCATTTCCATGTTTCCGGTGCCTTTGAACTCCTGAAAGATCAGCTCGTCCATGCGGCTGCCAGTTTCGATTAGGGCCGTGGCGACAATGGTGAGAGAACCTGCTTCCTCGGTATTGCGGGCGGCGGCGAAAATTTTTCGCGGAATTTCCATGGCGCGCGCATCAATACCGCCGCTCATCGTGCGACCTCCACCACCCAATGCATTGTTAAATGCGCGAGCGGTTCGCGTGATGGAGTCGAGCAGGATAAATACATGCTTCCCTGCTTCAACGAGACGCTTGGCGCGTTCGATGGCCAGCTGCGAAATCCGCGTGTGGCTTTTGATGTCCGCATCATTAGAGCTGGCCATCAGCTCCGCTGTTGGATGCGAACGACGAAAATCGGTCACTTCTTCCGGGCGTTCATCGACCAGAAGAATGATCAGGATCATTTCCGGATGATTCTTTGTGACCGCATCGGCGATGTGATGCAGGAGCGTTGTTTTGCCTGTGCGTGGCGGCGCGACGATCAGACCGCGCTGACCCATTCCCAGCGGGGTCATTAAATCCATGATCCGCGTCGTGTAACGGTCCGGCACCGTCTCGAGTTTGATCCGCTTGTTCGGATTGATCGTGGTCAGTTCTTCAAATGGGCGGAGCCCTTGATATTTCGGCGGCTCTTCGCCATTGATCGTGAGCAACTTGACCAATTGCGGGCCACGGCTGCCGCGCCGGGTTTCACCGTAAATCCACATGCCGTCGCGCAAGGCGAAACGGCGCACAATTTCAGGAGTGACAAAAATGTCCTGCGGCGTCTGCACAAAATTGCGCTTTTGATCGCGCAAGAACCCAAAACCTTTGCCCGAAATTTCAATGATGCCTTCGCCGAATTCCGGCTCAGCCTGAACTTGTTCGCCTGCTTCGACAGCGCCCTCGGCGGCTTCGCGGCTGCCTGAACCGGGTTGCTCGAGAGTCTCGACTCCCACATCCGGACGAGGGACGTCAGCGTTTGTTGAAGAAGAATTTGGCGACTTTTCGGAATTACCGCGCCTGAAGCGGTCCCCCTGGTCGCGGTAACGTCTTCGCGGAAACCGACGGCGCGGGCGATGCTGGCGTTGCTCCGGCATAGTGGACTCAGTTTCCAGCGGCACGGGCTGGTTTTCGTTTTCTTCGTTCATAAGATTTTTAATGCGGCGGGGAGCGCCCCTAATACGTTTCCTGCAAGCAATACTTTTTTCAGGCCGGCAACCTGGCCAGCAATTCGTCGGGAATATCTAGATTTGAATAGACGTTTTGTACGTCATCGTCTTCTTCCAGCGCATCACACAAACGGAGCACCTGACGCGCCACGGCCTCGTCCCTGACCGCAACTGTAGTATCGGGGATAAACGTAAACTTTTGCCCATCGGTAGTGACGCCTGCTTTCTTGAGCGCCTCAGCTACGGCGTAGAGCTGATCGTGGGAAGTGGTGATAACATACTGATCCTCCTCGATTGTCAACTCCTCCGCGCCGGCGTCCAAGGCGATCTCCAATAGCCGGTCCTCGTTGATGCTCGATCGCGGGACAGCGACCTGGCCTTTCCTGTGGAACATGTAAGAGACGCTTCCGCTCGATGCGAGATTGCCATTGTTCTGGGTGAAAATTCTGCGAATCTCCGCGCCGGTGCGATTCTTGTTGTCCGTCGCAGTCTCAACGATGATCGCCACGCCGCCCGGCGCGTAACCTTCGTAAACGATCTCGTAGAATTGTTCGCCGTCCCTGTCCTCGCCCGTGCCGCGTT
>WNFQ01001572.1_pt1 | contig 17500 bp, 9 predicted proteins | sample 5400171 | NCBI WGS metagenome assembly WNFQ01 (sample SAMN13153356, study PRJNA577476) | soil metagenome | isolation source: 20 cm soil under Madrone tree | place: USA:California | collected 2016-06-14 | reverse complement strand
ATTACCTAAGTGGATGGTCGGCAAGTTCCTTAATCGCGAGTTTAGTCGTCTTCAGGACAAGATAACGCTGATTCACTATGACTTTGAGGTCTGTCTTTTAGTCCGCTCTTCGTTACCTGCTCAGATATTTTTTGTTTGATTTTAGACCGTGGTCAGACGACTTGAAAAGCAGCGCGAACAGGCACCAAGCAGAACATCCGCTGGGTCCAGCCATCTGCCAGTATCCGGACAACTGAGAAAGCAAACTAAATCACCGAATAAGATAGAAGAACGTATCGGGACTTGGACAGAAATAAACATCACTGACCACCACACTTATGCTCGCAAAGCACCTCCACCTCCCAGTACAGATTCATTTTCAGTACTGGCTTCAGGGGCAGCCGAAATGTACCTAGAATCAGAGGAATGGGTCATGGAGGATCCTGGAGACTGGGCCATCATCCTCGCAGAGATGCGAAAAAATGTTCAAAGTCGCGCAGCCTCGCTTCTAGGGCATGTCCCGACGCATGATCGCCGGGACAGTGGTCATCACCCTCGAAACATTTCCCACAATCCTAAGCAATCAGGGTCAAAGGTATATATTCGCTCCTGCAGCCACCGTTGCTGCCCCCTTCAGAACTCATCAAACTCTATGATAGGGCGCTTATCTGTCTACACAGAGCAACCTAACGCTAGAGTTACGACGTCTGGAGATCCAGCTATTGATGCGAATCGCGTCATTTACCCCCCCTGATCTCTGTCCCCCACACGAATACTTCCAGGCCATCCAGCTTACACCCTCATATCCAATCGTCCTCTCGGGATACAGCTGGGAAGTAGTCATTAGACATGTTACAGACCTTTTCGATGCCGTAGACACCTCTTCCTTGAAAACGGGTAGTCCCGAAGCAGCAAACTCCCTCTTTGACCTCTCTCAAACTCTCGAAGACTTAGGTATGCACCAGTATTCGTACACCGTCGCCACATGGGCGCAGGTCCTGCGCCGGGATCTCTACAAAACCGATAGAGAGATGCACCGCCGGGATCTCGCTTCGTCTTTTTGTCTGAAAGCGAGGGTGCTTGCTAGACTAGGGAGGGCCAACGCGGCTATGACAGCTGCACGTGAAGCCGTGCGCCTATGTTACGAGGATGAGGCCCTGCAAGGCGTTCAACTCGCAAAAGCCCTTTATGTCCAAGCACTGCTTTTGAACGTTGTCGGGAGGAAGTCAGAGGCGAAGGTCGTGGCAAAAGAAATGGTTTCAATCTTGGGAGCATTAGGAGAAGATAAACCCCACTTGAAGCACTTCCTATCTTTGGCCCGGGGCTTCCTCTCTGATATCCTTCTAGACATGAATGAGTATGACGAGGCGTTGGCCGTGGCACAAGACGCGATCAAAGCAGCCCGCGCACTCATCGGAGTGGTAGATTCCCGTCCGGCCCTCTCTATCGCGCTTCTCGTCAAAGCAAGAGTACTGGCGGCGCTGGGAGAAAAATCGTCCGCGTATACCGCGGCTGTACAGGCCGTCAGACGTTTACGGGACCTGGCATCCGAGCGTCCTGCATTCACCACGTTCTTCGCCCACGCACTCGTCCTTTCATCGCGCTACCTCTACACGGCAGGTTTCTACTGGGAAGCACGAAAAAATGCAGAAGAGGCAGTCGAGTCCCATCGCACCCTACACACATCCGCACCGCAGGCCTTCGCAGCGCACTATGCCGAAGCAATCGTACAGATCGTACGGTTGCGCGTATCCGCGGACGGGACGATGACGAGCACGAACCATCCCGAAGAGGGAGAAGCAGAAGCAGAAGTATTCGACATGGCCCAACACGCAGTGGCGCTCTTCCGCGAAACCGCAATCCGCGATTCCGAAGCGCTGGCAGACGTCCTCCTCGTGATCACCACACAACTACTCGATGCGTCTCGTGCACAAGAAGCAGCTCCCAACGCCGAAGAAGCAGTAAGCATCCTCCGACCGCGATGGAAACGAAGTCCAGAAGATTATGCCCCAAGATTCGTGCGTGCGCTCGCGTTGGCCGCCGCTTGTCGTCCCAGCAGCGAAGCCGGACTTGAATATGCCAAGGAGGCCGTGGAGGCGCATAGACCGCGGCGAGATCTAGAACACGCGACGCATGAGCAGATTCTCACGCAATTGCTCATGGACGTGTTTTTGCGGCTGAGGGAGCTTGGGCGTGAAGTGGAAGCTATTCCGTTCAAGACTGAGGCGGCCAGGTTGAACCCTGATGCTGTTGAGAGCATTGATCCCCCTCCTGCGCCGGCAGGTGCGGACTACCACAAAGGTCTGCTCGGGAATGGGGTGGAATATGGATCTGGATCTGAAGACGAGGCAGAAGATATTTAATAAATTGTATACACTCGCGAACGCTCTCTTGTTATTCCTCATCTTGTAGCATTCAGCACACATCACTCATGTATCCTTGACATTCCTAGCTCACTAGCTCAGACTTCGGACGGTGAAAATATATAGCCTTACCCACCAATTAACTATTCTCGCTCATCCCGTGACCAGAATCCCATTTTCATTTGACCCGAATCTTTACCAATACCAGTATTCTATAGACGACTCATCCACAATCCGCTCTCATTCTAACTTACATTACAACGCTCCGTGAATACCAGCCTGCATCTGGTCGAACATGAGACCTTAGTTAAGGAGAGCGCGAATCCCATCCTTGCTATCAAGAGCTACCAGAGAATCCGAGCCTGGGAAAAGGGCGCATTGGTCACGGATCCTAGTTAGTAAGTACAATAATAGCTCACCTCCGATATGTTGTTGCCCTAAGAAAGATGTAAGCGCATCTCAGAAGACTAATCGTGGGTGGTACGCACTGATGAAGATATTGGGGACGGTCCTCTGGCCAGTTTTCTCCTGTAAGTAATTCTGGAGTTCGCCACCGTCCTCCCTCTCATCAAGTCTATACGATCATAACGAAGGGTCAGTGTATGCGCGCCCACAAGAGTGACAACATCAATACAGACTCGAAGATAACCGTTTGGGCATCAGAATATTTCTCCTTCAAAAGTGCTTTCGCCTTCTTCGAATATGGGCACCAGCTCTTGGAAAACACAACCACAGTGTTCTCGGCTACGGCTTTCTGCAATCACGCACATTGGCAACTCAAGTCAGCGCGTTGCGAAGCGTGAGACAAGTGCAGGGTACTTGCATCGACAAATTGTTTGGGGGTAGACATTTGGTTCGAAGGTTCTGATTGTAACGCTGATGGCAGGCTGGCGAAAGTTCAGTCCTATATATACACGTTGGCGGGTAAAAGTAAAAGTATTTAGTAATGACGTCAGTCAGTTATTAGCAAGCCGAAGTGTCAAGATGACGCATCCCGTCATGTGAAGGTAGAAGTCACGACCCCTGCGTTTATAAAATGTTTTGGAAATATACACGACGTGCTCCCCTACTCAATTGGCGCTGATTATGCCTATTGCAGTGAATAAGAAATCCTCCAATGCCAAAGGAGAAATGACAAATATAGAGTTGTGAGTGCGTATGCATCGACCCAAGGGAAATGGGCCGGTTGGGTTGCACAACCGAGATACAAAAAATACTTTTAGAAGTTGCAAACACAGGACGATGGAGGATAACGACACGACAGTTTCGGATCAAATTGGCGCAACAGTGCGCATTTGTCCTCTATTACCTCGTCCGAGTACTTTACACTCTCACTCCTCACATTGTATAGTTGCCCGCCATCATGAGTCCGGGCCAGAAGGTGTTGATATGGAACCCGGTCGTCTTCCCCAATGAGCGGGGATGTCTCTGTGTCCAGCCCTGCACACCAAAAGTCATAGGCCGTGAACCTATCGGGCTTTCTTCTGGGTGAGACGCGAGGAGGTGCCCGATATTTGACTCCACACTTATTGGATGCGAGGGCAAAAACCATACAGATTATTGGCCAAGGCTGCATGCCCGTCGAGTCGAACACCTTGATACCGAACGGGTACATCCCATCGAAGAGGTACTCGCGTGTGTTTGTGAAGCTCTCGTCATTCTTGACGTGAATTAGTATTGCTGCCATATTGTTACGGGTAAGTACACCTCCCGAATGAACAACGAGAATGACAAGGTCAACCCCGCGCTGGCCATCGGCGAAAAGTACCATGGCTCCACGTGCAACGAATCTCCAAAGATAATTGACATTTATCAAATCCGTGTCTCGGACCTTTAGGACGTGGTTCATCCAAATGCGGGATTTCTTGAACGCTTTTTGGAATTGCAGTTCGGCCTCGCCTGTACGCGCACATTTTGGCAAAGCTGTCCGCAGTTCTGGATACGCAACCAGCTTTTCCATAAAGTCGATGACCCGCACCCATCTTTGACCAGTCGACTTTGCCAGTACAGTACGTCATGCGCCCGCATGACGAGAAGAGCTGCAACAAGTTCACCACGCTCGCCAACAGAAATGCAGTTGATGTCCATGTAAGTTGATAGCAACTCAATAGGACTTATTTCGCTGGCGGCCATAGCTTGCGTGGCGGCTTCGGCGAGTAACGGCTCTAAACCAACTGTGGTGAACAGCAGTTCGAATTCCCCAGTGGCAATAGTGCAGAGCCGCATGTGGTTCTCGATCTGGTTTCCCACAATGGCACGTGTATCCTGGTGTGTGAGATTGAACTCTAGGGGGAACCGTATGGAAAAGCTTAAGCAGGCAAGTGCCCTGTCGGGGTTCCGAGGGAGAGCCATTCCTATTCATTTGAATTGTATCGGAGTCAGCGAGTAACTTGAATTTGGCAAATTTTACGATACTTGTTCGAGTATAACTCCCCTCCCCTTCGGCGTCGTAACGAGAACCAAACCTACTCGAAATCGGCCATCTGCCCTCCAATGGAATATGCAAGCCAGAAGACGTACAACGGACGGCCTAGATGGGAAATCCACTCGTCCGTCACGACTTCCTCCAGTGTAGTCTGGCTTTCATAGACGGTGAGTGCGAGCTGACCGAAGCCAGTCTCAGTGATGGGAGGTAAAACGAAATGACCGCCACCAGAAACCCGACTGGAAGGGTCCCATAGTACCTCTGGGGAGAAATTGCGAAGATTTCCGGCCGTCGAAAGGAAGAGAAAAAAAAACGGGAACTTCCCGTTTTTCTTCCTGTTCCTTTTAAGTGACTTGAAGCAACGAGATGGGTCAAACAGCTGCGCAGTGCTAAATATATGGACCAATTGTCATCCACGTTAAGTTTAGTAAGGTCATGGGCCTCGTCAAAAGAAAAGATGATGAAAGGCCTCCACATCGTCCCTTCTTTGCGAAGAACTCCACGGTGATCGATGAAATTCTGGAGCGACGTTCCTGCACGATCTGCCACTAGAGCGCGGTCCGAGGGATCGACAGAATGAGGTCTGTCATTCACAGCCTTGGTAGACTCATTTTTGGTCACCTTCGTAAGGCGAAGAATAGTCGTGGAAACCCACCTTGTCAACCAGAGCGATGACCTCGTCAGGGCGGCCTTTGGCAAGGCTTATCCAAAAATAAATCCCACGTGTCAGGTTTCCTTTCACCCTCGTTACACATGTTGCTATAACTCGAAACATCAACATAAGGGGCCTACCACTTAATCAAGGCCTTCAGGATCGTGCTATCGCTCGCATCCTTTGTGGAGGTTCAACACTTCAATCTGACCCCACGATCGGAGAAGATGCGATGGCGCTTCACCGATGTACCCGCAGTGGTTGGCTCCATGCCGACAAGCTCAGTGACCCTCATTACGGTGAATACACAGTTTATAACTTTACATCGTCAGCCCATTGCTGGTTCGTGGAATGGAAGCTGTCATTCCCGCGACTCTATTTGAATCACTGATTCAAATAGAGCAAGCTCAAGAATACTGTTTGATACAAACAGTATTCTTCAACTTGCCCTCAAAGTTATCACTGGGTTCTCTCCACGCTTGCTCTCCGCCCAACGAAGAATCGGCCCCGGATGCACTCAGCGACCACCAGAGGCCCGGTAGAACTCGTCTTGATATTGGGCCAATATCAGGATGGATTCTACCGTAGTTGCCTCACGCGTTGGAATGGATTGCTCATTACCTTTCCTGAATTCGGTACGACGAATAGGCAAGCTGATTTTTACATACCCTTTAAGCGGTGGTGTGTGAAACTTCTGCGTGAAGGTGATCGGCTTGAGCAGCACTCCGGTCGGTTTACACAATCGGGGTCATATGGAACAACTCTACAACTGTCCAACTATGGTAGTCTAGTATACCATAATTGGAGGCCGTAGTCGAACTACGTTATACTAGACTGCCATAACACGCAGCCTACGCATTCACACCCAGTATTGTGTATTATCTGCCCGTCAATTCATTTCCCTTTTTTCAAGCTAACCTCACACACAGACATTTCAAAATTGTACCACATTATATTCAGCAATAACTACAAGGACATATCCATTCTGGACCACTTGCTGTGACCTGTCCCTGGTGGAGAACTGAGGCTTTTGCGCACCGTGTAATCTTAAATATTGTTTGATCGATTCATCATCGAACCAATCCCATCATTTTCTACCATATTCTTGCACTTGAGGTTGAACAATTCAAGAGCCAATAGCTAAGATTAAATTCAGTTATTTCTAATGAACGTTGAAGGGTTTCAACAGTGAAATCTTGTCTATACAAATGACGGAGAGTCCGAACAGTGCCTCCCAATAATAAACAATCGGCATCGGACCCCCCTTCGTTCCCCATCATTTTAGCGGACTAAAAGGCAGCGGTATCAAAATGAGTGAATCCATCGTCCTTGCGAGTTGAGATGTCTATGGGAGGTCATCAACCGAATAAACAAACCGAAGTACGAGGACGCGCCTTGTGCACCGTGTTTGCCCAGCCATCCACCTGCCATGCATTTTCACGCATTTCCTTGCGCGTCTGTAGGTTTCTGTATAATCGAGAAGTGTTAGTGTTTACTCGGTGCCATGGATCTGAGTAACGAAGGTACATACGGGTACCGCCAGAGATGGTACACCTGGTGTAATCGACCAACCTGTGAGAACCATGCGCCGACCGGCTGTACGAATTTCCTGCGGGCCTCGATACCTCTACGCCTTTGGGTATAAAGAACACAATCAATCACACAGCAATCAAATAATATACACGTGAAAGACGTTACCATGTAGCCTCCCACTCGAGCAGCGTGCCAGGGGTCAACTGGTATGCGCGTAATTCAAAGATACCGCCTTTCTCATGGGGCGGAGAAGTCGGTAGGAAAGCGAACTCTTGCGCCAGCTGCGTAGCACGGGATTGAAGAAATGGTCTCAGTGCGTCATGGGCTTTCTCGTGCTAAAGCGAAAGTTGAACGGGAAAGGAATACAAGAAACGTTTCGCGATAGCGATACGTGCGAAAACGAACCTCTGAGCCTGGGATCTTCTTCCATGCTTTGTCGAAGCCGGAGTGATTCTCGTACTCCAGGACGTGGTCTGGCAGGAGTAAAGCACCATAATATGTGATTGAGAACGAAAATACGCACAAAATGTGTCTTGTTCCCCAACGATAGCCTCAAAGTTACCTGAAAGCTTGATCCGAAGCTCCGAATCGTCACGCAAGCCGGTGTAATATCGCTCGCTACGTGTAACAATGAAGCTCCGAGTCCGCATCCGAACAGAACAGATAAAGTACGCAGGACATGGACTTACGCGGCTTTCTTATACTCCTTGACACTGTCCGGCTTGACTCGATGAACTGCGAACAGCACAATTTAGGGGATCCGTGTTGAATGCATTTCATATGCGTGACGTACTCTCTATGCCATGGAGATACTTGCCACGTGCAACAAGGCGTGAATGCTGCTGTATTTCATGATCTCCGGCTTCTTTGGCCTCTTTCGAACCGTGCAGGATGGACTGCGCGCGGATGGCCGATACAGTCAGCGCGCGAGATCTGGCGCGAGGCGAAGCAGGTACCTGTACAGAAATAGCACGTCGTGCGCTGGGAACGGCGCGGCGCGGAAAATTGGAAACTAAATGAGCAAGCATAGAGATTTATGTCGAAATGGAGATGCCGAAGAGTGAGAGAAGGGGTTCTGAGGACAGGGCAGGCCTATAAAGTCTTTCGTGGGGAAGCGGCCACGTGACACAGATTACCGCGGTCCAATTTGCTCACTGTCATTACAGCCTCTTAGCATAGAGATATGTTTACCTGAGTTATATTACATAACGTAGTTGGCCATATATATTGCATTTTGCATTTTGACAAACTACCATCCCTCATCTACCACGACTCCATGAGGGAATGAAATGGCAATAGATTCAAACACACAAACAGAAGCTCAGGCTGTCCCATCAAATGTGACCAGGGTTCCAAGCCAGGTTCAACTGTTGCAGCAGCCCGACCCAAAAACCACTGTACACTATGTGCCTTTCGCTCTCGCTCTTCTGCGGTGGACAAGGACCGGAGTCTCATACAGTATACCCACCTACACCTACCAACTCAATACCAAGTGCAAACTGCAGGTAAGCCTGTGCGCACCAGCCGCCTGTTCTCTAGCACAAAGACTTCTGAAACCAAATAACGCATCTGCCGCTTCTCAACTCGCATCGCATCGCCCCTCCGAGCTCGATCCACCTATGGATGGGGTGGGATTCGAATGCCTATCCGGAGGAGGTGTAACGGCGTAACGGTGTTCGACATCGCATCAGCACGAACGGGAGTGAGCTGGGCCGGATCCGCCTATTTTGAGTTAGTGTGCGGCGATGACCATGGTACTACCACTGGCTATGACACGGTCGGCTTGTCATGAATGACACGTATGAAGCTCAAGCAATGTTTGCTGCACGACGCCCATGCCACACTACGATAGCAACGCACCACGCTTCTAGAGTTTGCAGACCTGGTTTAATGGTAAATGCGCCGTCGGCTGCTCACCAGAACCAAATCCATTCGTGTACGTCAGCTTGGAATTCTTAATTCGCGGTGGATGATAGCGATGAGATCCCTCATGCGATGACGACGCGACAACTGGCCACTGTCATGTCGGCAGGCAATTCAAGGTTCGACATGAGCGTACCGGGAAAGTGCGGTGAGCTCTGGGGATGTATATGCTTGGATAGTAGCTTCCCGGGCCGTTGTCGTTGTATGCGCCCAAGGAGACAGATTGGCTGAACGTCCCTGTTTGGGGATCGCCGGTGTAGATTTGGTGCAGAATGGATAGAACTAGGGTCACGGCTAGGTAAAGGGCGGAGATCTCGTGCCAACCAAGTAGCCCCCTGGAGGTACTTGCGTCGGGAGCGTGACAGAGACAGGTTTGCCACTTTCTGTCCAGTTTACAAGTTGAATGGTTGTGCGGCTGGGAGAGATAAGGATGATGCGCACATGCGTCCGCCTGGTACCAAGTCATCCCGACCGACTTATTACCGATCTGGTTGTTTTTGTTTTTGAACAACTCGGCGGTTGGGATTGTTGAACTCGTCGCAGGTCGAAGTGCCTTATGCACCCATTCGAGCAATAAGCGGACCTGGGGTTTGTGGCCACTATGGGAAAAAAGTGAATGAAAAAAAAGGGCGAGGCAAAAGGAGCAGCTTTGGAAAAGTAAGAGCTGAGAGAGATTGTGAAAAACTCACGTTTTCCCCAACCAGATTTCTCCAGTTAAACTCCATCACCGAGCCCAGGTTCAAGTCGGCCGATATGACCTGGTTGCCACAGCCGGACGTTCAGGCAGCAAATTCAAGAAATGAGTTGGTGTGATGGTGTCCGTGCCCTTCAGCGGGCCGATTTCGGATCTGAGGGCATTCGTCGCGTTCAATTGATCTATGACCACCGTTGTGATATAGCCATGGCCTGCGGCAGAAGGAGCGGGTCGCTTCTTTCATTCACTCTGGCGAATACCTTCAATTCACTCTGAACCTGACAGTTGGGTATCAGGCAAAATCAGGCAGTCATTGCAGTACGTGGTCAAATTCCAGATCAGCAGCTACGTCGGCATCACCTTTATTCAAAACATGTAATTAGAAAGAAAAGCAATTATGGTGGTGTTTGAGAATATGAGAGCAAGGGAAAGTCATGGTGGTAAAGAGACAACAAGGATCAGTTAATGTGAAGGGTAATTGTCAGTCATCGACCTCCTAAAAACCTATCCTACTTCGAATCCCTGTCCCAGGGAGAAACTGCTACAGGGTGACTAGTGAGCCGTCGTGCGGCAACGAACTCTTCTATGCCTTCCTGGAGAGAGATCTCGACGTCTGAAGCCCCAGAAACATCCTCCAGGGTGCGTAACACTTCTGTTCAAGTTGTTCGGCCCCCAGCTCTTGCAGTGTGGGCGCGATACGCGGCACATATTCCTCTGATCAGTAGAGGTTCTTCGCAGCAACAAATGAACGTAAAAGATCAAGCCATAGCGTGTTTTCAACATCGTAGTAAAGACATGCTCAAGAGATGAAAGTCGCAGATCAGCCACTCGCTGTGGAAAGCAGTGTCTGTATTCCCATCAACGGCCAGTGACGGTGGATGAGACAAATACCTTGTATGTCATCAAGAATTCGCAAATTCTGTTCCTCAAAGTCGCGCTCACATGAGTGTCTGATAGTAATGCAACGTTAGTTCCGAACACACACGGCCGGCCAAGATACGGCGCAAGTCCACGACGCTGGGCAAATGATCCCTCCGAGTCCTCCAATTTGTCTAGGGAAGTGAATGGAAGCTTGCCATCAGCCGTGCGCATTTGGTATGCTAAGGTGTCGCCGCCTAAAGGATCGGTTGTCCAGGTAATAAGCAGCTTTGAGCTTAGGAAACGTTATGTCCCGTTCGATATTACGAACGGCGTTAGACTGACGATATGCCTCTTATTCCTCTCGTGGCCCTCGGAACCTACTGTGAAAGCCTGTCCGCCACCCAGCCCAATTCCCTGGTCGAATCACGTCTCTAGGGGACGATTTTTCAACACAGAGAAATAGTTATCGAGCATCTTTCACCTCTTCCTTCCAGTTCGGACAATACAAATCTGCAACAGCACAAGGAACTCCGACGCGAGAAAATGATGCATTATAGCGCCGTACCCCAGCCAGAAAAATGCTGTATGTAGAGCGCTGTTCGAGTTGCTGCGTATACTATCCGGAGATCGCTGGATAGACGGTTGTGAAGGGGGAGTAAGTGCACAGCAGATGGCCGATCGAGCTCCGTGACGCGTGTGTGGAGTGCCTAGATAACCTCCGGAAGAATCAGATACGTTACCTTGGCCATCCGATGAGTAAGATCAAATGTGTCTGGAAAGTCATCAAGTCGTTACTTGAACACAACAGTACTCTGCATCTGACTGCGAGCATCCTAAGAATTTTGCATGAAAGTATATGTTCTCCATCAGGTTGATGATCTCTAAATTCTCCTCCGAACAAGAGGTCGGGATAAAGTCCTTAGTACTATGGCGTTGGAAAACTTGAAAGACGGTCAGACGGAAATATCATGCACCAGATGTGTCGGAGGTTTCGGGCTATTATTCCACACCAGTGGATCCGGCTCCGGGCTACCGAGGAGGGACACGATACGTCGCACGTCTGGGAATCGCGACCAGTTCAATTAGACAGCGACTGTATTTCTGGTTGTCGCATTTCCCTGGCGACGCATAGGAGAAACATTCACAGACCGTCCTCGCGCATCGGTCCGATACGAACCAGGTGCCAGACGTTGCTGTGTTTCTATGCGGTGATGTGGGATATTTGGAGGTACTCCCGAAAGGAGCCGTGGCTTGATGGTAAGGGGTATCGAGACATCGCCGTCTTGAAGCAGATGTGCGCAAGTGACCAGCAAAACGGAGAGTTCCCAGCAGCAATCCAGCAGCAAAGAAGAGGTACCGCTAGCCACGAGGTTTCCTCTTGGCCATTACCAAGACTGAAAATACTGATACTTCGATTGCTGATGTCGATGAGACCAAATTGGAGTGAAAGAGGATATTCTAACCACGCAAAGATTAGTGCGGAGCGGCTCATGATGCGTTACTGAGCTGCTAATCCCTGTTCGAAGATAGCACGCCGTGTTAGTTCTTTATGATTATCTACACACTATACTAGCTAGTAGTGGCTAAGCGATGACAGGAGATAGAATACATGAAACGGTAGGGATCCGCGAAATGCGACCTGTCGGACTCCTGTCGGGGGCGTTTTGTCATACATACGTACCATTGCGGGCGCGTGTGCGTGATGTGGCCGTCTACGGCATACAATTGTGCTGACCCAATCCCGGACCACGGCGGCACACACCTCCCTGAAGACTAAACCCACCTAGGATTTGGGGGTTGCATCAATGAAATTTACTGTACTGCGGCCCATACAGAACCGGCTAGTGCCTAGTTCCGGTAGTTTTTAGTTGTAGTTGACAGAGACGGAACCGCCGGACGGTGATAAGTTAACGGAACTTGAGGCAGTGCAGACCCAATGAATCATCAGAAGTACAGGGCCAAGGGTGACGTTGATACCAGTCTACTTGTCAGTTTGTCACAGCGATTGCGACAACCAACACCGGTCTTTCCATGGCTGCAGATGCGGGATGGGGAAAAAATCAGACGGCACGTTCCAAAAGTTGACTCGGAGTCGGACGTAGAAGGCTTATCCCCTTCCGAGCACCGAGTACGCCGCACCGACGACAGGACCTACAGTATGACAACGACTCGCTTGGAAGAGCATTTTTTCAGCCGGTTAATCTATGTAGGCAAACATACGGCACCATCCGTTTGCTTTCAGAGCCAAGATGACGTTGTGTGTAATTGTGCACCGCAAAAGTCGGCCTGCTGTTGCCATCATCACCGAGTACCGAGGCGGCCCGAGTAGCGAATGCTGCACTGCGGCCATCCTGATTAGAGAGCGTTGGCCATGGCATGTTGGCAGTTGCCATGCAAAGACCCTAACCCTATCTCTCGGTCAAATCGACTGACCCGCCCGGACCGCAATCAGTTTCAGTTTTCATCACTTTGTTACCGTGTTTTACTTTTCACACACACACGACCGACGCCCCTCCCTTCTGCCTCCAGTCCAACTCTCTATAATGTAAGGCTCCACCTCCGGTAACCTATACGCTAGAACAGCTCCATGACTATCGTCATACTTGCCGCTTGATCTTTGTGCCTCCGCGTCTACGGAATGGCTTAATGAAATGAGCAACGGGATGGGTGGGTATGGGCGTGGGTGTGGGGGGTCGCTTGTCCGAGTACTCAAGGTACATGTCCGGTCTTCTACGGATATCATGTTACATTCCAGAGCCCGTGTTGCGCGCACGGAAACAAACCGGCCAAGCATCCAGTGTCTCTGTCGATGTTATTTCATACGGACGCAAGGGCACGATTTCGGTTGTAAGAGACCGTGGATGAGCCAAAAATTCGGCAACGGTCGCAAAAAGTCTCTGGTAGGTGGTCACATGAGTTGTACTACATACGGTGTTTAACCATGGGATGACAGAACACGGGGATGATGACACTGGCAGTTTAAGGGTTTATTTCTAATTATCATGACATTGCCTGTGAAACATCTTCGGAGGCAATAACCCTCGGCTTCCTACTCCCTTTGGAGGGGTACCTAGCACTCACGGAATATCAGGGCGGTGTGAGTCTGGTAAAGTCCGAAGTACAGCTTTCAGTCTTCCTCGGTTTCTCGAAGTTGTAATTCATTCTTTGGGGATAGATTGGAACGTTGGCGCCGCAGGCTCCATCCGGAAGGCCACATGTTCTTCTCATTCGTTGGTTTTATATCCCCATTGGTTGATATAGTGGCTTGCCATGGGACGTTGCGAAGAGGACGTCCCCACCCCGCGTTTCATGAGCGGTCCTGTGTGACATTCTCGTAGCGGTATGAGGTTCTGACGAAAAACACCACAGTATGTGGTGTTATCTGCAAAGATGCTCCTGAATGATTGGGAGCACGGATTACCTCTCGTACTCGTGCATTTGTTCCGGGATCTGACAACAAGATGTCACAAAATTCATCCCTATTGGCCGGCATAGTGGCGTGCAATGGAACGTCGTTAAGAGAACACCCTCACCCCGCCTCTCATGAACGACTCTGTACGGAATTCTCATAGCGGTACAAGGTTCTGATAACAAAACGCCACCGAACCTGTTACTATATGAACGGTATATCAAGGGAGCCCCAGAATGATTTGGACCACGGATTACCATTTCTCTCTTACTTGGCATTTTCCGGGGTCGCCACGACCTACTACATTAAAGTTTCAATTTCCTGTGGACCCTCTTTGGGATATTCTATGTTCTCGGATGTGCACAGAGGGTTTTTCTATTAGATAGAGTAACGTACGGGTGACACGGAGCGCGACATCAGGGGTTGCCAGGTGAAAGAAATCCGTTAAGGGTCGCGGACTTGGGAGAGCTCATGGGCTATAGTCACTTACTCGCCGTCAGCCACTGTCTGTTATGTTATTACACCCGCTCCCTTTTAAAGAAACTACTTACCAGGCTCCCTTGAAACAGTTGACCGAATTCAAACTGGGTGCGATGCGCGGACGTATTACTCGGGTAACGTACCAACACGAATGGCCGCCCACTCATCGTCAAGGTAGTCACCCGCCTTGATAATCACTCCGGGTGTTCGTCCACAACGAGCGAAAAAATCCGTAGAGTTCTGGTGAAGCGTTCCTGATATTGGCCCGTGGGAAGATCCTTGGTCTGGTGGTCTCCGCGAAGCGAACGGCCAGACGAGTTGTCCCGGGCCGACACCTGTCCGATCCGACCCTGGTGGTGGTGGTGGTGGTGACTCACCATTGGGTACAGCTGTACAGCCGCAGAGACTAACTTAGTACCTTACTCGTTGAAAACCGAGAAGGGACTAGGGCGACGTTTACGGGTAAAAGAAGGCGCGGGTTCTGGCATGCGGCGGCAGTAGAGCTTTTTTTTTTTGTCTTTTTTCCCACTAGGAGTGCCGCGTGTCTGGTCTGGGAAACCTGTGGGTCATCAGATGTGCAGCAAGTAACCGGATCATGTTGTTGTTGTTGTTGTTCGTTCCCAGTCTCTTGCTGGGAATCGATTGACGTGATCTTTGATCTTATTAAGTTCTGATTCTGATTGGCGACATCGCCGCGATCTCTGTGGGGGAAGAAGCCAAAAAAAAAAATGGAAAGGAGGTTCCCATATGGTAGACCCATAGACCCATTTCTATTGGCAGTCTGCCACTGTGTGTGTTTGTGCCTAATTGGACGTTCCTCGCACTCGCAATTCCGTTCTTTTGCGTTCAGTCAGAAGAATTTTTCCCAGGCCCACCGTGGCAGGCGGAGAGCGGGGGCGGCTCCATCCGTTATATTAAAATGGTTTCTGATGCATGGCTTTTGCCCCTGACATATGTAAAACTAGACCAGATTGGCAGGCCCATTACCGGATCGCCGCTAAGCTCTGGAACGTACTGTATGGCATCTTCTTCTCGATGATGCTCGGTCCTAACCCCACTTTAGGAAAGCTTGATCGGGGTCATGCATGGGTCCTGCGCATTTTGCCTTTAATTCCTCCCGAGAAGGTTTTCATGCTGAAAGAGCCAACAATAGATATATTCGAGTATTATAGAGGAACGGCTATGTACGTGAGAAATAAATGTGAACACGGGGGCCGATTCTATTGATACAACAACAAAGACTCGGGACGCTCGCTGACAGAACCAACCCTGGCAGATGGGATGGGAAAATAGTGTGAAATAGTTCGTAAGATTATTTTAAGATTGATTAATCCGCAAGACGGCAATGTTTGATCGAACTTTCACCAGTGGCCCCTTGGTGCACCAGTCACCAGACCAAGCTCCAAAGAATCCTCTACACCGCAAACCTTCTCGTTCCCGCACAAGCCAACAAATCCAACACGGTCATATACTCTTTGCGCACTGTTATTGTGTCCGACGTACAGGGTCACATTGCGTTTCCCGCAGTCGAACAAAAGGCTGGTGAAATGGGGATGAAGTTAAGTATCAGACGAGAAAAGACGACGATGGATGACCAACCGCCTGGTTACATTGCGAACGAGGTGCTCTGCAAATCCCCGACGTCTCCATTTGGGCGTCGTGTACACTTTGGTAATCGCAGACACATTTTGAGTGTTCCGGGTAACTGCACAAATAGAAGTCACTTCTCCTTCTGACTCGTAAATCCAAATGAGCCCATTCAAAATAAGCTCCCGCGCCTCGACTGTGGCGGCATGTATTTCGAGCGGGAAGTATATCTATATAAGGAAGTCTAATGAGAAACGCGGCCGAATCATCAGCGAACTCTTTACAGAGCTGGGCAACTGCGGGGAGATCTTCCATATTGGCCCGACGAATGCTATCACCCCGAGAGAGTGGATCGTGGGGCTCCTTAAAAGTCTCCCGATTGCAGAACGAATAGTATGCGGCATAGAACGGCTCGGGTTCAATAGCGCATCTTACGAGATCCGACCAGCACCGCGTAAATGACTTTACGAGTTGCGTCATGCCGAAAATGGAGAAGACACGACACGGCGGTACGATGTTGAGAAGGTGTTCGGCAAGAAGCTCGAGGCGCGGGATCAGCCATGAAGGCGATAGCGAAGTGGGATTCTTTGGCGTCCACAGAAATACGGGGTAATCGCCCAGCGTCCAGCTGACGCATGACAATACGATGTCGAGCGTTGGAGGAATGAACGGAGATGGCGAAGACCAGACAGTCAGCCAAAACGGTTCGTTGTTGCCACTGGCTGTCATTTGTTTGCTGATTGGAGGGCTGGCCACATGACCCCGCGGTGATGTCGGCGATGAGGATGGCAATGGGGCTAGGCGCGTTTCTTGTCGCCACCACGTGCTGACATCGGACTCATTTATGAAATGACATCCTGTCAGTGCCGCCTCACTCCCGAGAAGCTTGAGGGCATGCGCGAATACGATATTTGCAGATTCTTCATGGCGGCGAAGTGTAGGGAAGGTCGCCGACAAGAAGTTAGCTGCAGAGTCGTGGTGAACGATGAGGATGTTTGCAGAGGAGCGAACGGGAGTAAGGCCAGGCATATTAGGAAAAATCAAGACCAGTTTGGATGCAACAACTGGCCAGGGAGGTAGGTAGGAATGTAGAGTGGATTGTAGATGGTACATGTACGCACAGGTGACAGGCCTTTAAATACGGAATACGGAGCGGTGCCACTAGGGCATGTCACCCCGTGCCCTTGGTAGCATGACCGGGTAGTCAAAAGCATTTGAGGAAGACAGGTTTCCTGTGTAAAATCTCCATATGACGGGACGGGTTTAGGAAAGCACAGCGTGAGGTCGTTTGAAATTTCGGCATGGTTTAGTACGGCGTGACTCACAGTTCATTCCGTTCCGGTACCGGTGGCGTGGCTCTCCGCTAGAGCTGCCTAATAAAAATAATGCGTCCCCCCTGTGGACTCCAGGGACGACGGTGAAGCTTCGAGAGGCAAAATCAAAGCAAGGGTGGCCAATATGTCCGGGCTGGCGCACGTACGAATTAGGAAAGTACAACATTTCATTTGAAGAAGAAAATGAGGCGGCTGTGTTACGTTATGTAGACTGCGGCGAGCATTTCTTCAATCGGCCGGGTCAGGAAGGTTTGATTAAG
>WNFQ01001308.1_pt1 | contig 17507 bp, 16 predicted proteins | sample 5400171 | NCBI WGS metagenome assembly WNFQ01 (sample SAMN13153356, study PRJNA577476) | soil metagenome | isolation source: 20 cm soil under Madrone tree | place: USA:California | collected 2016-06-14 | reverse complement strand
ACGGCGAGTGGTACGCCGACTGCGTCGATGGGCGGCGCCTTCGGATCGTGCGGCTGGCGATGAATGGTGAGCCCGTCCCGCCCGGCAGCCCGCCGGCACCCTTGGCGAACCAGCCCGTGCCGCTGGTCTGAACGCCGGCGCCGACTTGTAGCTATGAACGATGGAAAAGCTCGAAGAAGGTGGGATTGGGCAGGCATTTTCCGGAGCGTGAAAAACAGGAAGTTTTTCCCGCAGCCTCCATGGACGGATTTACGGCGATCCGGAAAATGCCTGCCCAATCCCACCTTCGTGCACGAGAATACTGATCGTTCATGAATGGTTCCGGTTAAGATTTTCGTAGGTAGGGGTTCATTTTGAAAAAAAACGTTCTCATTCTCGGGGTCAATGGATTCATCGGCCACCACCTGAGCAAGTACATCCTGGCTCACACCGATTGGCATATTTACGGCATGGACTTGCAATCCGAGCGCGTGAGCACGCTGCTCGGGGACCCGAAATTTCATTTCGTGGAGGGCGACATCACCATCAACCTCGAGTGGGTGGAGTACCACGTGCGCAAGTGCGATGTGATCCTGCCGTTGGTGGCCATCGCCACGCCGGCGACCTACGTGCGCGAGCCGCTGCGGGTGTTCGAGCTGGATTTCGAGGCCAACCTGCCCATCATCCGCCACTGCGTGAAGTACAAGAAGCGCGTGGTATTCCCGTCGACCTCCGAGGTCTACGGCGCAAGCAAGGACAAGGAGTTCGATCCCGAAACCACCGAGTTGGTCTTGGGTCCCATTCACAAGCAGCGCTGGATTTATTCCTGCGTGAAGCAGCTGCTGGACCGCATCATCTTTGCCTATGGCCAGCAGGGCCTGCAGTTCACCCTGTTCCGGCCCTTCAACTGGATCGGTTCCGGCCTCGACAGCATGGACGATCCGAAGGAAGGCTCATCGCGGGTGCTCACGCAATTCCTGGGGCACATCGTGCGCGGCGAACCGATCAAGCTGGTCGACGGCGGCCAGCAAACGCGCGCGTTCACCTTCATCGACGATGCGGTCGAGTGCCTGACCAAGCTCATCGACAACCCGGCCGGCATCGCCGACGGCAAGATCTACAACATCGGCAATCCGCACAATCTGTATTCCATCCGCAGGCTGGCGGAAATGATGCTGGAGATCGCTCTATCCCGGCCGGAATACGCCCCCACCGCGCGCAATACCAAGCTCGTCGACATCTCGGCCCTCGAGTACTACGGCAAGGGGTACGCGGATATCCCGGCGCGTCTGCCCTCGATCAAGAACACCACGGCGGAACTCGGCTGGACCCCCAAGACCGACATGCGCGCGGCATTGGGCGCCATCTTCGACTCCTACGCCCACAGCCTGCCGTCGGCGTCGGCGCTGTTGTCGCGCGATGCTTGAGCGCGCGCGCATCGGCCTGAAGGTCGATGTGGACACCTTGCGGGGCACGCGCGAAGGCGTGCCTCGCCTCATGGCGCTGCTTCGAAGGCTCGGGCTGGATGCGACCTTTTATTTTTCGGTGGGTCCCGACCACACCGGACGCGCCATGCGGCGGGTCTTTCGCAAGGGTTTCGCGCAGAAGGTCGCGCGCACCTCGGTGCTCAAGCATTATGGTTTGAAGACTCTGCTGTACGGAGTGCTCCTGCCCGGCCCCGACATCGGGCGAAGCGCGGGCGCGGTGATGCGCAGCGTGCACGGCGCCGGCTTCGAGGTCGGCCTTCACACCTATGATCATGTGCGCTGGCAGGACTACGTGGCCGGGGAGACGGCGCAGTGGACTCGGGCGGAGTTCGAGCGAGGGCTCGAGGCTTTCGAGCGGGTGTTCGGATTCTTGCCGCAATCGCATGCCGCCGCCGGCTGGCAGATCAACGCGCATGGCCTCGCGCTCGAACAGGAGTACGGCCTGCGCTACGCGAGCGACACGCGCGGCGGTCCGCCGTTCTTCCCGCTCCTGGCGCAGGGCACGAGTTCCTGTCCCCAGCTGCCCACGACCTTGCCCACCTTCGATGAGATATTGGGCGTCGACGGCGTCGATGAATCCACCGTCGCCGACGCGGTGTTCCGCTCGTCCGCCGCCGCGGCCGAAGCACAACCGTCGGACGGTCTGCAGGTGTTCACGCTGCATGCGGAGCTCGAGGGTATGCGGCTGCTCGATGCCTTCGAATCGCTGCTGGTGAAATGGCGGGAGGCGGGCGCCTCGATCACGCGCATGGCCGCGATTCACGAACTGGCCATGCGCCGGCCATTGCCTGTCCGGTCGGTGGTCATGGGCGAAGTGGCGGGACGGTCCGGTCTTTTGGCGGTTCAGGCGGAGCGCGCGGCCGCCGCGGCGGCCGCTCCGGACTCGGGCGCGGCAGCCGGCACGTGAGCGGCGTTTGGACGTGAACGAACCCACAAGGTTGGCTCCGCGCGAGCAATGGCTCTACGGGGCGCTGGCCGTGCTGCTCGCCCTCACGTGGTTGGCGACCCTGACGGCGCGGCCGCTGTTCAATTCCGATGAAGGGCGCTACGCGGAAATTCCGCGCGAGATGCAAGACGGCGGCGACTGGGTCATCCCCCATTTGAACGGCCTGGCCTACATCGAAAAGCCGCCGCTGCAATACTGGGCCACGGCGGTCAGCTATCGTCTTCTCGGCCCGAGTGAGTTTGCGGCACGCCTCTACACGGCGCTGACGGCGCTGGCGACCATTCTGGCGGCCTGGCTGGCGGGGCGCCGGCTGTGGGGCCTCGAGGCCGGCTGGCGCGCCGCGGCGGTGTTGTCCGGCATGCTGCTGTTCGTGGTCCTGGGCCAGGTGCTGACGTTGGACATGAGTCTCACGTTCTACATGACCTTGAGTCTCGCGGCCTTTCTGACGGCGCAGCAGGCGGCTCAGCCGCGCCCCTGGATGCTGTTGGCGTGGGCGGCGGCCGGCCTGGGCGTGCTCACCAAGGGTCTGGTCGCTGCGGCCATACCGGCGGCCGTGCTGATTCTGTACAGCGTGTATTCGCGGGATATGACGCCCTGGCGGCGGCTGCACGCTCAGTGGGGGTTGCCGCTGTTCCTCGCCCTCACCGCACCCTGGCACTGGCTCGCGGCGCGCAGACTCCCGGATTTCCCGGAGTTCTTCTTCGTGCACGAGCATGTGGCGCGGTATTTGACGCCCATCGCCGATCGCCAGGAACCGTGGTGGTTTTTCGGGGGCGTGTTCTTGGCGGGCAGCATGCCGTGGACCCTGTCGGCCTTGCGGGTGGTGGCGGGCGGCTGGCGGCGGCGCGCATTGCCCGGCGCCTTCGACCCCGTGCTGTTCCTGTGGATCTGGGTGGTCTTCATCGGGGTGTTTTTCTCGCTGTCCGACTCGAAGCTCATACCCTATATCCTGCCGCTGATGCCGGCGCTGGCCCTGCTCATTTCCGCGCTGCCGGCGCCGGTTCTGGAGCGCGATTTTCTGTTCACGGCCATACTGACCCTGGTAGCCGGTTTGGGTCTGGGATGGGCGAGCCTCAATTGGGCCGGCACGATCGCATCCTCGGACCGCAGCGTGTATTTCCTGCCGCTGGCAAAGCCGCTGGGCCAGATCGCGCTGCTGCTCTCGGTGTTGGGCGCCTGCGTGCTCGTGCAGCGCGCGCGCGGTGCGACTCGTGCCGGCGTAGGTCTCGGCGTGGGCTGGTGTCTGGCCTGGCTGCTGCTGATCCGCGCCGCCGCGCCGGTGGCGCCCCTGTACTCGGGGGTGGCGCTTGCCGCCGTGATCCGCGATGCCGACCCGGGGGCGCCCGTCTACAGCGTGGGTACTTACGATCAAACCCTGACGTTTTATTCACGACGAACCGTCACGCTCGTAGCGTATCGTGGCGAACTTGACTATGGATTGCGCAAGGCACCCGGCGCAGAGATTGCCGATGCGGCGGAATTTCTTCGCCGCTGGTCCTCGCCCACTCAGGCCTTCGCGGTGATGGAGAGAACCATGTTCGATGAGCTCAAAGGCCGCGGCGTCCCGATGCGTCTGGTCGCGGAAAACCCCAGGCGCGTCGTGGTGGCGCGACAGTGAGCTGGGTTACCTGGGCGCTGATCCTGACCGGGGTGGGTTTGAACGCCGCCGCGCAATTGTTGCTCAAAGTGGCGACCCGGCCGCTGGCGCATTTCTCCGACTTCAGTGCCGAAACCCTGACCAGCAGTCTCCTGATCCTGTCCCGGAGCCTGCCGTTTTGGACCGGCATGGTGTGTTATGGGGTGAGCGTGTGTGTGTGGCTGGCCGCGCTGTCCAAGGCGCCGGTGAGCACCGCCTATCCGATGTTGTCACTGGGGTACGTGGTGGTCGCGGCCGTGTCGGTGTTGTGGCTGGGCGAGAGCATGGCGCCCGCCAAGGCGATCGGCATCGTATTGATCTGCGCCGGCGTGATTCTCGTGTCCAGGAGTTCCACTTGAAGCCTTTTCTTCCCTTTACCCGCCCGTCCATCGACGAGGAGAGCATTGCGGCCGTCGCCGAGGTGTTTCGCTCGGGCCAATTGGCGAGCGGCCCCAAGGTGAAAGCCTTCGAGGGGGCGCTCGCGGCCTACCTGGGCGGCAATCGCCATGTGCGGGTGATGACCTCGGCCACCGCCGGGCTCGAGATGGCGCTCGAGGTCGCGGGCATCGGTGCGGGGCACGAAGTCATCGTGCCTGCCATGAGTTTCGCGGCGAGCGCGAACGTGGTTGCGCGACTGCGCGCCAAACCGGTGTTCGTCGACATCGAACTCTCGACACGCAATATCGATCTCGACAAGGTGTCGGCGGCCATCACCTCGAAGACCCGCGCCATCATGCCGGTGCATTTCTGCGGGCTCCCGGTGGACATGGAGCGACTGTATGGGCTCGCGGCCCAGTACGGGCTGCGGGTCGTGGAAGATGCGGCGCATGCGATAGGGTCGCATTACCGGGACAAACCCATCGGCAGCTTCGGCGACCTCGTGGTGTTCAGTTTCCATCCGAACAAGAACATGACCACCATCGAAGGCGGCGCCATCAGCACCGGCGACGCCATGGCGGCGGAACTGTTCGAGCAGTATCGATTCCACGGCATCAAGCGCAATGCCGCCGGCGAAGTGGACGTCATGTTCCCGGGAGCGAAGAGCAATCTCACCGACGTCGCGGCCCAGGTCGGCATCGATCAGCTGCGGCGCCTGGACGGGTTCAACGCGCGGCGCCGCGCGCTGGCCGCCCGCTATTTCGATGAGCTCGACGGCTTCTCAGGCGCGGTATTGCCGGCGCGCGGCGACGCGGGTCATAGCTGGCACATGTTTCAGCTGCTCATCGACTTCCGGGCGCGCGGCATGACGCGGCCGGCATTCCAGAAAATCATGGCCGATCGGGGCATCGGCATCGGCGTGCACTATCCCAGCATTCCCAGCCTCAAATATTATCGGGATCAGGGCTACCGCGAGGAGGACACGCCCGTAGCGGCGCGGGTCGGACGCGAGACGGTGACCCTGCCCTTGTTTCCCGCGATGAGCGATGACGATGTGGCGCGCGTGTGTCATGAGCTTCGAGACGTCTTGACGTGACGGTGAGAGTATTGAATTGACGCTCATCGACGCTGCGGCGTCCACGCTGCCTACTCAGCTGCAAAACCAGAACCGGCGTATGGTTAGCCTATGAGCCGTTGCCGCGCATATCCTGCCTCGATCCACTATGACCGTGACCAAGAGGTGGCACAGCATCGACGGTTAGCTTGCGACCGAAAATAGGATGGCGCAGACTCCTGCACGGTCGTTTCCAGCTCCAAAGGAACTCAACCCATGAAGCGTTTAATCACTCTTGCTGTGGGCTGCGCCGTGTTCGCAGCGCCCGTATACGCGGCATTGAAGACAGGCGTCCAAGCACCGGATTTCACCACCCAGGCGACGCTCGCCGGCAAGCCGTTCAAGTTTTCCCTCGCCGACGCGCTCAAGAACGGTCCGGTGGTCTTGTACTTTTATCCCGCGGCATTCACGCCCGGGTGCACCATCGAAGCCCACGAGTTCGCCGAGGCCACGGACAAATTCAAGGCCCTGGGCGCCACCGTCATCGGGGTGTCGCACGATCCCATCGACAAGCTCAACAAGTTCTCCGTGAGCGAATGCCGCAACAAGTTTGCGGTGGCATCCGATGCCGACCAGAGCATCACCAAGGCCTACGACGCCGTGCTCGCCGCGCACCCCGAGTACGCCGATCGTACTTCCTACGTGATCGCGCCCACCGGCAAGATCATTTACGAGTACACGGCGATGAATCCCGAAAAGCACGTCGGGAACACCATGGCCGCGGTCGAGAAGTGGAAGGCGGAGCACAAGAGCTGAAGTCCTTGCTGCCTCCCCGTGCGGGGCCGGCCGGCTGATCGGCCGGCCCCGCGGCCACGTGGGGCGCGTGCAAAATATCTCTGAATGTGCTAAGTTACATGTAACCCATCGAGGCCAAGCATGTCAGGCACCATCGTCACCTCCAAAGAGAAGGTCCGAGCCCATCGCGCTCGACTGCGTGCACAGGGGCTGCGACCGATCCAAATTTGGGTCCCCGATGTTCGCGCTCGCTCGTTCGTTGCCGCCGCGCGCAAGCAAGCGAAGGCGGTTGCGGCGAGCCGGCATGCCGAAAAGGATCAGGCGTTCATAGACGCGATATCTGACGGCATTCTCGAGTGAAGCGCGGGGAGATCTGGACCGTGTCCGGTGGCTCCGGGTACGCCGGTAAGCCTCGGCCGGCCGTGATCGTGCAAGACGATCGGTTCGAAGGGACAAACTCCGTCACGTTGTGCGCCTTTACGACCGATCCGACGGACGCACCGTTGCTGCGGCTCGTCGTTGCGCCCACGGAGCGTAACGGGCTCAAACGCAGTTCGCGCCTGATGGTGGACAAGATCACGACGGTGCCGAAGCTCCGCGTGGGCGATCGCATCGGCCGGCTCGACGCCGAGGACCTCATGCGTCTCAATCGTGCAATGACGGTATTTCTCGGCCTCGCGAACAGTCCAAGGTAGCCTTGCAGTCGGCGGACGATTCGTCGCCCCGGATTTCACCACTACTTCACAACGAAACTCGGGCGATGCTGGGCGCCAGATTCTTCTGTCTATCGCACTCTCGAGTGATGCCTGCCATCAAGCGGCCAACTACCGCGGGCTCCGCTCCTTCTGCGATCACCGCAACGCCAAGCGCTTCCAAGGAACCGCGCACTCGATCCGAAAGCAATTCGAGCTCGCGGGCAACCAGAGCTTTCGGCAGCTTGCACCGCTCGGCAAACCGAGCCCACTCATACGGGGAAAGTTCCTCGGCGCTGAACGCATCTCCTATGGCCATCGCATAGTTTCTATCGAGCGCGGTCGACTCGAACGCATGCACGCTGACCAAATCGTATGCCGGCGCGAGCGACAGGCCTTCCGAGCTCGCGTAAAACGATAGATTCTTCGCATGCGCGTCCGCGTTGGCGATCAGCACCTGAAAGATCGCCCATCGCAACAGTGCCCGGCGCTCGAGCAGAGGCTTCGCGCTTTCTTGCAGCAGATCAAAGAGTCGCGGCAGGCTGGCCCCGTCGCGAATGTCTTTTACGTCGCGGCCTGAGCCGTAGGGCCGCTCGTACTTTGCCGCGGCCGAGACGCCCAACGCTTGTGCGCCGTCAATGACGTGGATCCGCTCGACGCCGAAAGGCGCGGCCTTGCGGTCAAATCGGGAGACCTTGAGCACTCGCTCCGGGACTTGGAGCAGTTCCACGGCAGCCGCTCGAATACCGACTGCCGCGGCCAGCCGCATGCTGAAAAACTCGCTGCTGGTGAGACTTTGAAGGATGGCGCTCACGGGTTCGGGCTTTAGAATATGGGTGGAAGCCAACTGCTCTCCGTCGACCAAAAACCACTGCTCGCCTTCCGAATAGACCGCGACCTTGTCTTGAAAGCCGGCGATCGAGAGGCGCAACCTGCCATCCCATATCGAGAATGCCTCGAATGGGCGCGCTCGAATGCGTGTGCTGAGCTCATCTCGGGTGAGAGGCCGGCGGTTCGAGCGATTTGCCGGCTCAACGAACCCTTCAGGCAGGATTCGAAGAGCGCCCGCAGTCTCTCGTCCAAGCACTGCGAGGAGTCCTACGACGCTGAACTTGGAGACTTTGGCCGTTGCCGCTGCAATATCGAGCGTGGACCCTTCCGGGAGAAGATTTTCAAAGAACTGTCGAACGTTGGTGCTGGATACGTCCGGATTGTGGGACGGTTTTGAATCCAACGGGATGTGAGCCGACAATGGAAACCGATCTGCGCGGTCGAGCCACTCTTTTGTGTAGATGAAGCCATAGCGATCTGACTGCGTGTCATGGGACAAGCAACCCAGCTTGATCGCATTGATGAAGACGTCGAGGTGCATCAAGCCTCGTTCAATATTTTGCGGCGTGCCAGATCTTTGTGGGCTGCCGGCAGCATGAACAGGGCGACCCCTAGCTGCGCCGCCGCGTGGAGGGCGGTTCCAATCCCGACGGAGGGCGCGCCTTGTTCAAGGTTCAAGAGGGTCTTTTTCGATATCCCGAGGCCTAGCGCTGCTTCGTCAAGCGATAGACCTGCTGTGGTGCGCGCCGCGCGCAGCGCCGTGCCCAAGTCCGCGGGAGTTTGGAGGCATGGATTGGTTGGGAATCTTTGGGCAACCACGCGTTTCATCGCTTCAGCTCCTCAATCCACCCGCCTAGGTCTTCATCGTAAAAGTATATTAAAGGGATATTATATAGAAATACTCATCACCTTTCAATAAAATACTCCTATAAAGGACTTTATTGGATTAAGCTCTCCATCGTCGCTATAAGTATATTTTTATACACCTTTTAGAATGCAACGCAATCTTGGTGCATATTCCGGCTCATCGTGGTCAGGGTTTCCACGGCAAACTGAACGCTGATTTCGGCGGGAATGTGAACAAGGATTCCGCCCTCAGCGTGAACAGTTTTGATGATGGCGCAATGAATTGTACGATGCCGTGCCGGCATCGAAGATCATGAAGCCGGGCGATGGGAATCGGGATCCACGAAGCACCGCCGCCACTCCTTCTGTCGGATCACTCAGGGAGTAACGCGAGAAGGTCGCGCTCGATGAAGGCGCCCGCGACGTCGGGATCGTAGGGGAGGTCGCGCCGCAGGAACGCGATAAGATCAGCGCGATCACTTTCGGCTACGACGAAGTTGTGTGTTATTGACGATGGCCCAGGGTTCGCGGGCGGGGCCTTTTACGCGCAGGCCGTGCGCCTGCAGGAGCGCTGGCGGAAAGCGCTTCGGAAGCGCGCGCTGCACGATGTCCGCGAGCGAATCGAACTTCAGCATCTCGAAGACATATCCGATTCGCTGTAGCACGGTGACCGGAACGCCGGCACTAATGGCGTTCCGCATCCCCACCACGGTCAGGGCGCCCTCGAGCCCCTTGATGACTTCGAGTGCGCGTTCAATGCCGCCGAGCCGGTGACTGAAGGCGATGAGATCGAGCGCGGTCGCCTCGGGACTGCTGACAGCAAGCGGTGCCGGGAGTCCCGGAATCTCGGTGAGTGGCGTGAGCTCGAGCTTCGACTTCACGTAGAAGTCGATGTGGATTTTCCCGACCACGATCGGCCGGTGCGGCTGGCCCAGGAGTACCTGCGTGACCTGGACGGCTTGCTTGGAGGAGCCGTGCAGAGCTGCGGCCGAGAGAAGCCCTACATAATAAAGATCGCCGTGCGCGCGAAAGTATTCGTTGAGCCAGGCGGCGACGGGAGGTGCGCCGCGCAACCGATGCTCGGGAGGTACGATCAGGAAGGCCGACGGCCGGCCGGGAAGCCGGGTCGTACGCGGCGCGAGCCGCTCGAGCTGCCGCTGCACGGCGATCCGTGTCAGGACGTTTTGTTTGGCTGCCTCGTCAACCGACACGACGAGATCTCCGCGCGCCTGAAGACCATCTAGGTACCTCGCTACCCGCCCGCGGGTGGGGCCTTTCGTCTCTTCCGACATCGGTAGCTTCGAGTGTTGCACTGTTTGCATACTACACCGTTCAGCGGTCTATGGCGAAAACGCTACGACAGCCGGACATGCCGCACTTGGCTGTCGCTGTAGGACAGCCATGGTCTGGGCGATCTCGGGTTGCGTGCAGTAAGATAATTCCTTACACCGAGGCAAGCCATGATCACGAGCCGCTTGACCAGCAAGGCCTATGCCAAGCTTTAGGCAAGGGGGGAGGTACGGTATCTCTCTCGCGGACCCACGGCCGAATTAGTCATGCGCCCGCGGCATGAGGAGTTTGGCGATCAGCGACGTCCACCCCGTCTGGTGCGACGCCCCGACGCCGCGGCCGGTATCGCCGTGAAAATACTCATAGAACGGGATGCAGTCCTGGTAGTGGGGGTCTGACTGCAACTCCGGCTGATGACGCAGCACGGCCCGCTCGCCGTTGGCGTCCTTCAGGAAGATGCGCGACAGGCGGTGCGACAGCTCCGCCGCCACCGCGTCGATCGTGAGATACCGCCCGGACCCCGTCGGACACTCCACCTTGAAGTCATTGCCGTAGTAGTGATGGAATTTCTGCAGCGACTCGACGATCAGGTAATTCATCGGAAACCAGATGGGTCCGCGCCAATTGGAGTTGCCTCCGAACTGTCTGGTCTCTGATTCTCCGGGCGCGTAGCGCACCGTGAGATCGGTGTGGTCCACCTTCAACACGTAGGGATTCGCCAGGTGTGCCCGCGACAGCGCTCTCACGCCGTAGTCCGACAGGAACTCGGATTCGTCCAGCATGCGCCCCAGCAGCTTTTTCATTCGATGGCCGCGCAGCAGCGACAACAGCCGCCGCTCGCCGTGCCCCGGAGACTGCCAGCGCGACACCAGACGCGCGAGATCCGGCCGGTGGTTCAGGAACCACTCCAGCCGCTTGCGGAAACCCGGAAGCTTTTCCAGCAATTCCGGTTCCAGCGTCTCGACGGCGAACAAGGGGATCAATCCCACCATGGAACGAATGCGTATCCGCAGCCGATCATCGTTGGGTAGATTGAGCACGTCATAAAAGAACTGATCTTCCTCGTCCCAGAGACCGCAATCCTCGCTGACGATGCAGCTCATCGCCTCGGCGATGTTCAGGAAATGCTCGAAGAATTTGCTGGCGATGTCCTCGTACACATGATTGTGCTGGGCGAGCTCCAGCGCGATGCGCATCAGATTCAGCGAATACATCGCCATCCAGCTCGTGCCGTCCGATTGGTTGATGTAGCCGCCGGTGGGCAGCTGTGCGCTGCGGTCGAAGACGCCGATGTTGTCGAGGCCGAGGAATCCACCCTGGAAGACGTTTCTGCCCGAGGTGTCCTTGCGGTTCACCCACCAGGTGAAGTTCAGCATGAGCTTGTGGAAAACCCGCTCCAGAAACTCGAGGTCGCCCTTGCCGTCGTTTTGCTTGCGGTCGATCTGGTACACGCGCCAGGAGGCCCAGGCGTGCACCGGCGGATTCACGTCGCCGAATGCCCATTCATAGGCGGGAATTTGACCGTTGGGATGCATGTACCATTCGCGCGTCAGCAGCAGCAGCTGATGCTTGGCGTGCTCGGCGTCGATCAGGGCGAAGGGGATGCAATGGAAGGCCAGGTCCCAGGAGGCGTACCAGGGAAACTCCCATTTGTCCGGCATGGAAATGATGTCGGCGTTGTTGAGATTGCGCCATTCGGCGTTGCGGCCGTGCACACGCGACTCCGGCGGCGTCGGTTCGCCGGGATCGCCCTTGAGCCAGCGCGGTACGTCCAGATTGTAGAACTGCTTGCTCCAGATCAGGCCGGCGAATGCCTGACGCTGCACCACGCGTTCGTCGGCCGAGTCGATGCCTGTCTGCAGGTCGGCGTAGTACTGATCGGCTTCGGCGCGCCGCTCCGCCATGCACTCGTCGAATTCTCCGAAGGGTGCGGCGATGACCCGCCGCGACAGGCGCAGGCGGTACTCCCGCTTGCCGCCCCCCACGATGGTCGATTGAAACCAGACGCCGGCCTTGGTGCCGGTTCGGGACGGATTCACGCGGTCGGTGCGTCCGCCGACGATGCGCTCGTGAAAGCCATCCTTGTAGTAGCCCGGGCCGCCGATGTTCCAGAGGCGCTGAGGATTGGATTCATTCTCGGTGAACAGCAATTCCGCGTCGCCGTCGAAGTACAGGCGGCTCACGCCGAGGGCCGCGGGTGCAAGGGCGACCGCGCCCTCGTCGATGGCGCGCAGCCGTGGGCGCGGCGAGCCCGGATCCCAGGTCCAGGTGTTGCGCATTATCAGCTGCGGGATCATGTGCAGCACCGCGGGTGCACCGCCGCGATTCCACGCCGTGATCTTCATCAGGACATCGCCGGGTTCGGCCTGCGCATATTCGACAAAGACGTCGAAGTACCGGTTGTCCGCGAACACGCCCGTATCCAGGAGTTCGTACTCAGGAACATCCGTGCCGCGGCGGCTGTTCTCGGCCACCAGATCCGCGTAGGGGAAACAGCGCTGCGGATATTTGTAGAGCATTTTCAGATAAGAATGCGAGGGGGTGGCATCCAGATAGAAGTAGTGCTCCTTGACGTCTTCGCCGTGATTGCCCTCGGCGTTGGTCACGCCGAACAGGCGCTCCTTCAGAATGGGATCGCAGCCATTCCACATGGCCAATGACAGGCACATCAGCTGCTGCGCATCGGAAAAGCCGGCGATGCCGTCCTCGCCCCAGCGATAGGCCCGGCTGCGCGCATGATCGTGCGGGAAGTATTCCCAGGCCGTGCCGCCGGCGCTGTAGTCCTCGCGCACCGTGCCCCACTGACGCTCGCTCAAGTAGGGACCCCAGTGTTGCCAACCCGTGGGGCCCGGCACATTGGCGAGCAGGCGCTTACGCTCGGTATTCATGATGTCGTCAACCCGCCGCGATCTCCCGCCGGGATCTTGCGCTCGAGGTAAATCCAAGAACGCAGTATCTCAGCGACGCTCCAAGCCTGGGCGAAGCAGCCGCGCGCAGTGTGAGGCGCGTCACCATCGAATATCTCGCCGATGCTTCCCAGGCAGGCGCCGTTCAGCTGCTGCGCCATGGGATCCAGAAACGACTGCGCCAGCCGCGCATCCCCATGGACCCGGTAGTGAGCGCGCACGAAGGGGCCGAGCAGCCAGCCCCAGACGGTGCCCATGTGGTAGGCGGCATCGCGTTGCCGGCCATCGCCCCAGTAGCGGCCAAGGTATCCTGGATCCTTCGCGCTCAGGCTGCGCAGCCCGTGGCTGGTCAGGAGTTCGCGCCCGCAGCAATCGACCACGGCGCGCATTTGTTCTCGGCTCAATGTGGAGTAGGGGAGCGACACCGCCAGGATCTGGTTCGGACGGATGCGCGCGTCGAAGGTTCCCTGCCCGTCGGAGTCGATCACGTCGTACAAGCAGGCTCGCTCCCCGTTCCAAAAACGCGCGAAGCTCGCGCCTGCGCGCGCGAGCAGAGACTCGCAGAAGCGTTTCTCTCCCATATTGCGTCGGGCGGAGGCGAGACGGACGGCGACATCCAGAGCGTTCAGCCACAGCGCATTGATTTCCACCGGCTTGCCGATCCGCGGCGTGAACACCTCATCGCCGTGCTTGGCGTCCATCCAGGTGAGCTGCGTTCCCGCTTCGCCGGCATGCAGCAGGCCGTCCGCGGGATCCACGTGAATGCCATAGCGGGTTCCCTCCGCGTGCGCGTGGATGACGGCCATGAGGATGGGAAATAAATCGCTCACGAGGTCGGGATCGCGCTTCACTTGCAAGTAATCGTCAAGCGCCGGGAACATCCATAGTGTGGCATCCGCCGTATTGTAAGCGGGCGCTTCGCCGTCATCGGGGAAGGCATTGGGCAGCATGCCGCGATCCACGAAGCCGGCGTAGGTCCGCAAGATACCGGATGCCAGGTCGTAGCGCCGCAGCGAGGTCGCGAGACCCGGCAATGAAATCATGGTGTCCCGGCCCCAATCGGTGAACCAGGGGTAACCCGCGAGAATGCTGTATGCCGCCTGGCTCGCCGCGGCAGTGCTCGATGCCGAGGTGGCGCCCGGGGTTGTGGCGGCGCTCGATGCTGAGGCGGCGCTGGGGGTTGTGGCGGCGCTCGATGCCGAGGCGGCGATCGATGCCGAGTCGGCGCTGGGGGTTGTGGCGGTGCTCGCCGCGGGCGGACTCGGCACCGCATTCGCGATAGCGCCGGCCGATTCGCGGCGTACGATGAATTGGTCCGACGCTTGTGCAAGCGTGCGAATCCAGGCCGGGGCAGTCCTCGGCAAGGCCGAGATCAAGCGCTGCGACGCGGCCTTCAAGGCAGCGAGCACCTCGTCCCCCGGGGACGGCGGCGCCGGGTCGGCCGTGGCGACCAAGTACACCGGCTGCCGCACGCTCAAGTCCGCGGCGAAGGTTCCGGGCGTCAATAAATCCTCCAACGCATCGAGTCCCCTTTCCGCCTCCATTCGATGCCAGAAATTCCAGTACCAGGCCGGCGCCGCGCTGTACCGTCCCCGGCTGATCGACAACCGATAGGGCCGGGCACCGGCGTACGCCTGCACCCGGCACTGCTCGGCGTCCGCCTCGAGCCGGAAGTCCCGAGATCCGCGCCCGTGGCTGTGATAGTCGCGGTACGTGATCAACGGCTTGAGCATCACCCGCAGCGGGTCCGATGCGCGGAGCAGTTCCAGGCGCAGGTAGCTGGTATTGGCCCCCGGCGCCATGAAGATCCGCTGTTCCAGCAGCGCGTCCGCGACCGCGTAGCGCCAGACCGGAATACCGTCCTCGACCGCGAAGGATTCCAAGTGGATGAACCCCCGGCCGCTGATCGCACCGCCTGCGAACTCGTTCGCCGACAGGTCTGTCTCCATCCCGAGGTAGTGCACGCTGGTCTCGATCTTCGCCACCAGCAGGGTGCGCTCGACCGGCGGGCTCAAGCTCGCCATCAGAAACCCGTGGTAGCGGCGGGTATTGGCGCCGGCGACCGTGCCGCATGCAAAACCGCCAAGACCGTTCGTCACCAGCCATTCGTAGCGGCTGGCGCTCTCCCAGCTGCCGCAAACTTCGCGGCCCAGGGTCAGAATCGCGACCTATCGAGCAAATAGTCGAGCGAGAATTTACCGGGTCCGTAAATGATCAGAAACACCAATAGCGTCCCCCACAAAACATGTTGACCGAGCGCGGCCTCGGAGCCTTCCGCCAGCAGCACTTGAGAATACGATATTACCGCCATCGCGTTGACCGCGAATAGGCCGATGGCGCCGAGGCGGCTTACCAGGCCCAGGACCAGCAAGGTCGGAAAAAACAATTCACCGAAGGAGCCCGCCACCGCCGCCACATGCGGCGACAGCACGGGAGTGTGATACTCATTCTCGAATAGATAAATGGTGCTGTCCCAGGAAGTCACCTTGAGGTATCCGGATTTCAGAAACTGCCAGCTGACGTAGAGGCGCGCGCCGAGCGCGAACAGCGACTGCAGCGGATTGAGCAGCCGCGCGGCGAACGCGTCGGGAGCGGAGATCTTTTCGAGTATTCTCATGGGACTGAACCTTCTTGCAGGACTTGGAATTGGAACGAAGCTTGGAATTGGAAGGAGGCTTGGTATTGGAACGAGGCTTGCTATGAACGAGGCTTTATGACCGAGGCCTGCTACCGAAAATCGACGATGACCCCCGCGAGCACGAAGCGCTGCAAGGCCGCCGCGGCATCGAAGGGGCAGGCCGCGGCATCGGCGGCCGTATCGTCTTCGTTTCGCGCGGCGCCGCGCTCGACCGCGGCGGCAAACGTTTCACCGGCTTGAACGGACTCAAGGAACCGCTCCTCGCCGCAACTCAAACGATGACAGTTCAATCGGCCGCGGCTGCGGACCAGCAGCGCCCGATCGGGACCGGCGCCAAGGTCGATCGGTTCCGGTTCCGCGTCGCTCCCCACATTGGCCTCCCAGATGGCGACGCAGGGGTACTTCGAGGCGAACAGGCGGGCCGACGGATGCAGACAAAACCGCAAATCGTCGTAGCCGGCGGCCGGGACCTGCTGAAGTTTCGCGAGGTCCAACGGTCCGTGATCGGCGGCCAGCAGCGACTCCTCAACCAGCCACTCGAGGCGCGCCACCTCGCTCAGGTAGCGGAACTCATCGTCGCCGTGGAGTTCCGACAGGTGCTTTGCGAACCCTGCACCCGCGGACTGCAAATCGCCCGAAAGGGAAGGATGGCGCGTGTGAAAGCCGCGCGCGCACTGGCGAAAATATTCCTCGCCGACCAAGCGCCGTACCGCCGGGTAACTGGAAATCAAGCTCTCGATGAAATTGGCGCGGGCATTGTTGGCGTAGACATCGAGGCGATGCTTGGGCGCGATGCCCCGTGCCGCGATCAACGGCAGCGCACCGTCCGGCTCGCCGTCGAGGAGGGCGCGCATGACGCCCGACTGCAGTTCACGCAGCGAGGGCATGAACTTCCGCCCGCAGGGCGTCGGCCTTCGCGGCCTCGGCCACCAGCACCTCGAGCGCGGGAATATCGGTGTCCCACTCGATCAGTGTGGGCACGTCGCCGAATCGCCGCAGCGCCGCGCGATACAAATTCCACACCGCGTCGCATACCGGCGTGCCGTGCGTGTCGATGAGCAGTTCCTGTCCCTCGAACTCGACGGCGCTGTGGCCGGCGAGATGGATTTCCAGGACGGCGCCGGGATCCACGGCGTCCAGATAGCGCTGCGCGTCGAATCCGAAATTCCGGGCAGCGACATAGATATTGTTCAAATCCAGCAGGATTCCGCATCCCGATTCCGCGGCGACTGCGCCCAGGAACTCCCATTCCGGCATCCGCGAACACTCGAACAGCAGATAGCTCGAGACATTCTCGATCAATATCCGTCTGCCCAAGAAATCCTGCGCCTGCGCGATGCGTGAACTCACGTGCCGCAATGCCTCCTCCGTGTAGGGCAGGGGCAGCAAGTCGTTCGCAAATCTCCCGCCCACGGAACTCCACGACAAATGCTCGGACAAGAGCGCGGGCTCGAATCGGTTCACCGCGCGGCGAATGCGCTCGAGATGCAGGGTGTCGAGCGGATCGGTCGATCCCAAGGACAGGCCGACGCCGTGCAGCGACAGCGGATAATTCGCCCGGATTCGCGCCAATGCCTCGACATGCGCGCCGCCGTCCGCGAAGTAATTCTCGGTGTGCGCTTCGAACCAGCCCACCACCGGGGCGTCGGACAATACTCTGAGGTGATGCTGGGCCCGAAGTCCAATGCCGGCTCGTGCCCCGAGGGCAGCCGTTGGCTCGATGCCAGCCGGTGGCCCGGTGCCAGCGTGGGCCGGCATCGGATCACCGGTCGCGGCGCGCGCGACAGGGTGTGCGCCGTTGTCCATCATTCGGTGCGCTTATTTCGGGGTGAGGCTGCCGCCGGAAAGCCGCGCGCACGTGCCCTTCGGCAGCGTGACGAATTCCTTGCCGCCCGAGTCCGCCTTGGCCTGCCCGGCACAGGCATGCGCAGGGCCTGCGCAGTCGTTCTTGCCGGCCTTGACCACGCCGTAGCACTTTTCCATTTCGACCTTGTCGGCGGCAAAACTGGGGCCGGCCGATAGGGCGGCG
>WNFQ01002035.1_pt1 | contig 17510 bp, 12 predicted proteins | sample 5400171 | NCBI WGS metagenome assembly WNFQ01 (sample SAMN13153356, study PRJNA577476) | soil metagenome | isolation source: 20 cm soil under Madrone tree | place: USA:California | collected 2016-06-14 | reverse complement strand
CGCAGGGTTGGTTTGAAGTTGCGAATGCCTAGCCGGACCAAGCTCGCCTTTATCCGGTTCACTAGGCGCGTGCGTTCCCCCACCAGGGATTCGCGCTCCCGGTTCGGCCGCTTGGCGTCCTCTTCCGCAATCGTTGGCACGCGCGCCATGGTGCAATGGCCCCGTTCCCCACGCAGCCACCCCAGGAACCCCCGCTTCAGTAACTCGGTGTCGAGCCGGTCGGTCTTGGCCCGGCGATGCTCCCGCGATACCGCGACACTCGAGGGATGGATCACGTGCGCCTCTACCCCACGCGCCTCAAGCCAGCGCGCCAGCCAAAAGCCGTCGCGGCCGGCTTCGAAGGCCAGATCGTCGTGTCCAGGTCTGGGTTCGTGAAGGTAAACCGGAGAATGAACTCCATCGGGGTCATGCCGTCGAGCAGGTCATCGAGATGCGCCCGGCGCCAGCGTTCCCACTGCAATCCTGCCTGTTTCCCCTCGGTTGGCGCTCCCTTTGCGGCGCCACCGCGGATGACGATGCCCGCGCCCTTCTGAGCAGCAGCGGTGATTGCCGTCTCATGTTCACGCTCGACCGCCGAATACGGGATCTGAAAGACATCGAAAACACCCATGGCAATGTGGTCCGTCAGATGGGGCAACGTGCCGGACATGCCGATAAACCGCACCTTGCCGGCCTCTCCAGGAGTGCATCAAGCGCGCCGTGCTCCTCCAGGGTCTGCCAGGAGGGCGAGGAGTGGAACTGCACGACGTCGAGATAGTCGGTCTTCATTCTCACAAGACTTTGTTCGACACCTGCCACGACGTTGTCGCGGGTGAAGACGTGTTACCCCCGCTGGCCGCGCGGTGCGGGAGGTGCCCCGACCAGGCAGCCGCTGCCTGGGCCTCAGTGATGTCGCGGGCACGCGGAGCTCCACGCAGTTCCATCGCTCCATATCCCATGGTCGTGACCTGCAGTCCTGTCCGCCCGAGCTCTCGCTTTGCTACGGCCATTCCCGTCCTCCACTCGCACGATCAGTTCGATGTTAGATCGTCGACCTCGATCGGTCGAATGGCGATTTCTGACGCTCAGGGGTTTCTGCCGGCTCGCCGCCGACAGCGAGGTGCGGCGCGCGGCCTGGGTGGGGTTTTTTGCTTCTGGTGATGAGTATCCAGGTGCGATGCTTCCGTGTTCGACACAGCCCCAAATGAAGATCAAAAGACCGGGTACGGCTGCTATGGTTGGTCCTGAGCGGCATGGGTAGCACGAGGCAACGCTTGAAAACATGAACCCAGAGACGGCCTCACTTTTCTGCGCCATGCCCTACGTAGGAGAACGACGCCATGTCTCGCCCGCGAGCCCTTGAGAACATTCGCGTGGTGGATTTCAGCTGGGTGCGCGCTGGACCGTGGGCCACGCGCTGGCTGGGAGCTCTCGGGGCCGAGATCATAAAGATCGAGTGGCCGGAAAATGAGCGCGGCAGGCTGCCGAGCACCACCACGCCGCAGAATCTCGAGGTCAATCTCAACACCTCGGGAAACTTCAATGACACGAACGTCAACAAGAAGAGCCTCAGTCTCAACGTACGAAGCGCCAAAGGCCTGGAGATCGTCAAGCGGCTGATCGCCATCTCCGACGTCGTGATCGAGAATTTCAGCTCCCGGGTATTGCAGAAGTGGGGCCTCGGCTATGAGGAGCTGTGCAAAATCAAACCGGATATCGTCTATGTGTCTATGTCCGGCTACGGCCATACCGGCCGGCATCACCACTACACGACATTCGGTCCCGTGGCCCAGGCGGTCTCGGGGCTGACCTATATCTCCGGCCTGCCCGACAAACCGCCGGCCGGCTGGGGCTGGTCGTATATGGATGATACCGGCGGCATGTACGGGGCGATGTGCGCGCTCACCGGCCTCTACCATCGCAACATGACGGGGCGCGGTCAGCATATCGACCTGTCGCAGATGGTGGCGAGCGTACCGCTCGTCGGTCCCGCGCTGATGGATTTCACGGTGAACGGGCGCCGGTCACGCCGGCCTGGCTATCCTCCTGGAAACCGTGCGCATTGGCCCGGCACACCGCTGGCCAACAACTACCGCGGGCCAACCGTCGCACCCCATAATGCTTACCGCACGCATCCCGGCGAGTACAACGACTGGTGCGTGATCGTCTGCCACTCGGACGAGGAATGGCAACGATTGGTGCAGGTGATGGGCGCTCCGTCCTCGGCCGCCTCACCGAAGTTTGCCGCGGTCGCGGGGCGCTTGCAGCATCAGGAGGAATTGGATGAGCAGATCGAAGCCTGGAGCATGACATTGGGGAAATACGAGCTGACGGAGCGCTGCCAAGCCGCCGGCGTTCGCGCCCTTCCGGTACAAAGCGCCGAAGACCGGGTGGAGCATGACCCTCAGCTGCGTCACCGGGAAATGTATCTTTCGATAGAGCATCCGGCGCTGGGCATACACAAGGTGCAGAGTGCCCCGTTCAAACTTTCGGAAACCCCGGCGACGAACCACTCGCCGAGCCCGCTCATCGGTCAACATACCCGCGAGATTGTTGAAGGCTTGCTGGGGTATAGCCTCGAAGAGCTCCGCACAGGCTTCGCTGACGGCACATTCTGGCCGACTGAACGTCCGCGCTTTCCGTACATGGAGGCGATGCTCCAGTGAGCGATGCCCAAATTCTGCCGGGCCCGCTGGCAGGCTTGAGGGTCCTGGAGCTCGCCGATGAAAAGGGCCAGTTCTGCGGCAAACTGCTCGCCGATCTCGGGGCCGACGTGGTCAAGATCGAACCTCCCGGCGGCGAGCTTTGCCGCCACATCGGGCCGTTTCTCGACGACATCCCCCACCCGGAGCGCAGCCTGTCCTTCTGGTACTACAACACGTCCAAGCGCGGCATCACCCTCGATCTCGAGACTGCAGCCGGCAGCCGGCTCTTTGGACGCCTGGCGGCGGCATCGGACGTGATACTGGAAACCTTCCAGCCAGGGTTCCTGGCTTCCCTTGAACTCGATTACACGTCCCTGCACCAAGAAAACCCGCGGCTGATCATGTGCGCGCTGACCCCATTCGGCCAGACCGGTCCGTGGCGGGATTATCTCTCAAGCGATCTGCTCCACATGGCAGCGGGCGGAGAGATGGCTTCATCTGGCTATGACGAGGCCGACGTGCCGAATGCGCCGCCGATCGCTCCCGGCGGCGGCAACGCATGGCACATGGGCGGTCATTTCGCCTACATGGCCATCGTGGCCGCTCTGGTCCACCGAACGGTTTCCGGGCAAGGGCAGGATATCGACGCCTCTATCCACGAGGCTTGTGCACTAACGACGGAGGCGGCGATCGCCAATTACATCTACCGCGGCGAGGTGGTGCGGCGTCAGACTGGCCGCCATCACGCAGCGGGTCCGACGCCCCGCACCCAGTTCCGCGCTAAGGACGGGACCTATGTCTGCGCGCTGGTGGCGGGCCGGCTCAACCCCAGATACGTTAGGGAGCTCGCCGACCTGCTCGACAGTTACGGCATGGCCGGCGACCTCAGGGACCCCAAATACCAGGACCCGGCGGTCCTCGCCGCGAACACGTCTCACATCATCGATGACCTCGTCGCCGACTTTATTGCCAGCCTGCCAGCCGAGGAGGTCTACCATGCCGCCCAGCAACGCGGCTTCACCTGGGGGGCAGTGCGTCCTCCCGAGGCGCTCCTCGACGACCTCCACCTGCATGACCGCGGTTTCTGGAAAGAGGTAGAGCACCCCGAGCTCGGCCGCAGCTTCGTCTACCCGGGCGAGGCGGCGATCTACAACGGCTCGCCCTGGCAGATCTCCCGACGCGCGCCGCTGATCGGCGAGCACAACACCGAAATCTTCTGCGACGAGTTGGGACTGTCTCGCAGTGAGCTGTGCGTGCTGGCGGAAAATCGTGTGATTTAGACTCTCGGTCGGAGAAAGACCACATTAACGCCGGCATATTCTCGGGAGGACGGTATGGATTGCTGCAGTCACGGATACGCCTCCACGCCACGACACTGGATGTGGAGCACGGCGCTGGCCCCAGTCGGCGCGATGCTCGCCGGCGATGTTGGACCGCGTGGTTCGACAGTCGCTGCTCAGACGGCGGAGACCGCCTCTGCCGCACTCGATGTACTGCGTAAATCCATCTCTGTCGATGTGCATACGCATGGTGGTAAGACCGGGATCACGTCAAAAGCGCCGCCGAACGACGACCTCGCGAACGCCATGCGGACGGGATCGCTTGCGGTCGCATGCCTCGCCGACGTGCCGGACGGCCCGGTCCTCGGCCGGAATACCGAGGGCGTTCTGGCCGCGGTGCGCTCTCCCGAGCCAAGCGAGCTCTATAGGCACCATCTCGGACGCCTCACTTGGATGGATGAGATGGTCGCCCGCCATGGCCTGCGCCGCGCCCTTTCCGCGGCCGATCTCGAAGCCGCTCATAAAGCGGGACAGCCCGCGATCATCGCTGACGTGGAAGGCCTCGACTTTCTGGAGGCCAAGCTCGAACGGCTTGAGGAAGCCCATCAACGCGGCATCCGGCACCTACAGCTCGTGCACTACACGCCTAACGACATTGGCGATTTCCAGACTGGAGCGATCATGCACCAGGGACTCACCTCATTCGGTGCCGAGGTGATCCGTGCGTGTCACCGACTGGGGTTTGTCTGCGACGTCGCGCACGCGACCGCGGACATGGTGAAGCAGGCGGTCAAAGTCGCGACGGAACCCCTGCTGCTGTCCCACACAGCTCTTTTCGGATCGCAGGCGATGGGCCCAACCCAGCTAAGCGGGCGGCAGATCAGCCCCGACCATGCGCGGGCGGTCGCCGAGACCAGCGGCTCGATCGGCATCTGGCACTTCTTCCCGAGCCTCGAGAAATACGTCGACGGTCTGAAGGAGATGGCCGAGCTCGTCGGGGTCGATCATGTCAGCATCGGCACCGACCAGCATGTTTCGCCGGGTAGCGTGTCCGACTACACGCAATGGGTGCACCTCGTCGCGGCGATGCTGCGCGGCGGCTTCACTCCCGAGGATGCCGGAAAGATCGCGGGTGGCAATTATATGCGCATCTTTCGCGACGTGGTCGGCTGACGCTCAATCATGGCCCGCGTAAGATGTCCATCGGACGGAGAAGGACCATCGAGATCGACCGAACTCCGGCCCAGCCTGATCAGGCTGCAGTAGGCGCGGCGCTCTCTGTACTCGACCGCTTCATGGTGGCGCTGAATGCCGGCGACGAACCGGCCTTGCTCGCGACACTACATTGTATGCGACATGAAGGCGCCGAGGGTGCCGTCCCCACCTTTGCGTTACTCCTGGCGAATCGTCGCCGGTGTCCAACTGGCGGCGCGTCGGGCCAGCCGGTCGCCGGTCGCCTCGCCGTCGTGATCGACCGGAATGGGTTGCTGCGTGAAGGCAGCCCAGTCGTCCAGGCAATTAATGTTGATGACGGCGCCGGTCCCCAAAGCGGTCTCGCCGATCGCGCCGATATAAACGCCCAGCGCCTGCAGATCAGGAACTCGGCGGTGCCCGTGCCAAAGCGGTAGCGTTCGACGATGGACCAGTCTGCGGCGTGGATGTCGACTGACCCGTTGGGATCGCTGGTCGTACGCGTGTTGTGGGCGCGGCAGAACGAACAGCCGCAGGCGCGCAGTCGCGTGTCGGCGGGCGCCTGCGAGAGGCGCAGACTGAGCCGAAGGTTGCCGCAGTGACAGCCGCCGCGGTGTTCGCTCACCCGCTCTCTCCGGTCCACGCGGCGATCACCCCGGCTGCCACGAGCCCCGCGATCTCAGCGGCAGAGAAGCCGGCTTCGCTCAGCAGCTCTGCATTGTGCTCGCCCATGCGCGGCGGCTGGCGCCGTATGCCAGGACGCCGGCGATCGAGGCCGAACTCGACGGGCAGTGCCGGCAGCCCAGCGAACTTGCCGTCGCCGCCGCCAAAGCGGGAAATGAACACATCGACCAGCCCGCCGGTGGCCAGAAGGTGCGGGTCGGTGAACAGATCGCCCGGCTGGCCCACCGGCGCCCACGACACGTTGCATCGCTCGCAGCGTCGCGCAACCTCGTCCTGTGGCAGCGTGGCTAGCACCTCTCGCAGGGCCGGGATCAGCCAAGCCCGCTCCGCCAACCGCGTGACATTGGTCGCGAGGCGTGGGTCGGCGGCTAATTCCTGCAGCCCGAATTCCTCGACAAACCGCGTCCATTGCTGGTCGCTGGTGACGCCGATAAACAGCTGGCCAGCGGCAGCGGTCTTGAAAACCTCGTAGACCGCCCAGGCGCCTCGCCGCGCCGGCATCGGCCGCGCCTCGAGCCCGGTCGCGGCCATGCCGGCCATGTGCGTGCTCATCAGGAACGCGGCGCTTTCGAAGAGCGCGCTTGAGACACGCTGGCCCCTGCCGCTGATGTCACGCTCGCGCAGTGCTGCCTGTGCTGCGACGACACCGAACACCGCGCCCATGATATCGATGACAGAGGCGCCGGCGCGCAGCGGCTCGCCCGGCGGCCCGGTCATGAAAGCAAGTCCGGTCTGGAACTGTACAACCTCATCGAGCGCCGGGCGATGCTCGTAAGGGCCGGCCAGATAGCCTTTCAGCGCCAGGTAGACCAAGCGCGGGTTGAGCGCGGCCAGCTGCTCATAACCGCAACCAAGGCGCTCCATCGTGCCGGGGCCGAAATTTTCGAGGATCACGTCGGCGGTCGGGACCAGCCGGTGGATCACCGTTTGGCCTTCCTTGCGCTTTAGATCCACCGCCAGGCTGCGCTTGTTGCGGTTGAAGGCGGCAAAAAACCCGGCGCCAAAGCCGCCGAGGCCGCGCGTATGGTCGCCCTTCGGTGCCGGCTCGATCTTGATGACGTCCGCGCCGAGCTCGGCAAACACCAGCCCGGCGGTCGGCCCCATGACCGTATGGCTGAACTCTAGGACTTTTATTCCGGCGAGCGGTATCGCGGACATCAGGCCGCGGCGCGACGGCGGAATGCGTTGAGACTGCCGGCGTGGATCAATTCGCCCGGTAACTGGTGCTCGACGATCTCCTCAGCCATGCGGCCGACCTCTATGAGCGCATCCAGATCGACGCCGGTGTCGATGCCCATCTCCTCGCAGAGCAGCACCAGCTCCTCGGTGCAGATGTTGCCTGCTGCCTTGGGCTGCCCGGCGAATGGACAACCGCCCAGCCCGCCGACAGTCGAGTCGAATTGGGTCACTCCCATCTTGAGCCCGGCATGGGCGTTGGCGACGGCGAGGCCGCGGGTGTCGTGCAGGTGCAGCGAGATCGGCATGTCGGGCCAGCGGCTGCGCACATCGCCCAACACGCGCTCGATGCGCATAGGCGTCGCCCAACCCATCGTGTCGGCCAGCGAGAAATACTTGATTTCGGCGCCGGCTTCCTCGGCAATAGCGAGACCATCTTCCAGGGTCGAAATGACCTGCGCTGGCGCAATGTCGCCCTGGTAGTTGCAGCCGAACGCCGCCATCACGCCGACCCGCGGCACCTCGACGCCGTTTTCGAGATGCAACGCGGTCTGCTTCTTCATCGCCTCGACGTTTTCGGCGTGGCTGCGGTGCAAGTTCTTCTGGGTGAAACCCTCGGACGCGGTCAGCGAGATCGAGCCGGTGATCGTCAGCTTGTTGCGGAATACGAGGGCTCGGTTCAGTCCGCTCGCGTTGAACCACAGTGCGGTGTAGTGGACGCCTTCCTTCGGGGTGAACCCGGCGACGACGTCTTCGGCGTCCGCCCAGCCCGGCACGATGCGCGGGCTGACGAACGAGGCGGCCTGGATATGGTGCAACCCGGTCTCGGCGAGCGCCTCGATCAGCTTGACCTTGTCCGCGGTGCTGATCGGGCCGGGTTCGATCTGGAACCCTTCGCGCGGGCCTTCCTCGTGGATGTCCACATGTGTCGGCAGATCGGTCATCGTCTTGTTCCTCGGTGAGAACGGGTTACGGCCCAGCGCCTCTCCATGTTAGTTCCCCAATCGGTAAAACCGCGATGCGGTGCCGGCGAAGAGATCGGCCTTTTCCGATGCGGAGGCGCCGCTCGCGAGCCGCTTAAATGCGTTGAACAGCACCGGATAGCTGCAGGCACCCTTATCGACCGGGAAATTGCTCTCGAACATGCAGCGGTTGGCGCCGAAATTCGCGATGCAGGCGTCGACATAGGGCCGCCAGGCATTGGCCATCTCACCAGATGACGGCGGCAGCGGTGCCAAGTGAAAATCGAAGGCGTTGACGATCATCGCCAACCCGCCGAGCTTCACGTACACGTTCGGGCAAGTGGACAGCGCCCTGATGTCGGCGCGCCAGCCGGGGAATACCTCGTCGCGTTTGTAGGGATCGACCCCTAGCGGACCGCCGAAATGGTTGAGTACGATCTTCACGTCCGGGCATTCGCGCGCCACTTTGGTCAGGGTTTTGATCTGCGGGTGATAGATCCACGCTTCGAAGGTCAAATTGTGCGCCGGCAGCCGCTTGAGGCCGCGGCAGAAGTTCGGATCATCCATCAGCCCCGGCGGCGGCACATAGGACGAGGCACCGATGATCGCCGGATCGTGCGCCGCGATCTGACGGATGCCGCGAAACCGGCCGCCAGCCGCGGCGATCTGCCCTTCGAGCACCGCATCGACATTCGGCCGCCGCAAATCGGCAAAGCTGACGATGCCGGCGCAAATCTTGGTCTTGCCGTCACGCCGGTCGCCCTCTTCGGCGATGGCCCGGACGAACTCGCTTTCGCCGATCGGGCGCATTTCCTCGGGACCACTGGTGCGATAACCCGAGCCGCACTGGATGAACACGGTGGCGACGATGTTGTGCCCTGAGTTGACGTCGGCCAAAAGTTCGTCGAGCAAATAGCGGCTGCCCGGGTGATCCCAGAGATGATGGTGCGGGTCGACGATCGGCAAGCCGGGCTCGAGGATCTCCTCCGTCAGCTTACCGAGCCATGCGGGGTTGGGTAGCGGGCGGGGATAGGCGCGGGCTTCGACGGGCATGGCATTCTCCCGGTGCAGGCTGACGTGAGAGCGCTGATTACTGGCGGCGCTTATGGCAAAATCTAGCCCGAAATGAATCGGAGGGGCGAGCAATGAACGATGCGGGCACTCTACCAAGGCACATGCTGGATGTCAGGGAGCTAACGGCGGAGGCATTTGCACCCTATGGCCAGGTCATCGCGCCGCATCGTACGGGCGGCCAAGGTGCCGAGACCGGTTACGACCCCGAGACCTCGGCCAGCGAGGCAAAGCTCGTCTTGGGCAATGGCGAGCCGCGGCTGTGGATCATGCACCTGCCGCACGTCGGGCTCGGCTTCACCCGGATCGCACGGCATCGGCGGGTCACGCAATGCCTGGGCTCGCTTGGCGGCAAAGAATGGCTGATCGGCGTCGCGCCACCCGGCGACCTCGGTGATGACGTGCGGCCGCGGGTTGAGGACATCGCCGCCTTCCGGGTGCCGGGCGACCGCCTTATCAAGCTGCACGTCGCGACTTGGCACGCCGGGCCGCACTTCGTCCACGACGAATGCCTCTTCGTCAACCTCGAGAACCGCGACACCAACCGGCGAGATTTTCACGCCGTGCCGCTTCTTGTCGAGTGCCGGTACCGGCTTTGAGCCGCGGGGTGGGACGAGGCCGGGTCCGTAACTCGAGCGCTCTGCGAGTGCGGCACGGACGCTGTCTTTGCATAGCCAAGGAGGTCGAACGGCATGACGCAGAAGGCACGGATTGCTCATCTGTTTGCGAACTCTCCGGTGGAGGAAGACGGATTCGAACCCTCGGTCCCCCGATAGGCAGGATGGTTTTCGTTCGCCGCAAAACCGTCGAAGCCATAGCAAAGCGCGGCGCCCCGGCGCCCGGCGGCGCTTAATCTGACACTAAGGCGTTTGACCCGTTCTCGTAGCGCAGGTTAGAAGGGCCGCTCTAGCAGTTCCACTGCCCTCCAGCTCATTGCTCAGGATCGATGAAGCCGATCAACCTGCGCATTGCCGAGGAACTCGGCGTCCGCGAGCAGCAGGTCTCTGCCGCCATCTCGTTGCTCGACGGCGGAGCGACCGTGCCCTTTGTTGCCCGCTACCGGAAGGAGGCGACCGGCGCGCTCGATGACACTCAGCTGCGCACGCTCGAGGAGCGGCTGAGTTATCTGCGCGAGCTGGACGAGCGTCGGGCCGCCATCCTCGACAGCATCGGCCAGCAGGGAAAACTCGACGCCGCCCTCAAGCATGCGATCGACGCGGCGGACAGCAAGGCGCGGCTCGAGGATCTCTATTTGCCCTATCGGCCGAAGCGGCGGACGAAGGCTCAAACCGCGCGCGAAGCGGGCCTCGAGCCGCTGGCAGAGGCGCTTCTCTCGAGACCCGACCAAAGCCCGGAGCAGCTGGCTTGCCGATATGTCGAACCAACTAAGGGGGTGATTGATTCGACCGCCGCACTCGAAGGCGCTCGAGCGATCCTCATTGAACGTTTTGCCGAAGATGCCACGCTGATCGGGACCCTGCGCGAGGAGGTGTGGTCACGCGGCCGCCTCTGTTCGCGAGTTCGTGCGGGTAAGGCGGAGCCCGGCGCCAAGTTCACCGACTATTTCGAGTTCAGCGAGGCTCTGGCTAAATTACCGTCGCACCGCATCCTCGCGCTGTTCCGCGGCGAGAAGGAGGAGGTGCTCGCCTTGGAGCTGGCGCCCGACCCGGCCGCACCGGATCGAGGCGAGCCGGCCACCTTCGAGCGGCAGATCGCAAACCGGTTCAAGGTCGCTGATCATGGTCGGCCCAGCGACCGCTGGCTGATCGATACGGTGCGCTTGGCCTGGCGGACGAGGATCCTGGTCCATATCGAAAGCGACCTGCGCCTTCGGCTCTGGCAAGCGGCGGAAGATGCCGCAGTGCAGGTGTTCGCCGGCAACCTGCGCGACCTACTGCTCGCGGCCCCCGCGGGCACACGCGCGACGATGGGGCTTGATCCGGGATATCGGACCGGCGTCAAAGTCGCCGTGGTCAGCGGGACCGGGCAAGTCGCGGCGACGGCGACAATTTACCCGCATGAGCCGCAGCGTCGTTGGGACGAATCGATTGCTCAGCTGGCGCGGCTTGCGCAAGAGCATCGGGTGGAACTGATCGCGATCGGGAACGGCACCGCCTCGCGCGAAACCGACCGGCTCGGCGCGGAGCTCATTCGGCTCCATCCCGAGCTCGAGCTGACCAAGGTGGTGGTCTCGGAGGCTGGGGCTTCGGTCTACTCGGCTTTGGCTTTTGCCTCGCAGGAGTTGCCGGGGCTCGACGTGTCCTTGCGCGGAGCGGTCTCGATTGCCCGGCGGCTTCAGGACCCGCTCGCTGAGCTGGTCAAGATTGATCCCCAATCGATCGGCGTGGGCCAATATCAGCACGATCTCAGCGAACACAAACTTTCGCGCTCGCTCGATGCGGTGGTCGAGGATTGTGTCAACGCTGTGGGCGTCGACGTAAACACGGCCTCTACGCCGTTGCTGTCGCGAGTTTCCGGCATCGGCGAAGGACTGGCGCGCTGCATTGTCAGTTACCGTGAAGAGCACGGTCCTTTCCGCGCCCGCACGGTTCTCAAGAAGGTGCCGCGGCTCGGGCCCAAAGCTTTCGAGCTTTCAGCAGGGTTCCTGCGGATCCGCAATGGCGATGACCCGCTCGATGCGTCGGGCGTACACCCGGAAGCCTACCCCGTAGTACGGCGCATTCTGGCGGCAACCACGCGCCAATTGGAGAGGTTGATCGGCGATACATCAGTACTGCGCCAGCTCGAGCCAGAGGCTTTTACCGATACCGTGTTCGGTGTGCCGACCGTCACCGACATCTTGCGGGAACTCGAAAAGCCCGGTCGTGATCCGCGCCCGGCTTTCAAGACAGCGAACTTTCGCGAGGGCGTGGAAAAGCTTGAGGATCTGAAGCCCGGCATGGTTCTCGAAGGTGTCGTGACGAATGTCGCGGCGTTCGGCGCCTTCGTCGATGTGGGGGTCCACCAGGACGGGTTGGTGCACATCTCTGCGATGGCCAATGCCTACGTCAAGGACCCGCGCAAAATCGCGAAGCCTGGCGATGTCGTCCGTGTCAAAGTGTTGGAGGTCGACTCGAAACGCCGTCGGATCTCGTTAACGATGCGGCTCGATCAAGCTCCGGAAGCGCGGCCGACTACAGCAAGCGCCGAAGTCGCCCCAGGGGGATCAGATAAACGTCTCCGACCCGCCGAGACGCGCGCCGGCCCAAGCAATTCCGTGCCCGCGAGCGGCGACGCGATGGCCGAGGCGTTCCGGCGAGCGGGGTTGACGGGTAAGGCCCCAGGGCGGCGATAAGCGCAGCGGTCCTCTGTCACCAGGCGAAAGGCCAAATAGCGGAGGAGGAGAGCGGGATTCCCTGATCACGGTGAAAAGTTCCCTGATCGGTCGATTTAATTCCCTGTAAGGCGTCAAAAAATTCCCTGTTCGGACGCGTAGGGAATTGGCCCGTAAGGCACTGATTTGATTCCCGTTTTGGCCGCTGGTAACACGCCACCGATGCCCAAATCGATGAAATTCCCTGTATTTTCCCTGCTAATGCTAATAGGGAATTTGGCTTCCAGAGACGAGTTCGCTCCCCTCCTCCACCGATGAGTCTTTTCGCGGGTTGAGCGGCGGGTGGGAAGCTGTTGCGTCAGGTTGCGGCATTCAGCACCATGTCCGCCGCCTTTTCACCGATCATGATCGACGGCGCATTGGTATTGCCTGACGTCAGCGTCGGCATGATCGAGGCATCGGCGACCCGTAGGCCGGCAATGCCATGGACGCGAAGCTGGGCATCAACGACGGCCGACGGGTCGGACCCCATCTTGCAGGTCCCGACCGGGTGGTAGGTGGTTTCTGCCGCCTGCTTCACCCAGTCGAGGATTTCATCATCGGTGGTCAGATCGGCGCCGGGCACGACTTCGCTCACCTGAAACGGAGCCATGGCAGGGGCGGTCATGATCGCACGGGCGATGCGGACCGCGCGCACCGTCAGCTCCGCATCGTGCGGCGACGACAGGAAATTGAAGTTGATCGCAGGCGGCCGGCGCGGATCGGTGGCGGTGATATGAATCTGTCCCTTGCTCTCCGGACGCATCGGGTGGGCATAGAGGGTTACGCCCGACTGGCGGGAAATCCTCGGGCCTCTCGGGCTGGGTTCGGTCAGCATCGGGATCCAGCCGAGCATCAGGTCCGGCGCCTCCAGGCCCTCGCGCGAGCACACGAACGCTCGGATCGGGGCGCCCGCCATGGCCAGCATACCCTGCCGGAACAGCGCGTAGCGTATCGCCTCGTGCACCAGACGGAGGCCGCGCCCACGATCGTTGAAGGTGATGCCCTTTCTGCCGATCAGCCAGCGGGTGCGCGGCACGTAATGGTCGCGGAGGTTTTCGCCGACGCCGGGCAGCGCGTGGCGCACCTCGATGCCGAGATTGCGCAGGCGTTCGGGCTGGCCGACGCCGGATAATTCCAGCAGTTGCGGCGAGTTGATCGTGCCGGCGCTGACGACGACCTCGCGCGCCGCTCGGGCCTCGTGCACATCGCCGGCGACGGAGTAGCGGACGCCAGTGCAGCGCTTGCCATCGAGCACAAGTCCCTCGGTCAAGGCCTCGGTCTCGATATGCAGGTTCCGGCGCTTGCGGACCGGGTCGAGATAGCAGCGGGCCGTGCTCATGCGGCGGCCGGCGGCGATCGTCGCCTGGCTCATCGCGATGCCTTCCTGGCTGGCGCCGTTGTAATCCGGGTTGTGCCGGATGCCGACCTCTGCCGCGGCCTTGATGATCGTCGCGAAGAGCGGATCGCGCGGTTCCGGATTGGTGACGCGAAGTGGGCCCTGCCGGCCGCGGAAGGCAGCGTCGCCCTCGCCGGCATAGCTTTCCATGCGCTTGAAGAAAGGCAGGACCTCGGCGTAGCTCCAGCCGCGGTTGCCCATCTGCGCCCAGGTATCGAAGTCCTGCGCCTGGCCGCGCACGAACACCATGCCGTTGATCGAGCTGGAGCCGCCGAGCAGCTTGCCGCGCGGTACGGGGAGCCTACGGCCATTGGTGTTTGCCTCGGGCTCGGAGGAATAGAGCCAGTTGGCCGCGGGATTGGCGATCAGCCGGGCCATACCGATCGGAATGAAGGACCAGGGATGGCTCGCCCGACCCGCTTCGAGCAACAGCACCGTGTTGCGGGGATCTGCCGATAGCCGGTTCGCAACGGCCGCACCGGCCGACCCGGCGCCGACAACAATGTAATCGTAGGTTTGCATGTAATGTAATCGTAGGTTTGCATGTATAGTGCTCCCGCGCCGGCCGCCACGCTGGGCTGGCAAGACCAGGCCCGAGGCTGATCCTCCTCGAGGGCGATCGCCCGCCGGTCAGGCACTATGCCGGGCTTTTGGGGGTGATCAAGCCCGCCCGCTCGTCCGCGGCCGCAAGCCCCATCGCCGTTAGCAGCGCGCTCTGCACCGCGGCTGGCGTCACAACGGTCTCACCCATCGCGTTGACGAAGTGCGGCTCGATACCTACCCGGCGCGCGAGCAAAGCCAGCGCGCCGGGCCATCAGATTTTTCTCCGCGATGCGCCAGACGATGCTCCAGGCCCCGATCTGCATCGCTGCCGTATCATACTGCCCTCGGTCCAGAGGAGCCGGCCTGGCGCGTCCGGCTCACCCAACGCGCCATCGTCCAGCGCCTGCGTAGCGATAGCGTAGTCGCCGTTCGGCACACGCGCGATCGGCGCGATGCCGGCGTCCAGTGCCAAGCCAGCGCGCGACCTCCTCGGCGGGTACTGAGGCGAGCAAGATACTTTCAACGAAGAACCGCCACTATCGCATCGAAACGAACACCCGGAAATTCCGAATCATCAAAGGCATTCTAAACCTGCCGGCGCTGGCCATAGCCCCGCATCGTTATGCCGTGAGAGGAGGAGGAACCCGCCATTCCGGAAATTGGTCGCAGAGTTCGTCGACCGAACAAACGGTGTTCCGGGCTTCGCGATGGTGGCGTCGGGCGGGTCGCACGCCGCCAGATGCACCGAGCTCCACCGTAGCCGGGGGACCGAGGGTTCGAATCCATCTTCCTCCAGCGGCGAGTCCATTGCCGAACCCGACTTCCTCGATCAGGACGGCACGGAACATCCTCAGCTCGTCGAAATCGGACGGGAAGTCTCGATCTGAACCCGGATCAAGGAATCTGAACATGCAGTTCGCTGGCAAGGTGGTTCTGGTCACGGGGCGCCCAGGGTGCCACCGCTCTTAGGCGTTTCGGCTGCTGCCACAACGAGCGGCGCCGCACCGGCGGTCTTCTTCGTTCCGCTCCTGTAAAGTGGCCTCCGATCAGCCGCACGTCAGACTGGTTCGAACCAGAAAAGCTTGGAGGAAAGGCGATGACTGAGAAGACGGTTCGCCCTCATTCGGTATTGCGACGCACGATGCTGGTCGGAACGGCGGGCGTGCTTGGTGGCGCCGTACTTCGCCCGGCCCCTGTGCAGTCTCAAACCGGCACGGCACCCGCGCGGCCGTGCCCGGCCGCGCTCCGCCCGGAACGCGCTATGGCGATCCGGCATGGTGGGCGCAGCGGAAAGAGGAAATCCTGCAGCCGGCGCTCGAGATCGTCGATCCACACCATCATCCCCGCAGCGGGCACCGCTACCTGCTCGACCAGTTGCTCGCCGATACCGGCAGCGGTCACAACATCACGCAAAGCGTCTTTGTCGAATGCGGCTCGATGTACCGCGCCGACGGGCCGGCGGAGCTGAAGCCGGTCGGCCGGAGCCGTCCCACCCCGCGTCCTCCCCAATGACCTCGGGTCAAGACAAAATCGCACCTCCCCAGGCCACAACAAGCCGCGCCAGAAATGGACGCTCACAAAATTTCCGCCCCGATCAGGGAATCCGGCTCTCGACCGCTATTTGGCATTTGATCTGCCGACAAATCCGATCGTCGCAAGAGATCTCGAGCGTTTGCCAAAAGGCGAAAGGGCGCCGCGAGACGCTCGAAGTCGCCTCAATACACTCAGGCACGCGCATCCCGCATCGCCTGCCAGATGCGCTCGCTGGTCGCGGGCATGTCGAGGCTTTTGACCCCGAGCGGCGCGAGCGCAGCGACGACGGCGTTGACGATCGCCGGCAGCGCGCCGACTGTGCCGGCCTCGCCCGCGCCCTTGGCGCCCAGTGGATTGCGCTTGGTCGGCACCGGGTTCGAGGTGATCTCCATGTACGGCATCGTGTCGGCGCGCGGCATGCAGTAATCCATGAAGCTGCCGGTCAAGTTCTGCCCCGATTCGCGGTCGTAGACGACCTGCTCCATCAGAGCCTGGCCCAGCCCCTGCGCGACGCCGCCATGGATCTGGCCCTTGAGGCTGATCGGGTTCACTACGGTGCCGACGTCGTCGATGACGACGTAGCGGACGATCTCCAACGCGCCGGTATCGGGGTCGATCTCAACCTCACAGACATGGCAGCCATTGGGATAGGTGTTGTCGTCGGGGGCGAAGGTGCCGGTCTCGTAGAGGCCGCCTTCGAGGCCTGGCGGCAGGCGGCCGGCCTGGAACGACGCCTTGGCGACGTCGGTGATGCTGACGCGCCGGTCGGTGCCGGCGATCGAGAAATTGCCATCAGCGAATTCTATGTCGGCGGCGGCGGCTTCGAGCAGATGCGCGGCAATGCGTTTGCCCTTGGCGATGACCTTGTCGGCCGCCATCCACAAGGCCGAGCCGCCGATCACCGTCGAGCGTGAGCCGTTGGTGCCGATGCCAAAGGCGACGCGGTCGGTGTCGCCGTCAATGTATTGCACGGTCGCCGGATCGAGCCCGAGCTTTTCGTTCAGCACTTGCTTGAAGGTGGTCTCGTGGCCTTGGCCCTGGTTCTTGCTGCCCATCAACAGGGTCGCGTTGCCGCTTGGGTGAAAGCGGATCTCGGCGAATTCCTGGCCGGGTCCCGCCGCCTTCTCGATCGGGTTGGCAATGCCGATGCCGCGCAGCTTGCCGCGCGCTTTGGCCTCGTCGCGACGTGCCGGGAAGCCGGCCCAATCGGCTTCCGCCAGTGCTTTCTGCTGGTTGGCGGGGAAATCGCCACAATCGTAATTGAGGTTCAGCGCGGTCTTGTACGGCATCGCCGAGGCCGGGATCAGGTTTTTCATCCGCAATTCGACCGGGTCGAAGCCCAGTTCGCGCGCGGCGTCGTCGACCAGGCGCTCGATGACATACGTCGCCTCAGGCCGTCCGGCGCCGCGATAGGGCGCAGTGCCGTTGGTGTTAGACATCACCGCCAGTACCGCGACGTGGCCTGCCGGGATGTTATAGGTGCCAGTTAGCGTGCCGACATTGCCGAAGGTCGCAAGCAGGTTGCGTTCGGACGAGATGTAGGCGCCGACATTGGCCAGCGTCTTAACCCTGAGTCCGAGAAATTTGCCCTCCTTGTCAAGCGCCAGCTCGGCGTCGCTGACATTGTCGCGGGCGTGCTCGTCAGCCTGGATCGCCTCGCTGCGCTCGCAGGTCCATTTGACTGGCCGGCGCAATTTCTTCGCTGCGAGCAGCACCAGCCGATGCTCCGGATAT
>WNFQ01001307.1_pt1 | contig 17514 bp, 25 predicted proteins | sample 5400171 | NCBI WGS metagenome assembly WNFQ01 (sample SAMN13153356, study PRJNA577476) | soil metagenome | isolation source: 20 cm soil under Madrone tree | place: USA:California | collected 2016-06-14 | reverse complement strand
GAGGCGCCAGGGACTTCAGTATCCTTAAGAAAATGAACCTGTAAGTAGCGCTGAAACAATTGAGCCCGCTCGTAGACCACGCCGAACGCTGCTAGCGCAAGTCCTCCCGCGACAACCAATAGCCGCGAGCTCCAGACCAAAATCGAATGCGCTCGCCTGGAACCCTGGTGGGCGGATAATTCAACGCGAGTAGGACGGCTTTCCATTTCCAGGAATTAACCTTCTTTGGAGCCTCGAGCCAGGGACGGCGAGGATGCTGTGCACCTAGCTCGAGGAATTGCATCATGCTAGCTGCTTCGCGAAGAGGCGCAAAGTCAGGCCAGCAGCAACCGACAGCGCTCCGAGTAGGGCGAGCAATGGGAGTTCACTCGCCGTTTTGGGTAGCTCGTGTTTTGAACTAGCATGCGAAATATCTGTTTGCATCATGGAACCGGCCGCCGGTGGTTCCAGCGCCACAATCGTGAACACGGCATATTCGACATCATTGTCCTCCGGCGTGACCTCGTCCACAGGCGCATTTTTCATGGCAACGACAGAAGGTTGGTTCGCGTCATTGTCAGAGGGTTGTGCCGCGGATTTCGACAGATCAGTGATGTTCGACGCCATGTTATTTGGCATGGAGGCCACGTTTTGATTGTTCGCCTTGGCAAGTTCGGACGCGCGTTGGCGAGGATAAACGAATTCGTGGCCGTCTGTACGCCCTGGATAAAACCATGCCTCAATGGCCGGGGGCGAACCTGCGGGCTGCTCCTTGAAACGGATGAACGGCTTCTCAGAAGGTTTGTTGATAGTCGCGGGCAGCGCAATGAAGGTGGCATACACGTGCATTTCGTTTTTGTCGAGGACTTGGACGACATCGCGTGTGCCTGCGACATCCAGCACCTTGAAGGTGTAAGTGCCTGGAGTAAGAACTTTTCCCGGGATTTCGACAGGCCCGCTAAATGTGACGATGGTCTTTTGATCACGTTCACTGGCGCTGACTCTCGGAACAAAAACGAAGCTCAGCACCGCGATCACAACTAGGGCTCCCACTGATTTCCAGAAACGCATGATTTGGTTCCTCCTTATTTTGTGTTTTGTAAACTTGACTGGATTCGCTTACTGAATTCCCGTTTACTTCTTGTGAGATTTGCCAGGGCACACTCTCTCCCTGCTTACCTCGCGATTGCCCGATTTCAGACAACTGTGTTTTCCAAACCAGGGGTCAGGCCGCTACCGCGATTTCTCCGACCTTGATTCGGTTGTCCACACTGCGTACACCCAGCGCCTTCCATGCGGCGCGCTCTGCTTCCTCACGTTCGAACAACGAGTGAACGGTGCCAGTCAGGATGACCTTGTCACCATCGGTCTCCACCTTGATTCGGTTGGCGTCCAGCTCAGCACTCCGCTTTAGTGCGGCTTCGATCGTGGCTTTCACTTCGACCTTGCTGACTTGTGGCTTTACGTCCACAAGATTGCTGACTCCCTTGACCCCGATCAGTTTCCGCACAGCCTTTTCAGCAGCCGTCTTCTGGAATTGCCAATCGACAGTTCCTTCGAGCGTGATCCAGCCTTTGGACACTTTGATCTTGATTCGGTCTTTGGGTACCAGGACGGACCAGTTGAGACTGTCTACCGCCGCGCGGGCGATATCTTCATCCGTGCGTTCGCTCGCATACGGCAGGCGGATTTCAAGTTCGTTCACCACGGCTTTTACGCCGGAGACACGGTCGGCAGCATGCTCCGCGGCCACCTTGTCCCAGTAGCTTTGAACGCGGCCAGTCAGCGTAACAATCCCGTCTTTGACGGCTACGCCAATCTCGGCTGCGTTTATGCTGGGTTCCCAGTTGAGTTCTGATTCGACATTCTTTTTTATTTCCAGATCGGTCATCGTCATTGCTCCTTTCACGTTTGAATGCAGCCGGCCCTTCCCGGATCGGGAGAACCGGCAAATCGGTTAGAAGCAGCAGTTCCGCAACTCCACACCCCTGGTCACAAGTTGCTGCGCCAGGCGCTGGCGCGCGCGTGAGAGTCGGGACTTTAAAGTGTTCCTATTCACGCTCGCGGATATTGCTGGTTTCGGAATCGAAGGATGTTCGGTATCGCGCAATTGAATTGCAGCCCGGAGGACAGGTGAGAGGTGACTCATCTCCTTTTCCACCAATTCCTTTGTCTCAGCCAGCGCGTAGGTTTGCTCTGGATCGGGACGAGTGTCGATTGCCCATGCAATCCAGGGCTGTGCGTTCCCGAAAACATTTTCGTCAGGAGATGTCTGTGGACGCGTGCGCAGTTTCCGGAGTTTCATGAGCGCAGCATTCAGGACGATTCGCGTGAGCCATGTCGAGAATTGCGATCTGCCTCCGAAGGATCGGAGTTTCACGTAAGCGGATAGCAGGCCGTCCTGCAGTGCGTCCTCTGCGTCTTCTCTGTTGCGGAGCAGCGAAAAGGCGGCGCGATATAGTCTCACCCTGTCGCGGGCGAAGAGTGTCGAGAGCGCGTCGAGATCTCCTTCGAGGGCGCGCTCGATCAGTTTCCCCTCTTCGCCCACTTGCTTCAGCATTTTCCCATCAGTGATTCCCTTCGTTCCCGTTGCGTTCGGCGTCAAACATTGCAGCGGCGGCGGTGTCGCCGGTTGTGACGTGACATTTATCGCCCGTACCGGGTGGATCGACTGCGTTGTATCCATGACGCCCATGCGGCTCCCGCCTTCACGCTTGAATTTCAAATTGTGTTGACAACTGTTTCTTGAACGAAGCGCCCCAGCATTCGTCCTCTTGTTTTCGAGGCGTTTTCAAATCCAATGACGCGGGTACGTTAAGCACCTTTCATTCCAATGTGAGACCAACTTGTCGCAATCAAAGCATCTCTATCTCGGTGAATCGATTAGCGTGGACGACGAACATGGCGAAGTCTTCCAACGGTGGGCGAGGCACAGAAGTCACGTCGGCATTTTGACAGTACCCCGACAGCGCTTCGATCAGGCAGGTCGCCTGAGACACAGGCAACTCATCAACAACTTCCACAATCCATTCAGGTCAATGTCTCAGGTGATTACTGTATTGACTTCTATTCATAGTACTATCAGGATCAGTTTTCATTGAGCGTGTGGCAAGAGAGGGAAGCGAGACCGTGAAGTTGAGACGGCGACCCTCGTGAAGTTGTCTGCCGGCCAAGTGGCGATGTTTCCCGAGGTGCACGCTTTGCTCCCCGCCGAGTAGGGCGAAGTAGCGATCCTGTCTATCCCGCGAAATCTCCAGGGTTTTTCAGAGGAGACCTTGAGTAAAATTGCAAACCGTTCTCCCCCACCCTCGCAACATCGGCTTCTAACTGTTGTGATATAACTCTCTTGCATGTGTTACAACTCCCTGGAAAAATGACGAAACGCGAATTGGAGGGCCATCATGAATTTCGTCAATCACCTCTTTTCTCCCAGCGGATTCATGCCTCATGGATATTGCTATCTATGGCGGCCGGACCTGATCTCTCTGCACGTTGTTTCTGACTCGCTGATCGCGCTCGCTTATTTTTCCATTCCCGTTACTCTTGCTTATTTTATTCGCAAGAGAAAGGACGTGCCGTTCAACTGGATGTTCGCCCTTTTTGGGGTTTTCATCCTTGCTTGCGGCGCTACGCACCTCATGGAAGTGTGGACACTCTGGCATGCGACTTACTGGCTGTCCGGATACGTAAAACTCGTCACCGCTCTGGCTTCGGTACCGACTGCCATACTGCTCGTGGGGCTGATGCCTCACGCGCTTGCGCTGCCCAGTCCTGAAGCCATGCGCATGGAAATCGCCGAGCGGAAACGGGCACAGGACGCATTGCTCACCGCCAAAAATGAGCTGGAACTGCGAGTCCGGGAGCGGACGGCGCAGCTCGTAAGGACCAACGAGGACTTGGTCGCTGTAGTCGCACAGCGCGAGCGCGCGGATCAGGAATTGCGTCTGAGCGAGGAACGATTTCGTCTGTTGGTTGAGAGGGTCGAGGACTACGCCATTCTTATGCTGGACCCATCAGGGCATGTGACGAGTTGGAACGTAGGAGCCGAACGGATCAAGGGATACCGGGCCGATGAAATTATCGGTAAGCACTATTCGTGTTTTTATACGGAAGAGGATGTGAACCTGCATAAGCCCGAGATGGCACTTCAGGCGGCGTCTGTTTTGGGCCGGTTTGCAGACGAGGGATGGCGGGTACGCAAGGACGGATCACGCTTCTGGGCTAACGCGGTTATTACTGCGATGCGCGACTCAGAAGATCAGCTAATCGGTTTTTCGAAGATTACACATGATCTCACGGAGCGAAAGCGAGCGGCGGAAGCGCTCGAAACAACGCGAGCCGAAATGGCTCATATGGCCCGGGTGATGACCATGGGTGAAATCGCCGCTTCGATCGCCCATGAAGTCAACCAACCCCTCACCGCCGTCGTGGCCAACGCCAACGCCTGCAGCCGTTTGCTCGCTGGCAACTCTCCTGACCTGGATGATGTTCGCGAGGCAGTGGCGGACATCGCCGAGGCTGGAACAAGGGCAGGGGCCATCATTTCCAGAATTCGTGCGCTCGTGAAGAAGGACATGCCGGAGAAAACGAAACTGGATATCAACGATGTCGTTCAGGAGGTCCTCCCTCTGACCTCCGGCGAGCTTGCAAAACATAGGGTTTCTGTTCAGACCGAACTCTTCCCCAGCCTTCCGCAAGTGCTGGGCGACCGGGTCCAATTGCAACAAGTTATTCTGAATCTAATGATGAACGCGATCGAGGCGATGACTTCGATTATGGACCGCCCGCGGGTCTTGCTGCTGCGAACACAGGTCCAAGAATCCGATAGGTTGTCAGTCGCGGTGCAAGACTCCGGCGCCGGCCTGGAACCCGGAAATACTGCCCGCATTTTCGACACTTTCTTCACAACAAAATCCAATGGCATGGGCATGGGGTTGTCGATCAGCCGCTCGATTATTGAGACCCATGGAGGCCGGTTGTGGGCGGAGCCGAACGACGGTCCTGGGGCAACGTTCCAATTCATTCTGCCAGCTTATCCCAGGAGTACAGCATGAACGAAATGCATTCCTTGGTCTTCATCGTAGACGATGAACCCTCTGTCTGCACGGCGCTCAAGAGACTGACTCGATCGGTGGGCCTCGAAGCTCAGACGTTCAGCTCGGCTAAAGAATTTCTGCGTGCCAAACGTCCGGATGTACCATCTTGCTTGATACTCGACGTCCGGTTACCCGATTTGAGCGGACCCGACCTCCAGCGGGAACTCGCCGAGGCGAAAATCAACATTCCCATCGTTTTTCTTACAGGTCACGGTGACATTCCCATGTCGGTTCGCGCGATCAAGGCCGGGGCCGTGGAGTTCTTGACGAAGCCCTTCAAAGACCAAGACCTATTGGATGCCATCCAGCATGGTATTGAGCAAGACCGGTTGGCCCGGCTGCGGCATAGAGAGATATCTGAAATGAAGCGACAGTATGAGTCGTTGACGCCCCGTGAACGAGAGGTGTTTCCGCTGGTCACGGACGGTTTACTGAACAAACAGATTGCCGATCAACTCGGCGCAAGCGAGAAAACAATCAAGGTTCATCGCCATCAGGTCATGCAAAAGATGAAGGCGGAATCTCTGGCCCATTTGGTGCGTATCGCCCAGAAATTGGGCGTCTCTTCCCCAAAGCACTAGCTCTGTACGACCAAGGTCCAATAGACAGGCCCAACGAGGAAGAGTACGTTGGTCGCGCGACAGACTTCGAAGGGAGAAACAAACAAATGGCCACTTTCCTTGTACTCGACGGAAACCAATTCTGGGCTCAAGGGGGGCTACCGGATGTCAATTCCATAGGGCGTTCGTCCCCAAACGGGGAGCGAGTCGCCAGGGTTGCGCTCCCCTTGGTGTCAATCGTGGACGATGACGATTCGGTCCGCAAGTCTCTCCGGAGACTCCTCAAATCCGCCGGCCTCCGAGTGGAGGCGTTCACTTCAGCGGAAGACTTTCTGAACTTTGGCAGTCATGAAACAGCGTGCCTAATCCTGGACTTGAGGTTAACCGGGATGAGTGGCCTGGATCTGCAACGGCAACTAGCCGCCGAAAACAGCCGGGTACCGATCATCTTTGTTTCGGCGCACGACGAACAGGAGGCGCGAGCCCAAGCCATGCAGGCCGGCGCCATCGCCTTTCTGGGCAAACCGTTTAACGACAAAACCCTGCTGGATGTTGTTCATTCGGCGCTGAAGTAGATCACCAGAATATTATTTCACTATTTCGGCTTCATATTTTCCGAGGTTACTAGAGGTGTTGAATTGCAAGGTGCGTCGGGGGTTAGGCCAGTTGGCCAAACGAAAGGTGTTCAGTCGGAATCTTGAGATCGCGGTTTCGTCAATCGGGAGGACGCCATGGAAGCGACCGGAAAAGCATTTGATTATCAACGAGCAATGGAAGTGGGAGAGGCAGCGTGCGCCGCGAAGGTCCATATCGAAAACCGGAACGCCACTGCCTTGGAGATCATCGGAGAGAGCTCCTGCCTGAAAAGAGTGTTGGAGCAAATGAAGACAGTGGCGGGTACGGACTCGACCGTTCTTATCCTGGGAGAAACCGGCACCGGGAAAGAACTCCTTGCCAAGGCTATCCATAACCTCAGTTCACGGCGAGGCCGTGCCTTCGTCAGTGTCAACTGCGCTTCCATTCCGGCGGGGCTGCTCGAAAGTGAACTATTTGGCCACGAGAAAGGCGCATTTACCGGCGCCATCGCGCGCGGAATCGGGCGCTTTGAGATGGCAAACGGAGGGACCATCTTCCTCGACGAAGTGGGGGATATCCCGCTTGAACTGCAGTCCAAACTGTTGCGTGTATTGCAGGAGCAGGAATTTGAGAGACTTGGCAGCACGCAGACGATTCGTGGCGACTTCCGCCTGGTTGCCGCGACCAATCGGGACCTGCTCCGAATGGTCGAAGAGGGTAGCTTCCGCAGCGATCTATTCTACCGCCTAAATATCTTCCCAATCGAGGCCCCTCCGCTCCGCGATCGGACGCAGGATATCCCTCTTTTGGCGTGGCACTTCGTCAGGAAATATGCGCAACGCATGAACAAGCGGATTGAAACGATTCTTCCGGAAGATATGGAAGCTCTGATTGGATATTCCTGGCCAGGTAACGTGCGGGAGCTGCAAAACATCATCGAACGGTCCGTAATCCTGTCGGCGGGTCCCGCTCTACATCGCCCCGCACTCCCAGAGCTAAAACGCGCCGGCAGAAACGCTCCAAACAAGGTGAGAACGCTGGCAGAGGCCGAACGCGAACACATCTTGCAAACCCTGCGCGCAACTGATTGGGTAATCGGAGGCCGCGAAGGCGCGGCCGCTCAGCTCGAAGTGAGACGCACAACGCTGATCTACAAAATGCGCCGGCTGGGCATATTCCGCCCTCAAAATTGAGTGGCAGAAATATAGTGGCGCCATTCGGCCTTTTCTGGCCTGGCTGACATGTCTTCAACCAGTCTACAGGGTGCGAAGTTCCGTCACTTACTCAGGTTCCAGATATACAAGTACCTATTGTCGGTTGCAGTTGCAACCTTACGACCCTCTTTCCGAGTTGCCCGATTCAGAGCCGACCGTACCTTCTCTTTCGTTTCCGCCAATTCCGCCAAAGGCACTTTGATGGCAGAACCTTCCTTCAATTGATTAAGATCATTGAGAATCAGGGAAACAATCTGCTTGTGTTTTCCGTTCCGGCCCTGTGGAACGTCCAGTTGCGCCATGGTCTCGTATTGCAACGAAGCTTTTTTGAAGCGATTCCTCATAAAAGCCTCCCCGACATGAAACAAAGATTAAACAAACGTAAAGCAATCGTATATCATCGTAACACATTCTGCAATTAAAAAACGGCGCGACTAACAGTTCGATCCGCTACAGATTCGCAATAAAGGTCAGCGATGGGCATCCTCCACATAAATGGAGTACAAGTGCTGTTAAATGAGCAACTTAGTCCAAATAAAAAAGACGCGGTTTCCAAAAGAATTGACCCGTATCCCGTCTGGCTTGTTAGGGTTTGGCAGGAGGTGAAGATCAATCGGCGTGCCAAAACGGAAATCACACTTCGAAAAAGTTCCATTGGAGGTCGCAATTCTGAAGAAGCAACCGAACGGCAGCCTTCATTGGGTTGAGGCAGCGATAGACATCCAATCTGCCAGGGCGCGGATCCAGGCCCTGGGAGAATACTATCCCGGCGAATACGTCATCCTTCATAAGAAAACAGGTAAGAAGATCAGCTTCCGCGTTGCAGGAAGCGACGCAGGTGCACGCAAGTCCAAATCGGACGTCAACTGACCGGATCTGGCTGAACCCCTGTCGGCACCCTGGCATCGTTTGGTATACCCCGCATCGAGAAGTGACCGACTACCGTCAATATACTGACGCCGTGCATCCTTTCGTTCCCCGATTCAACTCCTTTTCCAATTAATCCACCCATCAAAAGGTTGAGTTTCGAAGACCTAGCGAATTCCACTCGTCCCATCGACATTGGAACCAAAAGTGCACACACAAGAAAACTGAGAACGTTGAAGATGCATATCAATTGCTATCAAAGGTCCGTGGACATTGGCGCAGCCGCCAGCACGGGGCCGGTCCTCTGCGTTCAAGAAGTAGGCATCGTTTCAAGACTGAAGATCTCCCTGAAGAGGAAATCGACCACGAGGATGGCCCATGATTTCGAGATGCGCGAACCCAGACTGCACAGTTCATTTTGACTACCGGCAAGGGCAATTCTTCCGTTTTCACGTAGCTCGACCAGAGGGAACGGATCCTGAGAAAACACATTCCGTGCAGCATTTCTGGTTGTGCGAGCGTTGCTCCGGCGTCTACACGCTCGAATCTCGAAGACGTGAGGGGGTAGTAATCAGGGTCCGCGATGGGCAGTTGAGCAAAGCCGACAGGTTCCGCCGGATCGCGATCGCATGAGTTCGAGGCAAGAGGAGATTTCCATGCACGAGACATCGCGAAAACAGGATCGCAAATACATCCCCGAACTGGCGGTTTGCAGCGTGTTGGTTCTTCTTTCACTCTGTGGGATGGCTTGGTACGAGACGAGCGGCCTGCTAAAACACGACATTGACGGCCTCCTGCTTATGTCTATTTGCCTTTTGATCGCGACTATCTTCTCCGTCCAATTCGTTCAAATTGTCCGAAGCGCTGAATGGATCAAGTTCCCCGGAAGGCATCGGGCGAAGGACTTTGTACTGTCCACGAGCCTGGAACAGGCGCATCCCGTACATGCTGGAGAACAATTGACGGGGCGTACGAAGTAGACGTGAAATGCGATTTTTTCAAATCAGATTGGAGTTGACAGTAGCCCAGCAGTTTCCTGAGTTCATTGACAGTCCATTTGTCCTACGCGGCAAAAAATCAGAAAACCGAGGTGGAAGATGGCCGAACAAAGCCACGCACTAACAGTCTGGCGCACTGAACATTCCCTGCTGACCCTCGAGGACTTGGCTAGCGCAGCTGGCTTGCGCCCGGAACTCGTGGACACGCTTGTCCGCTTTCGGTTGGTCGAACCGAAAGCAAATACAGGATCTTGTCCGCTATTCTCGGTCTCCTCAGTGGAGCGTTTGGGGCGCATCTTGCGCTTGAGACATGATCTGGGAGTGAACTTGGCGGGCGTCAGAGTGATTTTGGAAATGGCGGAGCGCATCGAGAATCTCCAAAGGGAGATTGACCTCTTGCGCAGGCACTCAACCTTCGAACCACAAAGTAATGGCCACTGAGGCAAATAATGTTGCGGCGTCGAATCGTTCTGCCGCCAGCCAGCATGAAATCGGCGGCTGATGGCAGTCGGACACCGATCGGAGAGAATGGCGATGACACCTGCCGATGTTCTGTGGGTATTCTTCATGCTCTCAGCGCTCCAACCGGTTCTCAAACAGCATTTTCTTGAGGCATCCCGCCAGCGCCTGATCGGCAGGATCGAGGGCATGAGGAAATCCCGAGTGATACTCCTGGTGCACCGCCAAGAAACCATGAGCATTCTGGGATTCCCCGTTTTTCGGTATATCGATGTCAATGATTCTGAAGAGGTTCTGAGGGCCATTCACCTGACGGACCCCGCCGTGCCGTTGGACCTCGTGCTGCACACGCCAGGAGGATTGGTCCTGGCCTCTCTGCAAATCGCTCGCGCCCTGCACAAGCATCAGGGCAAAGTAACTGCCTTCGTGCCGCACTACGCGATGTCCGGCGGTACGCTGATCGCTCTAGCTGCCGACGAAATTGTGATGAGTGAGTACGCGGTACTCGGCCCCGTCGATCCCCAATTGGGCCAGTATCCGGCCGCGTCAATCTTGAGGGCGGTGGCGAGAAAGCCGGTCGCAGAAGTAGACGACCAGACCCTCATCCTCGCGGATCAGGCTGAAAAAGCCATGTCACAAGTGCGGGAGAGCGTTCGTGAACTGCTTGCCGACAAATGTACCGAGCAGAAGGCAGAGGAGCTGGCCCGCTTGCTTTCCGAGGGCACTTGGACTCATGACCACCCAATCACCTACGAGAGGGCCAGGAGTTTCGGACTGCCGGTACGATCCGACATTCCTGCTGAGTTTCTGGACTTAATGAATCTTTATCCGCAACCTGTGCGGCGCCAGCCGACAGTGGAATACCTGCCCGAACCTCGCCGCTCCGGAGGTGTTCGGGGACAGCGAAACTGAGTTGGTATGACGCGAGGTGGCCCCTGGAAACAGGTGAAGTTCGCGTTCAATGGTCGCGTCTCCTGAAGTCCACGAGGCATCGCTAAGTAATTTAAGAAGGCAAAGCCGTATGCTTTGGCGAAGTCAATATATTGATCTCGGCCAGAGCCAGCTTCAGGAATTGGTGCGAGAAGAGCTGCAAAGCTTCCTCAGCCGAAAACTCAGCAACGGGTCATCGTCGGAAACTGTTCACCACTCTAAGTGAGGACTGAGCAAGGTTCTCGGAGCAGCCGAGGTATGGGGCTATGCTGCTGAGAACGTAGCTCAGAAAACGAAACTCCCGCGATGCCAGCATGGAACGGAGAGAAAAGTCCTTACTTATCGAAAACGCCTCGGATCGAGATCTCCGCTCCACCCCAACACCCTGCCACAAGCGTTTCCGATCAAGGCTAGCGACGATACGCCTGGAAAGCGTCGAGAACGCCGCTTCTAAAAGCGGCGCGTTAAACACCCAATTGCAGAACCCTGCGGGGCCAATCTCGAAGTTTATGTCAGCTAAAGGGCGCAACACTCGGATAAGCCCGCCAGTAACCATATATTATTGAACTGGAATTACTTAGAACGAACCCAACGTTGAAGAAACTTTTTTTGGGTAACTGCATCAATTTTCGGCGAGGGGTCAAAAAACTGACCCCAAGTTAAGTTTAGTCAGTCTGACGAGAGGAGGTAAAAACCGATGATTCGTAACTTGTTCGCTAGTTTGTTGCTCATGGCGTTGGTCTGCGTCCCAGCTCCAGCGATGGAGACCAAGTGCGTGGTCACTGGTCCTGCTGGGTCTTATCTAACAGATATTGCTCGCGCTGCGGCCGAAGCCCAGAACCAGGCCGAGGAGATGGAAGCCTATCTTCGGAATAGTTCTCTTGATTGGAGGACGCTCGCCGATCAAACGGCTTATCTCGCGGATAAGGTCCGCACTCTGCGGAGCTTGGTTTCTCGGTTTGAACAGATGGAGCCGGCGTTGACTCCAACCCAGAGCGAGCAATTCGAGCGCCTGAAGGCCGGGCTAGACACCCTGACGGTGTCCCTTAACAACACCAACCAGCTCATCGCGGAGAGGCAACTGCTCCCCTACCGCAATGCTTTGGCGGCCGATGCCAAGGCTATGATCGCGCGCAGTCAGGTTGTGCGTGACGCTGCGCGGAAACTGCGTACGACGGAGTCAGCTTAACTCTCTTGAGCGAGTGCGCCTCGGTAGGCGCACTCGCTCGCTCTTCATGTCTCACGAGGTTGGAGTGGAATAAGAACTCAAAAGTTGACCGGCATGCTCCGGAAACTCGGTAGGCTATTCCACGGCTTGGAGGGAGGTATGAAATCACAAAATCTTCATCCGGTCATCATTGGAGGCGGCATCGCGGGCCCTGCGCTCGCGCTCTTACTCAAGAAGGCCGGGATGAGTTCGACGGTCTACGAAGCTCATCCGCGCCTTGAGAATTTAGGTGGTGGATTCACAATCGCTCCGAACGGCATGAACGTACTGGAAGAAGTCGGCGTTGCTGACTTGATCGCCAGCAACGGCGCTTTGGTGTCGGAGTTCTGCTTTCGAGACCACCGTGGCAAGGTACTGGCGCGCTATCGCGCTGGGAACGTTGAGAAGTATCGCTGGCCTTCGGTAGCGATTTCACGGACGACGCTCCACCGAATCTTGATGGAGGAGGTTGCCAGGCAAGGCATCCAAGTTGAGTATCATAAGCGGCTGAAGCAGGTCACCACAATCGATGGAGAAAGGATCGTCGCCGTGTTTGGGGACGGCACGACCGCGCAGGGCGACTTCCTCGTCGGGGCCGATGGCGTCCATTCCCGCGTGCGCAGCCATCCGTTTGGCTTTTGATCTCCTGAGTCGCAGGATGGCATTCACTCCTGCGAACAACTTGCGATCCATTACCAACGCCACGTGAAAGACCTGAGCTGCGCGGCTGGAATAAAAAATTCCTGCACCGTCTTGCACGTTCGCAGCATCCAACATCAGTCTGTGATGACTTGGCAAGACCCAAGACCGCGTGCTCTTTCGCGCTCCAGCGGTGCGTGAGAAGTGTAGAGCGGATACCGGCGCCGTCAAGCTAAATCCCATGTTCCTCAATTCGAAGGGGGAAATCGGAATAAATTTGGTTCTGGAACCTCTTGAGTCCCCCAAGGATCTTTTCTGGCGCCATGCGCCTCAATAGCACATCAAGTGCGACATCGAACTCAGGCGGCCTCACCTTTCTGTGCGCGCGAAAGGCAGGATCTGAATGATCACCGTACTCGGAGCAGGCGGTGCCATTGGCAACAAACTCGTCAAACTTCTCGGAGCAAGGAATCAGCCGGTCCGTCTAGTCGCCCGCAATCCTCGGGAGACTCCCGGCGCGACCGAAGTGCTCGCCGCCGATCTCACGGACAAGGACCAGACCATCCGCGCCGTGGCCGGCTCCAGCATTGTGCATTTGCTCGTGGGTCTCAAGTACGATCACAAGGTCTGGCAGGAACTGTGGCCGCGTGTCATGGACAACACCATCGAAGCCTGCAAACGCGCCGCCGCGAAGCTCATCTTCTTTGACAACGTGTACATGTACGGCAAGGTCAGCGGTCCTATGACAGAAGAAACGCCCTTCAACCCCTGCAGCAGGAAAGGCGAAGTTCGCGCAAAGATTGCCACCGCGCTAATTAATGCATGGAAGTCAGGCGCTCTCACAGCCATGATTGCGCGCTCCGCCGATTTCTACGGTCCCGACACGCACAACGGCGTCCCTAATGTTCTCGTCTTCGAGCCTTTCGCCCGGAAGCAAAAAGCCTCATGGCTCGTGAATGATTCTGTTCCGCACTCTTACACCTACACGCCGGACGCCGCGCGAAGCCTGGTACAACTCGCTGAACGGGCAACCACCTGGAATCAGACCTGGCACGTTCCCACCACGCCCAATCCTCCCACAGGAAAAGAGTTTGTCGCCCTGGCCGCGAGGGAATTTGGCGTTGCGCCAAAATATCGTGTTCTGAGCCGGCCCATGGTCTGGCTTGCAGGATGGTTCGATTCGCAGGTCGCGGAAACTTACGAAATGCTCTATCAGAACGATTCTCCCTACCTCTTCGACTCCAGCAAATTTGCCAGGGAGTTCGGCTTCTCAGGCACAGCTTACGCTGACGGCATCAGCGCCACCGCTGCCTCCTTTAAGCAGGACTCGCACGGCGCCCAGAACTAGAGACTTCATAAAAGTTTTCGCGCGCAATGGAGGGCTCAACTGTGCTCGCGCGCAAAGTCCCTGGCTCGAACGAAAGCGCAATGACCGTGGACAATGGAATACCCACATTGCTGCCCGGCTTCAGCCGCTCCTGTTTCGATCGCCCAAGGTGGGTGTCGGAACCCTGTCTGCCATTTGACAGTGCTTTGGTGTTACGACCTTCGCAAACCTTCTTTGGCAAAGTTAATCGATGTAGTTTCGCGAACATAAACTAGCGTGCTCAATAAGTGCACTACTGGACTTAGTCGTACTCTGATTTGGACGAGCGTATTTCTACCGCGCCCGCCTCATGTCACTCGGGCTGGGACGGAAGAAACTGGGCGAAGCATGCGCCGCAGAAACAACAACGATTAGCACCCCAGTTACACCTTGTCGGAAATTGGATTCTTTATTGAACGCTACTTCGGCACGCTCAAGGAGTCATCAAAAATCCATGAAGAGCGAATCAAAGACTATAGACTCGAAGGAGATTTAAATGTTCGGACGGAGGATCACTCTTTTCAAAATGTTGGGCTTCGAAGTTCGAGTGGATGCCAGTTGGCTCCTGATTGCTTTTTTGATCGCTTGGTCGCTTGCAGTCGGCGTCTTTCCGAACGAGTTACCTGGCCTGTTGGCCGGAACATACTGGTGGATGGGCATATCAGGAGCGCTCGGACTCTTTGGCTCCATTGTCATTCATGAATTCTCCCATTCAATCGTCGCTAGGCACTATGGCGTGCCCATGAAGGGCATCACCCTCTTTATATTCGGCGGCGTTGCCGAGATGGAGGAGGAGCCACCCAATCCGAAAACTGAATTCCTGATGGCCATTGCAGGTCCGCTTGCAAGTGTCGCGATCGGTGGTGTCTTTTACGCCATCGGCGCCGCGGCTCGGACTAGTTGGCCAATAGAATTTCTCGCCGTAGTGGGTTATTTGTCATCGACCAACTGGCTCCTCGCAGGATTTAACATGATTCCGGCATTTCCCTTGGATGGAGGAAGGGTCTTCCGCGCGGCGCTGTGGCAGCGGTCGGGCAATCTGGTTCGCGCCACGCGAACTGCGGCATTCGCAGGATCCTCATTTGGGACGCTGCTGATCGTAGGAGGAGTTTTACAATTGCTTTGGGGAAACTTTGTGGGAGCGGTTTGGTGGTTTCTGCTCGGCATGTTCTTACGGATGGTCTCCACAGCCTCCTATCACCGGGTACTCCTGCAATCAGTACTGAAGGGCGAGCCCGTACGCCGCTTCATGAACCGGAATCTGGTTTCTGTTCCGCCCGATATTACGGTGCAAGACCTCGTAGACAATTACATCTACAAATACCACCGCAAGATGTTCCCTGTTGTCACCGATTCGCAACAGTTGGTTGGATGCGTTAGCACCGAGCAGGTAAAGAAGTTGCCGCGGAGCGAATGGAGCCAGCACAATCTAAGGGAGATCGCTCAACCCTGTTCTCGTCAGAATACAATTACGCCGGATACGGATGCTGCAAAAGTATTATCGATCATCGGCCGAGCCGAAGACAGTCCGTTGTTAGTTGTCGAAAATGACCAGCTGGTGGCTTTCGTTTCACCTCAAGACCTCTTGCATTTCCTTTCCATCAAGCTAGAGCTGGAAGGCGCGGACGGCAAGTCCGAAGCTAAGGACGTGGCGCTTCATGCTGGCAAGGCTGCCTGAGTTGACAGCCAGGCAAGACAGCGGTTCTCATCTTAATGGAGTTCTCGATTTGTGGAACACCAATCTCCAAACGCTCGACTCGTTAAGGTCTACGAAGCTCCTACCATCGCGGAAACAATAGTGCTTCGCAGTGTACTCAACAGCGCCGGCATTTACGCGCCCGATTTTGACGCGGTCGATCCTTTTCCGCTCCACGATCCGCCGTTGTTTGCAAAATCATTGGGCATCTCAAGATGTAATCCGCCGTTCATGTCAACCTCCTACGTCTGATTCCCTGCCGCGTTGTCAAGGTTCTGTCGAAATGTCGACTTCATAAAGAAACAAATGTGTTGACCTTACGGCGCATAGCTTTTGCGAATCTTGCGAGTTAATTGAAAATGAGAAAGATACAGCGGTGTTTTGAGCGAATTCCACATTGGAATGAAAAGTGCTCACTCGCTATAGGTGGTCTAAAACCGACAGCCTGGTTGTTCCGATGCAGAGAATGGTCGGTAACGTCCGGGTGACTCGATTCTAGTGGAGGACACAATGAAACACATCTGCGTCATTCCAGTAGTTGTTTTTGCGCTCAACGGACTATTCTACAGTTCACCACCGCCGAAATCCCCTGCGCCGGCCCCCATAGGTACGGTGCCGGTGCATATGGTCGTCACGGCTGAAGCTCGCCGGGGCAATGATGTGCCCGCCATTAGTCGTGAAGATGTGATCGTCAATCTGGGCAAGGATCGGGCCCCCGTGACCGACTGGTTTCCCTATCAAGGAGATCGCGCTGGGCTTGAACTTTTCGTGCTGCTCGATGATGCGACTTACACTGCGCTCGGTGCGCAACTTGAAGATCTTCGACAATTCATCCTGGCACAACCACCATCTACTGCCGTGGGCGTTGGTTACATGCGAGACGGCACCGTGAATATTACGCAGAACTTGACCACAGAACACGCGGAGGCAGCCAAGGCTCTCCGGCTTCCGCTGGGGAACATAGGCGCAATGGCCAGCCCTTATCTCTCGATCGGAGATTTAATCAAGCGGTGGCCGGAAACTCCCGAACGTCGCGAACTCCTGGTGATTAGCGACGGCATCGACCGGTTCGGAGGCGTTGGCCCGAGCAATCCGTACGTGGAGACGTCAATTGAGCAGGCGCAGCGGGCTGGCATCATCATTTATGCGATCTATGCAGCAGGCGTTGGGCACTACGGCCATAGTTTCTGGCGCGTCAACTGGGGTCAGAATTACCTCTCTGAAGTCGCAAGCGAGACAGGAGGCGAAGCGTATTTTCAGGGTTTCGATACCCCAATCTCATTCACGCCTTTCCTGGACGATCTGGCCCGCAGGTTGACACATCAATATCACTTGGAATTTGCCGCGAAGGTTGAGAAGAAGGCGGGATTTCAGAAGGTCAGGGTCAAAACGGAGGTTCCCAACGTCGAGTTAGTGGCAGCTGACAAAGTCTATGTTCCAGCCCAACTAGAGTAAGACAAGAATAACGTTGAGGTCTCCAACAAGGAATAAGCCAGATATGTCGCGTCATCACAGTCACAATTTCTGAAGCACAAAGACAGATTGAGAAAAGTTTGCTGGCAACATGAGCCGGCGAGAAAAGGGGAAACAACGATGGAAACCGGAACCGCAACTGCGACTACTCGGAGTGATGAACAAATCCAAAAAGATGTGCTGGACGAACTGAAGTGGGAAGCGCGCGTGCAACCCCATGAGATCGGCGTCGCCGTCAAGGACGGGATCGTCACACTGTTGGGCTGGGTTGACTCCTACACCAAGCGCTGGGCCGCTGAGGATGCCGCTCACCGAGTTCGCGGCGTGAAGGCCGTGGCCAATGAAATCGAAGTTCGGCTACCCGTGTCGTCTGAGCGCAACGACGCTGACATTGCCGCGGCTGCATTTCGAGCACTGGAATGGGATGCACTCGTGCCCGTGGAGAAACTCGACC